>Ga0209541_10001220_pt1 | contig 51616 bp, 59 predicted proteins | sample RifCSPlowO2_01_FD_184027 | JGI IMG/M metagenome (GOLD analysis project Ga0209541, IMG submission 184027) | Groundwater microbial communities from Rifle, Colorado - Rifle CSP2_plank lowO2_0.1 (SPAdes) (version 2) | ecosystem: Environmental > Aquatic > Deep subsurface > Groundwater | place... | reverse complement strand
TACTAACTATCGTTAGACTTTCAATGGGCTAGAAACCAGCCCATTCATAATCAAACTAAATTAGAAATAAATAAGTAACGCAATTCATCTGTCAGCTAAAGCAGACAGATTTCTTGCTAAGCTTTAATAAGTTCCCTTGGAACATCTTCTAGGTTTAGTCCAAATTTAATTTTTGCATAGTCTCTTATAGCCCATTCAACAGAGGGTCCTCCTAACATAGCATACTTATCTCCAGAAGCCTTACCTTTACCTCTATGCAATCCAAAGTTATAGGCTTCTTGTAGCGCCTTTTTCATAACTTCCTCATCTTTTAAATCACTTAAACTTATTTTAACTAGATTCATAAAAGTAATATTAAAACTGCCATTTATAAAAATTATTGTTTTCAAAAACCTATAAAAACTCTTTTTTTCTCAGATAATCCAGGATAAAACATAAAAATGCGGAAAAAGAGAGTAAAATCGCGTGCAGAAAAAACAGCAGAAGAATTTTTTAAGGTAGATGAAGCTGATTTAAAATACGCTGTTGAAAAACCAATTAAACAGCAAACTTCAGAATTAGAAAAAATTGAGCAAGAGGGAAATTTAACAGCTAAAATATATAAAAAAGCTGTTAAGCAAACAAAGAGAATTAAGACTGCTAAATATTCAAAATCTATAAAAAAGCCTAGAGCTAAATCAACAAAAAAACAAACAGCTTACGAACCTCCACAAATTTCCCTAAAGCCAGATGGATATGAACTTATTATAACAGAAAAACCTCAAGCAGCATTTAAAATTGCAAGCGCTTTAGGACAAGCAAATAAAAAAGCTGTTGCAGGCGTCCCATATTACGAAGTTGCAAGAAATGATAAAAGAATTGTTGTAGCATGTGCTGTTGGACATTTATTCACATTAAAACAAGAAAAAAATGGGCAGGAACTCCCTGTTTTTGATATTAAGTGGGCTCCAAATTTTATAGTAAGGAAAAAAGATTTTACTAAAAAATATTATGATTTAATTTTAAAATTAGCAAAACAAGCTTGTTCTATTACAGTTGCAACAGATTATGATATAGAAGGAGAAGTCATAGGGTTAAACATTGTAAGGCTTATTTGCAATCAGCAAGATGCTTCAAGAATGAAATTCTCAACTTTAACCGACAAAGAACTAAATGAAGCATATGAAAAAAAATCTTCTCACTTAGACTGGGGGCAGGCAATTGCAGGAGAAGCAAGGCATTATTTAGACTGGTTTTATGGGATAAATCTCTCACGCGCTTTAATGAATGCAATAAAAACAACAGGCAGATTTAAAATAATATCAATTGGCAGAGTTCAAGGTCCTGCATTAAAGTTAATTGTGCAAAAAGAAAGGCAAATCCAAGATTTCAAATCAGTCCCTTACTGGCAGGTTTTTATCACAGTAAAAAATTCCCATATTTTGGAGCTAAAATACATTAAAGACATAACAAAAAGAACAGAGCTTGACAAGTTTAAAGATTTAAAAGGAAAAACCGCAACAGCTGAAACAAAAAAAACAGAGCAAATTTTACCCCCGCCTTTTCCGTTTGATTTAACAACACTCCAAACAGAAGCTTATCGTTTATTTGGTATAACACCTTCACAAACACTCAAGATAGCACAATCACTTTATCTTTCTGGTTTAATCTCATATCCAAGAACATCATCACAAAAACTACCACCAAGCATAGCTTACAAAGAAGTCCTTAATCAATTAGCTAAAAAATATAAAGTTGAGCACTTAATCAAAAGAGACAAACCAATAGAGGGAAATAAATCAGATCCTGCGCATCCTTCAATTTATCCAACAGGACAAACACAGATTCTTTCAGGACAAGATGAACAAATGTACAATTTAATTGTGAAAAGATTTATTGCTCTATTTTGTGATGATGCAGTACTTGATAATAAAACAATAACAGCAAAATTTGATAATTTGGTTTTTACAACAAAAGGCTCAGCGGTTAAACAAAAAGCATGGCTTGAAGTATACCCCATAAAAATGCAGGAAAAAGACATACCTGATTTAAACGGCAATGTTAAAATTATCAATGTAAAAACAGAAGAAAAACAAACTCAGCCTCCAAAGCGTTATTCTCCAGCTTCAATTGTATCTGAACTTGAAAGAAGAAATCTTGGTACAAAAGCAACTCGTGCAAATATTATAGAAACTCTTTATGACAGAGATTATATTAGGGAGAAGTCAATCCAAGCAACGCCGTTAGGAATCTCTTTAATAACAAGTTTAGAAAAACACTCTCCAATTATAATTGATGAGGCTTTAACACACCATTTTGAAAAAGAGATGAATACTATGCAAGAATCAAAATCTCAAATTAACATCAAAGCAAAACAAGAGCATGTTATTAATGAAGCTAAAGAAACAATTACAAAGATTATCAGCCAGTTTAATAAAAATCAGGGAAAAATCGGCAAAGAGCTTTTAAAGGCAACTGATAATTTAATTCAAGAGCAAAGAAAAGAAGCCGAAATAGGTAGTTGCATGGAATGCAAAAAAGGAAATTTAATGATTCGCTATAATAAAAATGCAAGAAGATATTTTATAGGATGTGGCAGTTATCCACAATGTAAAACAACTTATACTTTGCCTCCTGGAAGCTTAATAAAAAATGCAAACAAACAATGCCCCCATTGTTCTTTCCCAATGTTATTGTCAATTAAAAAAGGCAAGCGCCCATGGATATTTTGTTTTAATCCTAAATGCCCGAGCAATAAAGAGAGAATTGATGAGTATAATAAAAGGAAGGCAGAGGAAGAGGCTCAGAAAGATTTTTAAATAAAGTCTGATAAATAAAATTCATAAAATGCCAGATAAAAATACAGTAAGAGAATACTTAGAAAACCAAGGCATAAATAAAATGATTGGCAGGCAATTTAAAAGTGCACAGCATAATGATAGTTATATAATAATAGGGTACTCTACTCACGAACTCTTAGGAATTACTATTAATTTTAGTTTGTCCGACAAAACAAGAGGACCATTTGGCGTAAATCTAATGCAGTGTTTAGATGATATCGAGGTTTTCCAAGAATAAGGAAAAACATTCATTTATCACCAACTTATAATAAACCAAAAAAGATAGTGATTAATGGGGTGTGAGAAATTTAATGATAAAAAACAGAATTAACTGCTAATTCTAAAAAAATTATAAATAACCTGTAACTCGTTTGCTGTTAGCTATATTCCCACATGAATAATAAATTAAAAAACATCCATTTATCACCAACTCCTAATAAATTAAAAAACTAAAAAATAAAAATTATCTTCTTCTCTTTCTTGTTGCCTTCATAGCCATTTCAGATGAGCCAAAACACTTATTGCATGTAAACGAATGTATCAACAAGACAACACCAGCTATTAGTATAATCCACTTGCTATATGTTGTTTCCCACAAAGCAAATACAATCACAACCACTGCAACAATAAGCTCACACCAACTTTTACACATTTTTAACCTCCTTTGCCTCTTTTTAATTTTGATAGATATCTAAGGAAAATGCACTTAATAAAGGTAACGATTTCTATAATTCTTATAACCACCTATAATAAACAAATTTTAAATTAAATAAGAGATATGTAATAGGTTAATAGTCTAAAATGATAAGATAATTAAATCAAAAAAGAGCTTGACAAATTAAAATTAGATTAGTTAATAAAAATTAAACCCACTTCATCAGACTTTCCTGAGTTTTTAACTGCTTTAATAATTTGCTTTTAGCCAAGATTTCAGAGCAATCAAAATTAAGCTTAACCTTGCTTATTTGCTTTGCACTATTCAGCGCCTCATTTATGTCAACAAAACTAATTGCCCGCGTATTCATTGTTTTTTTAACACTTTCCCTACATACCCAAACTCCAAGACTAGCCCAATAACTTGGAGTTTCTAATCTTATAGCTAAAACCCCTGCTTGTTTTTTTATTTTTGATAAATATTCAAGTATAGGCAAACGGGCAGCATAATACCCGCCAGCAGTATTTGAAGCATATGTTTTTCTGCCATAATAATCTTCATAATCAGTGGAAGCTTTCATAATTTTGCTTAAATTCCAAGAACTTCCTGGAAAATAAAGTTCAAAAAGTTCATAACTCCAGACTCCTGGGAATAAAAAAATTAAATAATAATTTCCCATAAAACCCCCAACAAACAACTCAAAATTTTCAATCCAGTGGTAATTTTTTATTTCTTTAATTAATTTTTTTCCCAAAATATCATCTGTTGTAATAATGCTCCATCTTGTTGGAACTAATCTCCTGTTTTTCTTCAAGCCCAAAACCCCTACACTTAAAATTTTCATTAGGGTATATTCTGAAAAATTATTTTTGTAAAGGTATTCTATTGCATCACTTGCCTTTAAATCATCATTCACAACTTTATCTATCTTTGCAGGAATAAGAGGATTGCTTGTTAACCTTGCTTTTTTCATTTCTCCAGACATTCCATGCGGAATAATAACTCTATCTTCTTTAAATTTAATGTTAATCCTATTTTTTAATTCAATTTCTAAATCAACTGGCTTTGCTGCCATTGCAATTTCTTTAGCCGAGTCAAGAAACCTGTCTTTTATTCTAACATCTTTAACTTTTGCCTGAAACCTGGAGTTTACAAGGCTATTCCTTAAATTGATGACTTCACCAATCTGAAAATTTTGATTTGCCCAGTATTCTTCATTATCATAAAGCCATGCAGCTTCATCTTTTTCAAGCGGAGAAAGAATGCCAACATTAACAGCAGGATATTGCAATTTACTACCTATAAACACGCTTGGTGGAGAATTGCTGTCTAAATGCGAAACTCCTTTTAAATCCCGGTACTTAAATTTAGTTTCTGCTATTTTTTTAATAACTTCAAATTTTATGTTATCCATTTTTTGGGTTTTAAAATTTGAGGGCAGAAATTTTTTATTTCTTAACTTCAAATTTTATGTTATCCATTTTTTTATTTTATATCCCTCTCTTTAGCATAATAAGCTAAACAAGAATAAGTTTATATCTTTTATGAAAATGACGAGTTTAAATGTATTCTATTTGAGAGTATAAAAAGCACGTCTAGATTAACAACTAAAATCAAAATAAATAAAATATTTAAATCCACCCTCTTTTTCTTATTCCCTTGTTTGTTATTTCAAATATCAGCTCTTTTTGAGGCAAACTTCTGTGCTTTAAGAGAATTGCTTTTCTCTTGCTTCCTTCTTGTTTTAATTCAATAATGCACTTGCTCCAGTATTTAAGCAAATCCCCCCCAACAAGATTAACTTTTTTTTCAACACCTTTTCTTAACTCCTGCTCTGATAAAAATTCAGTATAAACTTGATTAGTGATTAAAACAGGAATGTTTTGCCTTCGAGCAATTTCTGCAAGGGTTTTCATTTGATTTGCCATCTCTCTGTTAACTTCCTTAATCTTACTTTCATCTTTAAGCTGGCTTGCATCACCTAATTCCAAACGATAGAGCATAGTCATACCATCAACAATAATTAAGCCCACCTCTCCTTTTTTAATATTTTGCAATAATTTTAGAAAATCTTTTTTCTGCTCTTCAAAACTTGTTGGTTTTAAAAGAAGCATGTTTTTTAAAATTTTCTCAGTTTCTTCGCCTACAAGCTGTTTTATTCTTTCAATGCTAAAGCCTCCTTCTGTATCAATAAAAATAACTTTGTTCTCTTTTTTTGCCTGGCTTGCAGCAGCAATAACACAAAAATTCGTTTTTCCACTGCCAGCTGGCCCTGCAATCATTGTTATAATATCTTTTTCATATCCCCCGAAAAGCCATTTGTTTAAATCATAACTCCCAGCTGAAATTTTATTTTTTTCCATGATAAACAAAACAAGCCATGATTAATAAGAATTATGATGTTCCATTGATAATTCTTATTAGTATTATCTATATTTAAAGTAAGCAGATTGTAATTAATTTTAAACATAATACCCCATACAAACTGCTCGCCAACATGATTAGTTATAAATAGGAATTATATTTTTAACTCTGTAGAACTATAACTAACATCAAATTAACAACAAGAATTATTTCGCGTTCTTTGCATCAGCCTCAAGCTTGTTAAGATCTTTTTCAATAGCTTTAATTGCATCTTCAACTGCTTTTTTAATGCTCTTACCTTTTGTTTTAATTTTTAAAACTGGCTTTTGAGTTGGATGGTCACGCTTCCAAACTGCAAAGTTAACATCTGAATCTTTATTCAGATAAACCCTAAGTAGTTCAGCAATAGTTAAATTTCCCAATTCAATCTCAACTTCGTCTTTTGAAGATTTAATAACATTAACATCCATAATAAGAAGTCTTAAATGTGATTTATAAAGGTTTTTGTTGTTCTTGATTTAGTGTCTCCAGCCTAAAATCAAAAACATATTTATCTTTATCTTCACGCAAAGTAAAATATTCCAAAGTATTTTGTTTATTATCCTGCCTGATTAAGATAGGAATCCCAGCTAAATTATCCAAAAATCTCTTTGCATGCTCCTCATCTTTAAACCACTTAGCTTTAACAAGAACCTTGTAAGCAGTAGTTTTTTCCCTGCTGTCTCTTGCCCCAATCCATCCCCTTAACTTATCAACCAAATAATGAACACCATCAAAAACCCCTTTTTGCTCATCATCCATTTTCCCAAAAAATCCCAGCCTAGTCAAGAGATTGGAATGATACTCTCCGATTAATGATAATAATTCCCTGGCTTTATTTTGGCTGTAAACCATGTTATATTAATGTTTTTAACTTTATTTATAAATCTTCGTCTTCTTCACCCATCTCTTCTTCTATTACTTCGCCAACCTCTTCTCTAATAGCTTTATCAAATTCCTCAGCAACACTCCCCTCTCTTGCCTCTTTCATTCTTTTTAAGTCAGCTATTGTCAAATTGTCAAAAGCTCCTGGTTTAAAATTGATAATTCTCGCAGGAATTTTACTTGGTTCTAATCTAACCCCTGCTTTTCTTAGCTTTATGTCAAGATAACTTTCCAGCTTATTCACAATGCGGTAGTCATCTTCTGGGAGCATTCCCTTTTCCACCATTTCAATTATGACAGGAGATTCTGAAATTGCCTCTGCTAACTGCTCTCTTGTCATATGCTTTTTTCTCCTTGCCATCATGATCACCCAGTGAAAATTGTCTATTAAGTCTTCTCTTGGTTTTTTTTGTTCTGATTTTTTAAACTTTAGATTTTTTTCAACTATTTCTTTTAAACTTACTTCTTGCCCGCTCAACTCTGTTCTCTTGCTTCTTATTTCTCTCTCCTGCCTTGCTCTTGTTTCTGCAAGATGTTTTTCAGGATCAATGCCTGCACGCCTGGCAAGTCTCTCATAAACAGGCTGTCTTCTTTCTGCCTCTTTAAGTTGAAAAGTTGTGGGTCTTCTGATAATAGGCAGATGTTCATCAAGTGCGCATTTTTCGCAAACACCAACTACTCCTTCTAACGGGTGTATTGCATCAAACAACCTTACTTTATTGTCAGAAATTCTACAAATAAAACATTCTTCCATTAAAAATCAAAACAGAAGACGTTTTTTAAAATTTAGGTGGCATAGAATATATATAAATTTTAAAGCCACAAAAATCTTTGATTTTTGATGTTTTAAGATTGCTGTGTTGAAATATAATATTCATTCTATTTATGCCTAAGAAATTTCAGCTGGTTAATTAAAAATCCTGAGATAAATACCATTAAAAATACAGCAAAAAACCAGACTATTGGGTGAAACATTAAAGTTGGGATAAAATTAACACAAGAAAAATATGCGCAATTAATATTATCTTCGGCTGATGTCAAGAGCCTTACCATTAAAAAAATGCATGCTAACTCAAGAAAACTTGTTTTCCATGAATCTGCTCGTTTTATTTTCAAAATGTAAAGAGCATACAGTGTTAATGGAATAGTGAATACATGCTGCATCGTTATAACCTTTTCAATAATCAAACCTTCAACAAAGAAATAATTAGTAATGCCAAAAAGAGTTTTTGACGTTATTAAAACATAAAAAAAGTCAATATTCCAAACAATAAGCGGGATAAGCAGGATGTTCAGTTGTGTAATAATTAAGTAATAATTCCTCATCAAAAAGCCAATTCCAATTAAAATAACAGCAGCATAACAAAACCAAAGTATCTGGCTGGGATTGCCATTTTTAATGCTCTGAATCACTGCAAGCATGCCGATTATGATAAATAGAATCCCGATAAGAATAATTGCAATTTCATGCCTTGATGTTTTTTTACGGCTCTTTTTCTTCATTAAAACCTAAAGAGAATGAAGTTTTTAAATTTATAATGCTAAAACATGAGTTAATAGTCAAAATAAAGAATTGCCACATTTACAACACTTAGCTATCTTATTAATAATATTAGATAATTATTGGTTATTGGTTAATAAAAACCATTTAATATCACTGCGATTATTTAATCTTTATATATGATAAAATCAAAAAGTCCTTGTATTTTACCACATGTCAAAAATGTAAATTTTTGAACACTGTCAGAAACTTTTAGTTTCTGAAGTTTTAAAAAGTGTGATTTGTTTGGATTCACTAAGAACTTCCGGTTCTTGGGTGTCATCAAGAATGTACGCATTCTTGAGATTTGGATGCTCAAGATACCACCACACACTAAAGAGTGTGGTTTTCTTCAGGTATCTTGACATAACAAGATTAATTAACTCCAACCCGTTGACTTAAAATGTCAAACCCAAATAAATTAATCAAGATATTTTGCGATGTCTTCTTTACTCGTGACTTCTTCTATTTTGATTTTCTCATCAATCAGAATAGTTGGCAGGTTTTCTATGCTATATCTATTAACAAGCAAGTCTATTGAAATAATTTCATTATCTGCAGCAATCGGAATAAGCATAATTTCGCTTCCTTTCTCTTGTTTCAATTCTTCCAGTAAATTAGAAAAAACAGCTTGTTTTGCTTTTTGCTCTATTGTTGGCTCATTAAACTTATAAAAATAAACAACATTATGGTATTTAGCATTGCACTTTTCCTTTATCTTTATGCTATTAATCCAGAATAATGTCCTGAGCATGTCAAACCTTTTATGCTGAAGGATAACATCCTTACTAAGCTTATTTGCGCTTTCAAATCTCTGTATAAGCAGTGCTTCCTCAAAAATTTTATCCGCAAAATCTATATTCGCCTGGATAGCCCTATTACAATCTAAACTCACAATATCAAAAGCTTCTTTTTGAATCCTTTGGTCAAGCAAATCCATTTCTGAACGTGAATAAAAATCATTAATTTTGTTAATCCTGTCAGATTCCAACATATACCCAAAAAATATACCCAGATTAAAGAATATGAAAGTAACAATCAATGCCTGTAAAAATACAACTTTTTGGTTCATTAAATTATCTCCATTTCCATGTTCCTTTAAAATAATGATAAAGGGAAGCAATCATTATAAAAGGATATACTGTAAGATAAAATAATAGATAAAAAAGGATATTAAAAGTATTTTGCTTCTTTAGTACACTATCTTTCATTATCCATAATACCATTACAGTAAAAAGAGCTCCTAAAATAAACAACACAACCCCAAGATAATTCAAAAAACTTGGCGTGATATAGAAATCCTCCAAAGTTAAAATAGGAGTTCCAACCTGAACAGAGTATTTAGTGAATAAATATCTTGAAATGCTCCTAGAAATAAGCAAATAAAAGAATATGCTTAAACCTAATAAGCCGAGAAAAAGCTGCAAAACAAAAAATGGCAGAATAAATACTCCGAGCATGCCTTTTCTTAAAAAATATTTTTTATATTTCGAAATGCACTGCAACCCGCCAATATTCCATCTTCTCCTCTGCCTGTACCACACACTTATTTTAACAGGCACTGTGGTAGTTGCGCTTGAAAGCAGGCACATCTTCCTCTTATAACCCTCTTTTGTCAGATGCCATGTTGCTTCTATATCTTCTGTCATATTTTTTGTGTCAAATCCACCTATTTTTTGCAGAGCAGATTTCCTGTATATTGCTAGTGGCCCAGGAGTAACATAGATTGCATCAACATATCCTAAAAGTTTTCTGGTAAATGCAATTACGTTATACTCTACAACCTGCAACCTCTCAAAAAATATTGCTCTGTTTCTTGGTACAATAAAAGGAGTTGCAACACCAACTTGTTTATCGTCGAAAAAACCAATTAGATTTTTGAATGCATCTTTAGCAGGATAAGAATCAGCATCTACTACTGCTATAAGCTCTCCTTTTGCTATCTTAATTCCCTGATTAAGAGAGTCAGCTTTTCCAGAATTTGGCTTGTTTATAACCTTCAGATTAGGATATCTTTTTTTCAGGCTGTTTGCAATTTTTCCAGTATTATCCTTTGAACCATCATTTAAAATTATCACTTCCTTAAGGGGATATTTTGAATCAAATATAGATTTTATTGTATTAGCAATTGTGTCCTCTTCATTATATGCAGGAACCAATACTGAAACAGAATATTTTTTAGTAATCTGCGGGATTTCAAACAAATGCTCCTTGTTCTTGAAATATAAAAGCAAGAATAATGAAAGAAAATACATTGCTACAAACATATATCCAAGATAAATAAAAGTAAGAAACTGAACCATAAAAATCAGACCTCCTTTAATTCTTCTTTTAATTGGTTTTCACCCCCAATTTTTTCTTCTGCGGTTTCCTCTTTTGTCTCTCCTTCTATTTCTGTCCTGTCTTTCAAACTAAAATAATCATGAAACTCCTCGCTTAAACTCAATTCCCATGTGTGCCCCATCTTCTTTTTTTTCAGCAAACCAACATCTGCAAATTTTTTAATATGCTCGTATGCTTTATTCCCTCGAATTTTAATAACAACACTCTGCTTAATCGGCTGTTTATATGCAATAATTGCAAGTGTTTCCTGCTCTGCTTTTGAAAATTCGCTTCTGCCTGTTGCAAGCTTATTTATTAAATTTGAATGCTCTGATTTTACCCCCATTTTCCATAACTCGCCTTTTTCTGCAATCTCAATCGCACTATCTATTTTATCATATTGTCCTTTTAATCTCTCAATCGCATCTTTAATTGCCATTGGAGTCAAGTCAGTATGAGTAACTAATTCCTGCATTGTCAGAAATCTCCCAGAAATAAACAGGACTGCCTCAACTAACTTTGCATTATCACTCTCTTTTGCTTCATCAATTTCTCTTATTGTACCCCCGCTTATTGGCATGATATTCAAACTCCCACCCAAACTCTTTTTTGGAGTTTGAATGTTTGAAAATCAGAGATTTCCATTATTTTTCAAAGAAGCCTGATGTTTTAAAGATTATGATTGTTGAAGTTGAAGATAACTTAAGTGTAAAGATAATTTAGTTAATTATAAAACGTAATAATAACCTTGGCAATTACACTTTTATAGCTTGATATATTTTGTCATTTAAATTAGCAATATTAATCACACAAAAATTAATAATGAACTTTTTCCGCTAATTTCAGCAGTCTTCTCACATAAAATATGCCCTCATCAGTCAATTTGAAATATACTCTGCTTTCATCTTGCCCGCATAAACTGATATACTCTCCTGTCTCTGAATTTTCAATGCCTCCAGATTGCCTGACAAGCTTGCTCCTGGATAATTTTAAAGCAGTTTCATGCAAATCTCCGCCTCTTTTGACAAAATACTCGTGAGAAACAAGCCCATTTGCATTATAAAGCCTGAGCAAAACTTCTAATTGCTGCGGACCTGTTGGATTCATAAAAAACCAAAAACTCTTAAAATATTTAAAGGTTTATATTCTAAACAAATTAGCTTGGGAAATCAGAACAATGAGTTAATAAGATTAAACTTGTAGAATAATAAATAACTAGCTACACTTTTTTGGGGGGTTAATGTTTCCTAAATTAAATATAACTGCTGTTAATTTCTTGCTTATGCAACAATCAATTTTCTCTTATATCTTAAACCTCAATAAAGCTCCAATGCCCCCTAAATTCCAAAACTGCTGTCCTTCTTCTGTATCTATGGATACAATCTCGATTTTAGATGAAATGCCTTCTGCAATTTTTGTTAACTCCTGAATTTCTGCCTTTGGCAGTTTTTTTGAGAGGATTAAAGTTTCAACTGCGCCATACTCAACAGCCTTTTTCACATCTTTAATCTTGTATGCCACTTTATCCGGGTTTTTTCCAAGATTATCAAAAAATTTCTCCAGCAGTTTTTTTTCATAAACAATTTCCTGCTGAGCAAGCAAATCCTGGCTTTTAGCCACCAGCTCTTTTAACCCAGACTCATCAGCATCGCCAATATCAACTCTGCCAAGAACTTTTTCTTTAAGTTTTGCCACCAAGTAATTTCCATCTAAAAATTCATCTTTGGTTGGAACAGGACCGCCAATAATTATTCCTTTAAGTCTTGGCAAGTCATAAAAGATTGTTTTCATTTGCTCTGCAATTCTTTTGTAAAATTCTTTTGTTAAACCTTCTGTAACTCTATGAAAGCGCTGGGACGATTGCCCTCCAGCCCTTATTTTGCTTGGAACACCAGAAGTCATTTTATGTTCAACCTCTACCCTTTTGCCCTCGAGAATGCCAATAGTCGCCTCTTTTCTATCCATTACAAGCAAACCATAAATTTCTGTTGCTTCTAACATTTCTCTAAGAGCATCTAAAACAAATTCTTTATCGCATCTGTATATCCTGGTTTTCAGGGGCTGAGGCGGTTCAATGCTCCATAATTGCAAATCTTGCTGCCCTTCAACTTTGGAGACATTCCCTGAAAATATAGCCAAGCCATTTTCCGGCGTTTTCTTAAAATCCTTAAGAAATCTCATTATTTTTTCAAGAGCTTCTGTAACATTTTTTCTGGTAGCAGAAGATTTAATGTTCTTTGCAGTAGATTTTTCAGCTTCTAACTGGTTGCTTATAGTGTATATGTTTTGCCCTGCAGGAACATATACTGTCACTAATTCAGTGTGCCTTCCTTTTTTATCTTTTAGAATCTCCAATAACTCTTCAAGTTCTGCTTTTTGTTGCTCATCCATTTTATAAAAAAACAATAATAGTTTTTAAATATATACAACCATTAATTTCCAACAGATTAATTATGTTTGCCCCTATAATCTAAGATTAATAATCAAATTAGTCAGCTTTGCTCATTTCTTTTACGCTCTGTTGAAGCCTGCTCTTTTGTAAACGAGAACGGAGCATTAAAAACACAACTATAACAGAAGCAACTAATACGGCTATAAGCATAAAAAATGAGAATATGGCTATTCTCTTAGATAATGGCTCTCTATTGAATTGATCCAGTCTATTCATTATATCAATAAAAAATGTTTCTTTTCCAACACACGCGTGATTTTGAATTTCTTCTCCAAAATAGCAAATTAATTCTGTACATGCCTGATTTTCATCACAATATTCATTATCTTCGCAATTTTCATCTGATGTACATGACAAACCTTGAGGAGGAATGCTCCCTCCACCTCCTCCCCCACCACCAGTAGTTTCAGGACAAGAGGTATATGAAGTTAAACAAGCACCCCACTGCCCGCATTTATTGCAGGTTATTTGCCCAATATCTTTATCACATCTTATGCCATTAAATACTGGTTGGCATGTTTTAACTGTGTCAGGCACACAAACTTTTTCAACTTCACAAGCATTCCAAGTTGCATCAGTCTCACAACTTTTTACACCACTGCACCCTTTGCTATCTTTACAGCTTTTAGTGGAATCAGGACAGCATTCTGCAGTTGCATTTGTGCAATCAAATCTTCCTGCCCCACAATCATCACATGTTTGAACGCCTTTAACAGTGCTACAAGATTCTCCATCAAACGACATCGCGCATGTAATGTTTGTTCCAGGAGTGCAGCTTAATGAGCCCAGAGTACATACCCCCCACTCTCCATTAGAACATGTCTGTGTTCCATGACAACTTTGTCCTGTGAAACATTCTCTTATTTGATTATTAATACATTGTGGAATATCTTCACATACTCCAGCATTACACTCTTGCGCTTCTAAACAAACTGTTCCGCAATATCCACAATTGTTTTCATCTATCTGCAGATTAATTTCACAGCCATCAATAAAATCACTGTTGCAATTTGTAAATCCTGAAGTGCATTCGCAATTTCCATTAGCAGAATTGCATTGCGCATTTTGCCCGCAATCTATTCCCTGGCATAAATCACCAGGCACACATGCAGGATTGCCAGTACAATCAGCTACATCTGCACAGTCAATCAAGCTATCTCCGTCGTCGTCGATTAAATTGTTACAGATTTCAACACCTGTCTGCTCAACACAACTTACACTTCCAACATCCCACTCACAACTTAAGGAGCATCTATTAGCAATGCAATCTGTTTCACCTACATAATCGCCACAACTTAAAGTAGAACAGTCTATACATTCATTTAATCCAAACCTGTCAATAAAATAACATGCACCAATCCCTTCACAATCGCTTCTTGAACAAAAAAATCCTCCAAATACTCCACAGTCACTACACTGTCCTAAACTCTGGCAAACACTAGGACTTTGATCATTACATATCCAACCGGATTCAATAACGCAACCAGAAGAGCATCCATCTCCACTAGTAATTCCATTGTCACATTCTTCAAAAATTTCTAAAGCATTATTCCCACAAGTTTGAGTATCACATAAATCCCCAATTTCATCATTATCTAAATCATTTTGGCTCGGGTTTGGAACAGCAGGGCAATTATCCAAGTTTTGGCATATTCCATCACCATCTGCATCTCCCCCAAACTGACTACAAGAACATCCCTCATCAACCTCGCCATAACCAACATTACCAGAACACTGGTTATCTTTTCCGTCGCATAATTCAGGTGCATTTGGATAAATAGAAGCATCATTGTCATTGCAGTCAAGTTCTCCACATTCCCCCCCACTAATATAATAGCCATCTGCATCGATATCTTCTCCAAAACAATTATTCACGCAATTATTTCCATCCCATTCACAATTTAGATCACACCTATTAGCAGTGCAATCTGTTTCACCTACGTACCCATCACAACTCAAACCACTGCAACTTGTACATGTATTAAGCAAACCATCTTCATAATAACATCCTTCTGAAATTGAATAACATTCTATTTGGTCACAGAGATTAAACAAGCCAGTTCCACACTCACTACATGATGTCCAAGAAGGTTGAACACATTGCACATCACAGCAATACTGCGTGTTAGATTCATCAAGCTGATTTCCAGGGCAAATCTCTCCTATGGCAGTATCACAAACATCTCCTCCATAATCCGCACAAGTTAAAACATTCACATCAAACACCACATCAATCTTCTCGCCAAACTCTATCAATTCTCCGTTGCTGTCAATTTCCATCTTAAATGGAATTGTTTGAGAAGATAATAATCCAGGGCTTAACTGAAACTCTGCAAATGTATAATCCTGCAAGTAAGAAACATCAGTTGTTATTGACTGCTGTATGCTTCCTGCCTTTAATTTAACCTGTGGTGTTTTCCATTTTCCTTCAAGCAAATTTCCAGCTTTAGCTCTTGCATATATTGGGTTGTTTGTATCCACTTGCAATATTTGTCCATCTTTAACCTCAACCCACTGCCCATTAATTCCTTCCCTAATCTCAAGTTTAGAAATTTCAGCATTAAAACATTTTAAAGGGCATTGCTCACCTGAATTTCTAATATTATTATATCCAACACACTCAAATTGCGTAGTTGCAGAGTCTTTACCATCGCAAGTTGTCTTCACACTATAAACAGCGCTAGGATTGCTTATCAGCGCATTATAAATCAAGCTGGCTGCTTCTTCTAAAACCTTTGCCCTATTTGCATATTTATCTAAATCCATTGTTACATAATTAGTAATAATACTTGCAGATGATTTAATTACTGATTCATAATCACTAACAACCTGAACTCTTTGTTTATTCCTAAGCCTTGGACCAGACACTTCATCTTCAACAAGTGAATAAGTTCTGCCTGCAGGATCGTTTTGAGGAAAAGAGTATACCCAATAATTTATGCTGTCAATATCAGCATAAACTGCTCCTTCATAAGCATATTTTAAAAAATTTGTTGACTCTTGTTCTGTTGGGGCAGGTTCATCATTCCTATTCATTAATCCAAACTCAGCGACATAAGTTGGTTTAATATTATTTGCAGAAGTATATCTGCTCCCAACAGCAACCAAAGCTTTTGCTATTTTGATATTGCTTTGCTCATCTCCCAATAAACTTAATCCAGTTGTTGGATCCAAAAAATAATCTGCTAAGCTGTATAATTCACTCTCTACAATATCAAGATGTTTTGCAGTTGACCTTGTGTCGTAAGGAAAAGATACAGCACAAGAAGGCGTTAAATCAGACAATAGTCTTGATGTAACATAATGATAATTATCAACTTCTTTTATCTTTTCAACAGCATATCTAAATTTCTGATTAACTAAATCATCCATAAATCTTCTCATAGCAGATACCCGTGTATTAGCATTAACTTCGTCACAGATATTAGTAATGTCGTCATATGGTGCAATAGCAACAGAATCTATTAATTGCTGGTCTGTCCAACCAGAAAGCCCAAAGTCAACTCTTGCATTTGCAACAGAACCATAATTATCAATCAGCCATTTTTGCCATTCTCTGCCTAAATATCTGTAATATTCTCCCCTATATACATCCCAATTAATCTCGTGATATTGTTTCCCATCTTTGTTATTATAAGTTCCGTCTTCATTTATATGCCAATAATAAAAATCAGCTAATTGAAGCTGTTCAGCGTGCTGGGGCTGCCAAAAAAATGATTGCTCCCAAGAAATATCAAATGCAACAAGAATATCCTTTATTTCTGGGTCTAACAAATCTCCTAATCTTAATCTTTCAGCACAACCAGGAAGATACATGGCTGAATTATCAGCTTCATTATCAAAATCCATAAATGTCATTGGCTCACAACCAAAAAGTACAATTGTTGCTTTCATTCCTCTTTGAGCCAGCATTTTCAGCATTTTCTTAAATTGCGTAGGACTTATATCACTTAAAGCAATTCTATCAGGCGGAGGAGATTGTCCTGGTCTAGCTGGCATGTATTTTTCAGTATTTGTACTAAAACTATGCCTAAGCTCAACATGATTATATCCTATTTGCCTGATATTATCAAACTCCGCAGTAACAAGAGATTCTTTGGCGTTCATTATCCCATCATATGTAGTCCACATAACATTTTTTTCTGTATCAGTTAAAGAATTAAGATTTGAAAGCTGCCCTCCTTGCCCATATGAAGGAATAAAATATGCTGCTGAATAACCAGCTGCTATGTATGCTGCGTCAATTGCAGGCCAATTATCAACCATATCATCGCTAACATCATTATAAGCAGGAAGATAATAAAAAATGCTCATTCCTTTCCATCTTTGCCCATTTAATTGTAGATTGTTTCCAACAACCTCAACTTTTCCGCAATTGCAGTCACTTACATCTGCACAATCAATTAATGTATCGCCGTCGTCGTCAATTCCATTATCACAGATTTCATCATTCCAAACCAGCTTTGATCTTGTTTCAAAATTTCCATTAAGATCTCCAAAAATGTATCCGGGTTTAGAATAACTATAATATAAATAAAGCTCGCCATCAATATTATTAAGAGTCGGATAACCAATTGAAAAAAAATCATCTCTGGCTGCAAAGATTTTTTGGTTTTGAGGCACTTCAGTTGTATATAAACCGAGCGGAGTTGAAGAGCGCACAAAATTTAATCCAGATACAACGGGAGCACCTCCAAAAACAGATTCTGGCCTGGCAATTCTGTAATAATTTCCTCCTGCCTCAATCCCATAATAATAATTTCCTTCTTTTTTCCAATCACCAAAGCCTTTAGCGTTGCAATTCCATAAATCCCCGCAACTAGGCAACCCATTAACAATTCTGCAAGTTCCAGCACCAAGAAGATCATTAAAATCAAAAGAGCAATGAGTATCTTTCTGGGCATTTAATAAAGTAGTGGCAGGCACAGAACCAACATTTCCAAGCAAAGTATCAAAATTATTTACTTGCATTGCCCTTGTAATTAAAGATTCATCACCCTCATCATTAGGATTTGCCGGATCTTGAAAAGTGGTACTATCATCTAATTCAGCCCATGCAATATACTTGTTATTTCCATCAATCAGAGAAATTCCTGTTGAAGCAGACTTCAAAGGAAGACTTATAAAATGTGTTGATTCAACTAAAAGTTTTGGTTTTGTCCAGGTTTCTGGTTTTTCAGGAGTTGTTGAATAAGAAGCGCATAATGAAGCAGGATGGCATTCCATAATCATTATATATCTACTAGGACAAACACTATTGTCTACTGAAACGTGAGCGTCGTATAAAAAAGGCATTGAATCATCATAATCAAAAATTCCTGTTTCATATCCAGAACCAATCACCTGATTAAATGTTATTCCATCATTTGATTCAAATAAAAACAAATTCCATAAATCATCGCCATTATCATATATTCCGTCAACAGGAAGAAACCCTCTTGTAACTGCATAATATTTGCTAGTAGCATCGTCAAAGAAAACAGGCAATTTTTCATCCCAAACTTTGGTTACAGTACTCACTGGATTAAAATTAACCCCAATCTCTTGGGATTGTGTAATTGGCTCCCAGTAAGCTCTCCCATCAAACAAATCATCCAGCGTCGGAGCATCTGAATTCAAAGGACGTTCATAAGTATAATATTCTGTATGGCAATTATTAATTTTAAATTCAGCAGAACCTGCAACTTCCACATAAAATTCATACCATGTTCGTCCTGTTCCGCTTCCATCATAGTTTTTTAAATTAGTTAATTGGTTAGTTAATTCAGATGAAGTTGGAGACCTAAGTAATAGGTTGTTATAAACCCTGGTAACATAAGCATCCCTTGATTTAAATGCAGAATCTTTATTAATGAACTCAGGAGAACCAATAATCTCATTAAACTTCTGCTGTTGTGTTGAAATTCCTGATTGCAATTGCCCAAAATGTAGTTTAAATCCCACCACATCATAATCTCTGCCTAATAAAACTAAATAAGCATGTGTGACAAAATCTGCATTTCCTATATCGACAACAGGATCAATTGGCAAAGGAGTTTGCACGCCTGGAATTTGTATGATTGGAGGCGGGGACATCAGCAAAAATTCATCTTCAGTACCATATTTAAAGAACCCTTTAATTAAACTCAAAATGTTGAAACTGGGTATTTTTGAAGATGGCTCTGATAAAACTTCTTTAAAGACTAAATCAGCTTCAGTTTTATCAAGTTGATTAAATAGTATATCTACTCCAACTCCTGCATATTTTAAACCAACATAAAAAATTCCTAAATAAAGCAGGAGAATAAAAATGACAAGCGTGAGCAACTGAAAAACATGCTTTTTTTTAACATGCTTTAAATCTCCAAATAAGAAAAACTTCCTCCTTTTTTTCATCAATAAATTAAAGAAATAAGCAATATAAATATTGCTATAAATTAGATATATCCTTCTGGCGTGTAATATCGTGGCATGTTTTTTGTCTGCTGCTGACTTTGCGTAGTAGCATAATTTCCTAACTCATTCATCTTAGATTTCATTATAAGAAAAACAACAAAACCAATTGCTCCGATGAAAATAATCACCAACATAATCCATATCCATAACCAAGAAGATTTGTTTTGTTTTACGCATTTTGCACCGATGCATTTCTCACCATCGTCACAATTAGAATCTGAGCTGCATTCTGGTGGGGGAGTTGTGTTAGAAGTAGTTTGTGAGATTGTACAAAGAGTTTTATCAAAACGGCAAGAAGAAGTGCATGAAAGTGAGCCTCCAGTATAGTTGCCAACAACTTGGCAAGTTTTGCTATTCAAATTAATTCCATCGCATTCTTCTCCAGAATCAATGACTCTGTTTCCACAGATATTTCCACTAGGAGATTCTCCCTGAATAGACGGCTGCAAAAGTCTCAGCTTGTTAGTTCCTCCAATACAAGTTGCAGATTCAGAATTATTTCCATAAATTTTAACTTCTATGTTATAAAGCCCTTCTGAAAGGTTTGTTGATTGCAACCAAGAGCAGGTAAAATTAACTTCAGTATAATTCACAATTCCATTATAGTTGCATAAAATCTTGTCAGATGCACCAACAACTGGCTTGTAAATTTTGGCAGTGTAATTTACAATGTTAAATCCTGTAGCATAATTAAATGAAATAGATAAAGAATCATTATAAGATTTATTTACAATAGATGATGGTTTAGTTATTGCGCAGGTTAAAACACTATTTCCTGCACATTTTCCATTAGCACATGTGTAATCAACACCAGCAGCTGCAGAGCAATTGTATTGTTGAAAAACTGCCAAATTCCCACTGCATCTTGATTCATTTAATAAGCCTTGGCTACAAACATCAGTTAAGTTTAAATTTATACTGCCAGTTTGATTAGCACTGCTTTTCACAAATATCCCATTATCAGGTGCAGAAGCATCGGCATCAACACAAGATTGTTGAATCACCCCACTCATTTTAAAAATGCTAAAATTATCACCAGATGAAATAGAAGCAGGAAAATTAACTGTAGAAACTAAATATTCTGGTGCACTATCCAAGGTGTCATAAAGAAAAAAACCCTGCCCATTTGAAGAACCAGAAGTAAATTTTAGCTTGTATTTTTCAGTTGGCAGAGGATGCACATTTTCGATAATGTTAGAAATTAAATTGCCCGTAATAGTAATTGTTTTAGGGTCAACGTTTACACTATAAGAATTCACACTTGCATTTCCGACTTTAACATGATTACAAAAAGCAGCATAAATTGGATTAGCACAATCATTAGGGGGCTGATAATTATAAGTGCCTAAAAAACAATCAGTTGTATAATTTTTTAAATTAGAAGTTGCATTCAGCTCTGCATCACAAGTGTAGATTATCTTAGAGCAGGCCTTATCTGTATACTCAATTTCACAAGCAGATTCTCCATTGGCATAAATTACTGTGCCAGAACTTTCTCTAGTCTTAACATATTCCAATCCTCCAACAATTACTATAGCTTTTCCTGTGATAATTTCCCCGGTAAGTTTGTTAGTAAAATTAGAAAAAGGAATTATCGCAATTAAGGCTATAACTAAGACTAAAACAAGTGCAATCACCCCCCATTTACTCATTGACTAATAAAGAAGAAGCAATTTATAAAGATTATTGAAAATAGCTTGGTTTGATTAAATCTTCTGGTAATATCTCGCATAAAATTAACTAAATTAGTTAATCAAAAGTGTTAATATCCAATTCGTTAATTTAATTTATTTTATCATTTAAAAACATTTTTTATCCAAAAATTTATTCAGATGGTATATTATAAAGTAATGTTAATAAAATCTTAAGGTTAAAGGCAATCAAACCTTAAAAAATCACGCAAACTCAACATTTAATCTCCCTTCTTTAATCTCAACAGCATTTACAACATGCTTTAAATCTTCCAGCAAATCTTTCAATTTATTTTTATTTTTTTTCTCAATGCTTAAAAGAATCTCGGCTTTCATGCTTTTATTTGCTTGGCTTTTTGCTTGCCTGACTTTGCCTAAAATATCAACAAGCAAATCAAATTCGTCTGTTTTCCCAGCTTTCTCTGATTTTGGCCATTCACAAATATGAATACTTTTTATCTTTTCATTTTTTCTAAAATAATTCTGATAAATTTCTTCTGTTATAAATGGCATAATCGGAGCAATTAATTTTAAGACTGTCAATAAGCTTTGGTATAAAACATAAAATGCTGATTCTTTTTCAGCCTTATTACCATTATAAACTCTCCATTTTACAATTTCTAAATAATTATCACAAAAAACATTCCAAAAAAATCTTTCAACTTCTTGTCTTGATTTGCTGTATTCATATTCTTCAAAAGATTTAGTAACATCTTTAATTAACAAATTTAATTTAGATAAAAACTGGTTATCCACAACTGATAACTTTTTTGGCTTTTTTCCATTATAATCTTTTAGATTCATAAAAACAAATCTTGAAGCATTAAAAAGTTTTGTAATAAATTTTTTTCCAGCAATTAAATCCTGCTCTTGATAATCTAAATCTTCTCCAAGTTTACTCCCAGCTGCCCAAAACCTTAAAGAATCTGCACCATACTCATTCATAACTTCCTGGGGAGCAATGACATTTCCTTTTGATTTAGACATTTTCTCTTTTCCTAAAGTTACAAAACCAGAAACCATCACATTATTCCATGGCAATTTTTTTTCATGCAAATAAGATTTTGCTATTGTATAAAAAGCCCAGGTCCTTATTATATCATGAGCCTGCGGACGCAAGGACATTGGTAATTTTATCTTATTATTTATCAAAGACAAAGCTATCTGAGGAGTTAAAGAGGAAGTTGCCCAAGTATCTAATACTTTTGTTTCACCCCTAGCACTTTCTTTGCATTTTATACAATTTTTCTTAACTTGCATTGGATCAACAGGTAGTTCATTCTCTTTAGGTAAAATAATCTCCCCACATTTTTTACACTCCCACAAAGGAATAGGAACACCAAAATGCCTATCTCTTGAAATCGTCCAATCCCATTCTAAACCAGAAACCCAATTTTCATATCTTTTAAGCATGAATTTAGGATGCCATTTGATTTTTTTACCTTGCTCAATAAGTTTTTTCTTTATATCTAAAATTTTAATAAACCACTGCTCTGTTGGCAAAAATTCAATTCCTACCCCACACTTGTCATGGACATTCACGACATGAGATATATTTTTCTGCTCAATTATTAAACCAGCATCTTCTAAATCTTTTAAAATTTTCTCGCGCGCATCTTTTATGCCCATCCCCCCATAAGGCTCAACACTTAATTTCCCATCATAAGTAAATACCACTCTTGGCTGTAATTTATGCCTATGTATAGCCTCAACATCATATTTATCACCATAAGAACACACCATTAAAACACCTGTTCCTTTTTTAATCTCTGCACTTTTATCAGCTAAAATTGGCACTTCTAAATCAAATAAAGGAACTTTTGCCTTTTTTCCGATAAAGTGAGTGTATCTTTTATCATTAGGATGAACAAAAACAGCAACGCAAGCTGGCAAGAGCTCTGGACGAGTTGTTGCAATTGGCAAATCTTTACCATTATCAACGATTTTAAATTTAAGTGTGGAAAATAAGCTTGGAAGCTCTTTGTCTTCTAATTCAGCTTGAGCAATAGCTGTTTGGCACTCAGGGCACCATATTGTTGGAAAATCTTTTTTATAGATTCTTCCTTTTTTATATAAATCTAAAAAAGACTTTTGTGAAATCCTCCTGGCATTATCATTAATAGTTGAATAGCAAATATCATAATCACAGCTTACACCTAACTTTTTCCAGTCCTCAATAAAATCAGGAGTAATCTTTTTTAAAGTTTTTAAGCATAATTCAATAAACTTAACACGAGACATTTCCCTGCTTTTAACACTATTAAGTTTTTCAACGAGCCTTTCTGTTGGCAAACCATTATCATCTGTTCCAAATGGGTAAAAAACACCTTGCTTCATTCTCCAAAATCTAGCAATAAAATCCTGCTGGCTATAAGAAAAAGCATGTCCTATATGCATATTTCCGCTTACTGTTGGCGGCGGAGTGTCTATAGAATAGATTTTGCCTTTTTTCTTGCTTTTCAAATCAAACTTATAAATCTTCTCGTGCTCCCAAAACTTTCTCCATTTTTCCTCAACAGCCTTTGCATCATAACTTGCTACACTTTTCTTACCTTCCATTACTAAGATAAAATAACAAGGATTATAAATTTTAGCTTTGCTAAAATTTATTCTATTACTTCAATTTTCAACTCAACAATTGTTCCTTATTTCAATTTGTCTTTCAGCAATGCATCTTGACATAACTATAATTACCCGTCTGCCATGCTTTGCAATTTGTTTTGTTATGGTGAATTGTTTAGTGTTCATTTTATTTTTAATGGTGGAACCGCTTCTGAAACTAAAATTCTAAGTCTTTCTTCCAATTCCATTCGCACTTGACTCTTTTTTAATTTGCTCTTAAATCTTTCCAGTAGATTTGGTTTTTGTTTTTGATAATCTGCTGTTTCAATCGTAAGTTTCTCAATAATGTCATAAGGGAATAAATTAGGGTAAAATCCTGTGAAATCTTCCCTTTTTATCTCATTGGTCATAATTGCAATTCCTGGAAATTTTTCCAAATGGTAAATAGCTCTTATGTATCTTGTTTCTTCTGTCATAGGGGTTGTTTCTGAAAACTCAGGAAACCCTATTTTAATTTTCTCATATAAGATATCCCAAATTTTTTTAGAGTTATCCTCTGTAATACTTGCAGTTTTGAATTTGGTTCTCAGATTATAATAATAAAACGGTTCTCCTATTTTTTAGTTTATTCGGACTATCATTTTAATTTTCCTTCACAGGGCATCCCCCTTTTGGAGAATCAGATGTTCTACCTAAATGCCACATTTCCCGTACTTTTTTACCAAAAGTTTTGAGAGACTCTCCTTCCAAATTAAATTTTTCGCTAGCTACGTCTTCCATCCATTTTATCAGATATGAAGTATCCTCGCAGTGTCCTATTATTCCTGGTTTTTCTTTTAGGATATTATCGAAAACATTTATTGTGGGTTTGTAGGAAAATCCAAGAAACCTTCTCTTTGGTTCTATTTGAGAGATTCTTATAGTTCCTCTGCAAGATATTGGATGTTCTCTGATATAAGGGGACATACCATATGCGATTTCTCTAAAATAATCCATTACCTTATCTATCCCAATTTCGTATTTTACTCCTTCATGCTCAAATATCCCTATTCTTTCTGTTTGTTTTTCCATTTTGTTTTACCTCCTATGATTTATTACTATAAAGTAGATACTGTATAACTATACTTAAATTATTGTCATCATTAATATGACGAAAATAATAAAACTTAAATACACATGAATGCTTTATGTTTAATGGAAAATATCAATGAAATGCTTGAAAAAACAGGCTTGTCAAAGAATGAAACAAAAACATATTTAGCTCTTCTTGAATTAGGTATTACATCCTCTAAAGCAATCATTGAAAAAACACAATTACATAGGCAAATTGTATATGACTCTTTGTCAAAATTAATAGGACAGGGGCTTGCTTCATATGTTATACAAGCTAATAGAAAATACTTCAAAGCGTCTCCTCCAAAACAATTTCTTGAATTTTTCAATAAAAAAGAAGAAGAAATAAAAAAACAAAAAGAAGAATTTAAGAATATACTACCAAAAATTGAAGAAAGACAATCAAAAAAAGAAGATCAAGAGGCTACTTTATACTATGGAAATAAAGGAATTAAATCATTATTAGATGATATGTTAAATGAGAGTAAGGAGATACTAACGATAGGAGCATCAGATATTGGGGCAGAGGCTTTTAAGTACCATTTAGAATTTAATTTACCTAAGTTTCATAATATTAGGGAAAAAAAGAAAATTAAGTATAAACTCTTATTAAGTGAGGAATTAAAGGATAGAGCTAAGGAACTCTCAAAATTAAAGCATACAGAAGTAAAAATATTACCGAAAGAGTTTACTTCAAATTCTTCAACTAATATATACGGCGAAAAGATATCAATAATTCTATGGGGGGTACAACCATTTGGGGTTTTAATCAAGAGCAAAGAAATAGCAGATGCTCAAAGAAAACATTTCAACCTTCTCTGGAAAATCGCCAAAAAGTAGAATATACAAAATAAGAAACATCAAAAACAAAAAACAAAGGGTTTATATATAAGCTATATATAATTGATATATAATAAACTATGTATGGGAATAAAATAAGATGAAAATGACTCAAGAAAATGAACAATCAACAATTCTTTTAAGAAGAGAGGTAATTGAAATGTTAAAAAAAGCAAGAGAACACCCAAGGCAGACCTATAATGAATTAATTGAAAAGATGTTGGATGTATTCTTAAAAATAAAAGAACGAAACCAGTACGATGAATTCCTTCATAAAATACAACAGCCAAAAATGAAAGAGCTTTGGAACAACAAAGAAGACGAGGCTTGGGAAAAAATATAAAATGCCTGGCTATAATTTTGGCGATGTTATCTTAGCTTCTGTACAATTTATTGATACTTTTGAGGTTAAAAAACGCCCGGCACTTGTTCTTTTTGAAGAGCAAGGAAATGTTGTTGTGACAGGAATCACATCTAACTTAAAAATGAAAGGAATTCCAATGCATAAAAAAGAAGGGGCAATAAAAGAAAGCGTAATAAAACTTAATTATATTTTTACTATATCAGAAAAAATGATAGAACGAACATTATTTCAGATATCAAAAGAAAAAAGAGAAATTATCAAAAAAGAGTTATTTAAGAAGATTCAATAATTATTTAAAAACGATTTCTGTTAGCTTAACATGAAAACAACTAAAGCGCTTGCTCAACTTTCCGCTTTAAAAAAGCATGCCAAAAAATTAAGATTAGCAGCAGATTCTTGGGATTGTGATTGGAAAACGCTCATTGCAACTTTAATGTCAGCTCGAACAACAGACAAGAAAACAATTCCAACAGCAGAACAACTTTATAAAAAATATTCAACCTTAAAAAAATTAAGCAAAGCAAAAACATCTGACATTGCAAAAATAATTCGTCCTGTCAATTTTTATAAAACAAAAGCAAAACATGTTTCAGAATTATCCAAGCTTCTCATTCTAACCTATCAAGGCAAAGTTCCACACAAATTTGAAGAATTAACAGAACTTCCAGGAGTTGGAAGAAAAACAGCCAATGTCTTTTTAGCAGAAAAAGGCCAAGCAAAAATTGGGGTGGACACACATGTAACTTACATCTCAAAATACTTGGACTGGACAAAACACACTCAACAACAAAAAATTGAATATGACTTAGAAAAACTCTTTCCAAAAAAATACTGGGATAAGATTAACTGGATTCTTGTTAGATTTGGACAAACCTATACAAGCAGAAAAGAAAAAAATAGGATTTTAGACAATATTAAAAGGATAAAACATTAAATAAAGTAAAGAAGATTTAAATAAAAAATGAAAGCTCCAGATTTTTCACTACCTAATCAAGATGGGAAAGAGATTAAGTTACAAGATTTTAAAGAAAAATGGGTTATATTATACTTTTATCCTAAAGATGATACGCCGGGTTGCACATTAGAAGCAAGGGCTTTTACAGAGTATTTAAAAGAATTTGAAAAACTGAACGCAAAAATTATAGGGATAAGTGCAGATAATGAAAAAAGCCACTGCAAATTTATTAAAAAACACAATCTTAAAATAAATCTTTTAAGTGATATAAAAAAGGAGATTATAAAGAAGTATGGTGCATGGGGCAAAAAAAACCTTTATGGAAAAAAATTTGAAGGCATAATAAGAAGCACTTTTTTAATAAACCCCAATAGAGAATTAGTTTATTCTTGGAAAAAGGTGAAAGCAGAGGGCCATATTGAAGAGGTACTAAATAGATTAAAAAAACAATAAAAGAGCTGATAAATCTTTAAAGATTACAAATTTAACCTAATTTTCTCTGCAATTCTCTTTTATAAAAATCAACTAATTCCAAAGCTTTGATTATTTTTATAGCAGAAGCATAATATACACCATTATTACCATTGCTTATAAATCCCATTAATCCCCCTTCAGGACTAATCACAACCCCACCAGAATCTCCAGGAATACATTCATTAGTGAATATATCAAAATGTTCTTGAAAAAGCGATGAAAAATCTCGTGGGAGAAGCCCAATAGTAGAACCGTAATATTCTCTTAATTTTTCCTCTTTTCTTGTGATTATTTTAACGGGAATTTTGCTTAAATTATTTGTATTATAAAACCGGTATTTCATTGCTTTGCACTCTCCAGGAATTTTTGCTTTTGCCAACGCAATATCATAATTTTTGCCTACAGCACAAAGTTTTGTTAAAGGATATTCTGTACCATTAGGCATTGTAATGTACGCGTTACATAACTCATGTTTTAATCCGTGCAAAGCTGTTAAAAAATAACCATTTTCGGTTATCAATAAGCCATTTGAAGAATAAGAATCTTTTCCATCACAAACCCTCAATTCAACAACCCCATTTTCTAAACTTTTTATTGATTCAATTGATGGGATATCTTCTCCAAAATAAATGTGGTTAACAAAATCATCAAAAGTTGCTATTAAGTTTTTTAACCTTCTTCTTTCTGGCAAGTTTATCTTCAACATTAGTCTAGATGCAAAACTCATAAAAACCCCTTGATTTGCTATATTAAATAGATTTTGTTTTTGTGATATCACAAACTTTTTATACCCATCGCACTTAACAAAAACATGGCAGAGAAAGAAAAAAGCATGAACATGCCTGGCTCATATGGTGGATTAATGCGGTATAATGAAGAATATCCAAGCAAACTAAATCTAAAACCAACACATGTAATTTTATTTGTAATTGCAGTCATAGCAGTTCGGGTGCTATTAGGGGTTTTTTTATAATAATAAAACAGATTGTTAACTCCATAATCAATTTAATAAGTATACATCACAACACTATTGCCATAATAAAAAATTACCACTATCACTACCGCAGTAAATTATATAATCGGTCATTAACAAATTTATAAATTAAATAAAACATAAAAAAACAAAAAATGTTAGGACTTGGCGGGTTAAACCCAAAAAAAATGGAAGCAATAATGAAACAAATGGGGATTTCTCAGCAAGAAATACAGGCAGATAAAGTTATAATAGAAAAAACAGATGGCTCAAAAATTATAATAGAACCAGCCCAAGTTACAAAAATCCAAATGCAAGGCGCTGATTCTTTTCAAATTGCTGGAGATATAAAAGAAGAAGCAGGTGAAAAATTTAGTGAAGAAGATATTAAGTTAATCATGGAAAAGACAGGTGCAAATAAGGAAAAGGCCAAAAAAACCCTGGAAAAAACACAAGATATTGCAGAAGCGATTGTTGAATTAAGTGATTAAAAATAATGATTTATTGACTATTTCTATTCCTAATCTTGCCATAAATCCAGCCGATAATTGCACCAAGTATAAAATAAAGTATTAAAAATCCCAAAAACGTAAACATCTCCCAAGGATTTTCTCCTCCGAAAAAGATAAGTAAAAATAAAATAGCCAATCCTTCACCTTTTATAAAAGCAATTAAAAATAATCCGATAATTAACAATATTTCAAAAATCACTCCTCCCTTCAACCAATAAGGCCAATCTTTCCAACCCATATGTACATTAACAACCTCTTCCTTTTAAAATCTCTCTTCTCAATCACCAACAACCTTATTAATTTCACTAACCTCTATTTCTCATGGAGAAATTTATAGAATATCTTGATACTGCAGAAGAGAAACTGCGAATAGTAGACCACATGGCATATGTAACTTTTCCTTTAATTAAAGACAAAAGGCTCTTGCTAAAAATACTATCGGAAATTGACCTTGTTATCCTTAATTGCATAAATGCTATTTTACAGTATGAATACCTTTACAAAAGGATTCCATTAACAAAAGATGCCCGCACTAATCTAAAAATCTTTGAAGAAAAATGCGCGCCGAGATACGAAATAACTGAGCATGAAATTGCAATAATTAATAGTATACTAGAACTTGCCGAAAGACATAAAAGATCCCCATTTGAATTTGTAAAAAACGGAAAAGTTGTCATTTTATCAGAAAACCTTAGATCAGAAACAATAACAATTGATAGAATAAAAGATTTTTTAATTGCATGCAAGGTAATCTTGAAAAAAACACGGGAAAGGATAATTGAAAAAAGTTAAAGATAATAAAAAATTAAGAAAAGTATAAAAAGCCTTTTTGCTTTTTAAATTGTAGTTCTGGGGTACATAATTAAATGCAGGATATGGAAGAGATAATACAGGAGAAAATTAGTGCAGATCATCTACTTTATGTTAGTTTAAAGTATACTAAGACATGTGATGTCGTTCTTAACTTAATTTTAAGATGGAGAAGAATGATTGAAGTAAGCATTGATAAGATATTAAAACATGCGGAAAAGAAAAAAAGGATTTCGTCTGTTCCAGGCAATCCTGTTGGAAAAATTGAGAAGATGAGAGAGCTTTGTAAAAAAGAAAAGTTATGCAAAGGTAATAAGGATGTTTTTGAAGTTATAGATATGTATGAGATGTTTAGGAAAATTGAAGGATTAAAAAAAGAAAGAATTGGGGAATTTAGGAAAAATGTAACCCTGAAAGTTTTTTATCGGGGAAAAGAAATAAACATCAACCTTGATAAATTAAAAGAGTATGCAAATAATTTAGAAAGGTTTATAAATTTCACAAAGCAATTTCTTGCATCTAAATAAGAAAGAAGATTAAAAGCTTCTGCCTTAAACTAAATCAAATGGCAAGATTAATTGTTATAACATCTGGAAAGGGAGGAGTTGGCAAAACAACTACTGCAATAAACCTTGGAGCAGCAATGAATTTATTTGATGAAGATGTTCTTGTTATTGATGCTAACCTTACCACTCCAAATGTTGGATTGCACCTTGGCTCGCCTGAAGTACCAATAAACCTCAATCATATTTTAACAGATAAAGCAGAGCCATTTGAAGCAGTTTATGAACATGAATCTGGGCTTAAGATAATTCCTGCCTCACTTTCTATTAAAGAGCTAAGAAAAATTAACCCTGAAAAAATAAAAGAATTTAAAAAAGACTTTAAAAGATTATCAGACATAGTGATATTAGACAGTTCTGCAGGATTAGGTAGTGAGGCTATTTCTGCAATTTCTTTAAGTGATGAGATAATTATTGTAACAAATCCAGAATTGCCGGCTATTGCTGATGCATTAAAAACAATAAAACTTGCAGAGCAAATGCGCAAACAGGTTTTAGGAGTTATCATTACAAGAGTAAAAAAAGATGATATTGAACTCAATTCAGACACTGTCAAGGAAATGCTTGAAATCCCAATTCTTGGCATGATTCCAGAAGATGATAGCGTAAGAAGATCAATTAAACAAAAAAATCCTGTTGTCCATACCCACCCAAAATCAAAGGCTTCAAGAGCATATAAGGAAATTGCAGCAAAACTGCTTGGAAAACATTATGATTCAGATAAAGACAAGGAAACATTGTATGAAAAAGTTCTCAAGATGATTGGGTTGGGCAAGTAAGCCAAATCAATTATTTAGCTTGAGTATAATAATCTTTAAATTAGGCTTATGTTTGATCATTATATGAGTTTATTTGAGGATATTGAGAAAATCAATGCAGTCTCTAAAAGACTAAGCCCAAAAAGTTTAGAGAATACACTAAGAGAGATAATTGATTCTTATGCATTTCATAATGTAAAGCATAAACATTTAAAATGCCCTCTTTTAAATAAAGTTGTGGCTGGAAAAACAACATTTTCAAAAGAATGCGCAAGATATAAAGATCCAGACGACTTTGTTGAAAAAATGGGGATAGAATTTTCTAATGTTTTTTAGGTGGTTCAGTTGTTTACTGCGATACAATACCTTCTAGTTGTGCATTTTTAGATGGGGTAATAAAAAAAATATATTTTAAATAACCCCCAATGAATAATGAGGTCTAAAATCTTTCTTCTCTAATATACCCAACAAAATCATCTTTATGTTCAACCACATATTCACAAGCATTAAAACACCATTGAAAAGAACTATTGGCTGTTCTAAACACAAGCCCTTTAGCATATTTAATAAAAGATTTCCCATCAACTGACTTTTCAGGAATTAATGCACTTCCTCCGATTATAAATGCAGAAACCCCTGTTAACCCAAGAGCCGTTAAAGTTAACCAATGCTCTAATCCCATTTTTTAATAAGGTATGCTTAATATATAATTCTTGTTGTGATATATCACTTAATTAAGTAAGTTAATAGTATTAACTGGTAAAGTTAAAGCTGTTTAATCCAGTTAGTCGCATTGAGTATATATGTCGTTATTAGCTAAATAACATTTTCAGTTACAACCAACCATAATTTTACCTAACAAATATTAACCATTAAAATTCAGAAACATCAAACCTTCTTAAATAAAATCTCGCCTTTTTTAATTTTACTAATTTTCAAGGGCTTTTTTATCTCATTAAAACTTCCAGCTCCAATTTTAAATGAAAATTGCAAAGCAATTTTCTCGCTTGTTTCCGACATAAAAGCCCAAAGTAAAATTGCAATTGCTTTTATGCTATCTGACAATTCATATAAAACTTTTTTGTCTTTTGTTTCCCAGGGCTTTTTATTTTGTGTATACTCATTGCAAACATCAATAAATTCAAATATTAAATTCAAAGCTTTGTCAAATTCATAATTTTTAAGATGTTTTTCAATTTCTTTTAATTTAAGCTTTTTTAACAGTTTATTCTGAGTTTTTTGCAAACCATATTTTTCAGCTAAAGCACTTACTCTTGAAACCAAATTTCCGAGCTTGTTTGCAAGTTCATTATTGTGCCTATCTTTAAGAGCGCTTTCTGAAAAATCGCCGTCTTCTCCGAAAACAAAATTCCTGCATAAAAAATATCTAATGCTGTCAGAAGCAAATCTTTTTACTAATTTTAAAGGCTCAACTACATTCCCTAAAGATTTGGATATTTTTTGCCCTTCGACTGTTAAAAAACCATGCACAATTATTTTTTTAGGGAGTGCCAAACCAGCACTTAATAGCATTCCAGGCCAAATACCTGCATGAAATCTTAGCATGTCTTTGCCAACAACATGCACGTCGGCTGGCCAGTATTTATTGTATTTAATATTTGGATAACCTATGCCTGTAAGATAATTTGTTAAAGCATCGCACCAAACATACATAACCTGATTTTTATCTCCAGGAACAGGAATGCCCCAAGGCAGAGATTTAACTTCTCTTGAAAAACTAACATCTGTCAAACCATCTTTAATTAAACCTAAAAAATCATTTTTCCATTGCACAGGAAAAATTATCAACTTGTCTTTTTTAACAAGCTCTTTAATTTTATCAGAATATTTAGAAAGCCTGAAAAAATAATTTTCCTCTGAAATTTCCTCAATTTCAATGCTTGGATGATTTATGCATTTTCCGTTAACAAGCTCTTTTTCTGTCATATATTTTTCACATCCAGAACAATACTTTCCAGCATATTTTTTTTTGTAGATATCGCCTTTTTTTTCAAGAATTTTCCATAGATGTACAACTCCTGGCCAATGAACTTTCTTATCACTCGTTATAATAAAAGAATTATTAGAGATATGCAATTCTTTTGTTAAAACCTTAAAAGAAGCAGAATTTTCATCCACAAATTTTTGCGGTTCAATACCAAGGTTTTTAGCTGTCCTGTAGTTTTTACTGCCATGCTCATCTGTGCCAGTTAAAAAGAAAACATCCTTTCCTCTTAGCTTATTCCATCTAGCTAGAACATCTGCCTGCACAAACTCCAGTGCATGCCCAATATGCGGTGCAGCATTTGCATAGGGGATTGTTGTTGTGATATAAAATTTACTTTTAATTGTCATAATTTAGACTAGAAAAATGCAATATAAAAAACTATCTTTCATAAATATACATGATACATCATCTTACCCATAGCAACCATGTATCTTGCATGCCATAAATTTAAAATAGCAAAAGTATATAAAAATTATTATAATCAAGCGCTAGTAGTTTAGTGGCAGAATACGAGCTTCCCAAGCTCGGGGTGCGGGTTCAATTCCCGCCTGGCGCATATTCAAAAACTATTTAAATCGCCCCATTTTAAGAAAAGTATGTTCTGGAAAAAAAGATGTAAAAGATGCAATGAAAAAATAAGTGAAAAATATGGCTTTTGCCCTAATTGCGGAATTCCCATCATTAAAGATTACAATGAAAATGAAGAGTATGAAGACGATAAAGACTGGGGATTGCTTGGAAAAAATGATGAAACTGGATTTAAAGATGCAGAAATAAGACTTCCTTTTGGGTTTAATACCTTGTTCAATAGCTTGGTGAAAAGTCTTGACAATCAAATGAAAGAATTTGATAAAGAACTTGGGAAAACTAAATTTAATAATATAAAGCCAGCTGCTAATTTTATTAAATCAGGAGGCATAAGAATTAATATTTCATCAGGAGGAAACCGGTCGCCAAAAATAATTGTACGTTCTTTTGGAAATATGCCAGGGTTTAGAGAGCAAGAACAACAAATAAAAAAACAAGCTCCCAGATTATCAAAACCAAAGGAATTTTCAGCAAAAAACATAAAAAAACTTTCAACACTGCCAAGAAAAGAGCCATCTACTAACATTAGGAGACTTTCAAACAGGGTAATTTATGAAATTGATTTGCCTGACGTAAAATCAGAGAAAGATGTTTCAATCATTCAATTAGAAAACAGCATTGAGATAAAAGCAATTGGAAAAGACAGCGCTTATTTTAAATTGATTCCAATTAACCTGCCAATAAAAGGACATAAACTTACAGAAGGGAAATTAGTTCTTGAATTAGAGGCAAGAGATTAGATTATTTTAATCTTAATTACTATTCGGACCAAAACCAAGCTTATTTATTGATTTCTAACATGGTTAATAGTATTTAAATCGTGTATAACTAGATGTAATAGTGGGTTAGCAACTGATTGTGGCTATTAACAAATAAAAAGAGAAATCTATCGGTAAAATTAACAATAAACAGAACGCTTATTAATCCAAATCACAAATATTCAATTTTTCTTTAGTTACTTCAATCACAAACGCATCAATCAGCGGTTGTTCTTTTTCTATCAAGCAGGTAAATAATAATTTGTTTATTTCTACATCATACCTAACAACATTAGAGTGAGTATACCCTTTTGTCTTGCATTCTTTGTTGACTATCTGCGCTAAGCAAGTATCAGGAATATTAGAAGGAATTTGATTCATCTTAAATAAAAATATTATTGATACAATAATCATAATTAATATTATCACTCCAGCTATTACTTTTTTATCAACTCTTTTAACTGCCTTATTATTTTTTTTAGCCATTTTTTATTTCAGTTACTTATACTAAAATGAGCCTGCTCGGATTTGAACCGAGGACCCCTGCCTCACCAATGCCTGTCTCCTAATTAAAGGAAACAAGCCATTATCAGAGCAGTGCTCTACCATGCTGAGCTACAGGCTCATGAGCCTGTAAACAATATTTAATTTATAAAACTTATGAAAACACGATTAATGCCAAATCTATTGGTGTGGGATAATTAGTTTTTAGATTGTAAACTTCTTAATTAAAATTATTATTTATTGAGGATATATTAAAGTTGTACATCACAAATTAATCTATTTATTCATCGCCCTTCTTTCTGATGTCCTAACAGGAAGCCCTTCTGCAATAAGCTCAAGATGAGAGAAACGCGCTGAAATAATTTGGTTATCAGTGTAATATCGCCTAAGTTGCCTAACTGTTCGGCCTGCTAATCTCATGTCATCCACAGAAAAAACTTTACTTAATTTTGCGTCTGAGAAAAATTTTTCCAAATCTCTCACCAAATAATGCCTTTTTAACTCATCAAGGGAATAAAGATTTACTACATCACTAAGCTCAAAAATTCTCGCTAAAACACTAAGCTCGACACCTACATTTTTACAATGAACAGGAAGAATTCCCTTTTGCCTTAATTCAGCTTTTGTGGTTTTCTTTTCCAACAATCCTAAGACATAATCATATCTACTACTATCTTTCGGTTCTGCTGTTATGCCCCCTTTTTCTTCAGTTTTATACCCTAACTCGTCAAGAAGAATGTCATTATAACCAAGCTTTTTCATTCCAGGATAATTATATCCAAGATTGTTAAGATTTTCATAATTTAATCTTTTTTGCAAAAGAAACTTAGCTTCTTTAGTTCTTCCTTCAATAATAATCCCATGAAGAATTATTAAATCCCTTATTCCTAATGATTTGCATAGTATTATACGAGCATTTGAATCATTGTTCCCAACCATTTGCAAGTTGTATAATACACTCTCATAACTATTTAAGGATTATGCAAAAAGTCAATTTAAGTGAATTGCAGCAAAGCATAGCCCATGAAAAACTTTAAAAGCGCATTTTTTCTAAAGTTATTATGACAAAAGGAATGTACTATTATATTAAAGAAGCCTGGAAAAAACCAGATACCAAAATACTTAGGCAAAGAATGATTGAATGGAGAAAAACACCTGCAATAGTCAAAGTAGATAAACCATTAAGATTAGACAGAGCAAGAAATTTAGGGTATAAAGATAAGAAGGGTTTTGTGGTTGCAAGAGTTAGGCTTTTGCGGGGCGGAAGAAAAAAACCACGCCCAAGAAAAGCAAGAAGAAGCAAAAGAATGACAGTGAGAAAAACACTCAAAATGAATTATCGCTGGGTTGCAGAACAAAGAGCTGCTAGAAAGTTTGCAAACCTTGAGGTTTTAAATTCTTATGAAATTGGAAAAGACGGCATGCATTATTTTTATGAAATAATATTAGTTGACCCACAAAGGCCAGAAATTCAAAATGATTCAACAATGAAATGGATTTGCAACAAGGCAAATTCAAAAAGAGCATTAAGGGGCTTGACAAGCGCTGCTAAAAAAAGCAGGGGCTTGAGAAACAAATCGCCAAATCTCAAAGTCAGGCCAAGTATGAAGGCATTAGGAGTATAGGAAAATAAATTTAAAAAATGCCTAATAATTCTAAAAAATTAAAGGCTTAACATTAATATCTAAGTTAACTGAAAACGAGCTTAGGAAAAATATACAAACTAATAATAACCACTAAATATTTGCAAATAATAGAAAAAAGATTGTATAAAAACACAGGCTTTGTAAAAACACAGAAAACATTAAAAAGGGTATGATTATCTCTAAAGCATGGCTGAAATAAATTTCTTGGAAGAAGTCCCAAAGATATCCCTATTGAACTTAGAAAAGATATTGAAACATCTTCCAGAGCCTACAAATATTGAAGTAGCATTATTTGGGAATTTTGATTATTCTGATATTTCACACCAGGCACAAAAAACAGCAGGTGTAAAATTAAAAGATGCCGGGGGGTTGGTTTTTCAAGTAAAAAATCCATCAAAAGAAAAAATACTGAGTATTTACAAAAAATCACATGAAAAAAGAGATGAGGTAATTAAAGCAGATGAAAGAAGACTTGACTTGCATAAAGTTTGGTGGCATATACAACATGCAGATGGTTATACCCATTACACTCATATTGAATTAACCACTTGGGGAGTAGAGGTTAAATATCGCGCTCCTGAACCAGATTATATTCTTAAAATGAGGCAGGAATTAGCAGAGACTAATGTTAGATTAAGTATAAAGGTAAATCAGTAGAAAGGATTTTTAATAATAAGTAGTTCTATAAAGCTTTACTTAAACTATCATGTGATATTTATTAAATTTCAAGGAGGATATAAGAACATTAATGAAAACCTCAAACTTAAATACTTCATTTTCCTTTTTTCTTCATGCTCTATTCAAAACTCGTTGAGATATATGAAGCTCTTTCAGCAAATACCAAACGCCTTGAAAAAACAAAAATCCTCGCAGATTTTTTAAAAGACTTGCATGAATCAGACAAAGAAGTTTTATACCTTATGCTTGGGCAAATTTATCCAGAATATAGCGAGAAAAAAATTGGTGTTTCCCACCAGCTTGCAATAAAAGCTCTTGCTAAAGCAACAGCAACAAATGAAAAAGAAATTGTAAAAGAATGGAAGAATATAGGGGACATTGGCAAAGTTGCAGAAAAACTAATCAAAACAAAAAAACAATCAACTTTGGACAGCCATGTATTAACAACTGAAAAAATCTTGAATAATCTAAGAAAACTTCCTGAACTTGAAGGCAAAGGAAGTGTTGAAAAAAAACTCTCTTTAATTGTAGAACTTTTGACCTCTGCTTCATCTCTTGAAACAAAATATCTCATAAGAACACTTATAGAAGACTTAAGAATTGGCATTCAAGACTCTACAATAAAAGAAGCTTTAAGCCAGGCTTTTTTTGATAAAGACAAAGAAGCAACAAAAATAATTGAATCTGCGCTTGATAAATCAAATGATCTTGCAGTTGTTTTTAAAATAGCAAAAAAAGGAAGATTAAAAGAGCTTGAGAAAGTTTCTATTGAAATTGGAAAGCCAATAAAAGTTATGCTTGCGCAAAAGGTAAAAAACATTCATGAAGGATTTGAGGCTCTTGGCAAACCAGTAGCAATTGAGTATAAGTATGATGGATTCAGGTTATTAATCCATAAAAAAGATGACAATGTAACCTTATTCACAAGACGATTAGAAAACGCAACAAAACAATTTCCAGAAGTTGTTTTATATGTTAAAGAATATGTTAAAGGAGATTCATTTATGCTTGATGCAGAAATTGTTGGTTATGATAAAAAAACAAAAGAATACCAGCCATTTCAAGCAATATCCCAGAGAATAAAAAGGAAACATGACATTGAAAAGCTAAAAAACGAGTTGCCTGTTGAAATAAATGTGTTTGATATTGTGTACTATAATGGCAAGTCATTGATAAACGAGCCATTTGAAAAAAGAACAGCGATACTTAAAAAGATAATTAAAAATCATCCTTACAAAATTATTGCTGCCAAACAAATTATTACAAAAGATGAAAAAAAAGCAGAAGAATTTTATAAAAAAGCACTTAAAGATAATCAAGAAGGTGTTATGATGAAAAAACTTCAGGCTGTTTATCAACCTGGAAAAAGAGTTGGACATATGCTAAAAATTAAACCAGAAGAACGGGATTTGGACTTGATTATAATCGGAGCAGAATATGGAAAAGGTAAACGCGTGGGCTGGTTGAGCAGTTTTATTCTTGCATGTTATGATAATGGCAAGTATTTAGAAATCGGAAAAGTTGGTACAGGAATAAAAGAAAAAACAGAGCAGGGAGTTAGTTTTGATGAGCTGACCAAAAAACTTAAGCTGTATATAATAGAAGAGCATGGCAGAGAAGTTAGAATAAAACCAAAGCTTGTAGTGAGTGTTACATACCAGGAAATCCAAAAATCCCCAACATACTCATCTGGCTTTGCCTTAAGGTTTCCAAGATTTACAGCTTTACGTCCAGATAGAAACCCCAGTGATATAGCAACTCTCAGCGAAGTTAAAAAAGACTACGAAAAGCAAAAGAGAAATTGGAGATATGGGTGAATTTTAAATAAATAGTTGGAATTGATTAACCTTCGCGTTTATTCTTAGGTTCTAACCAACCAAGGAAAATACAAACTATTCCTAAAGGAAAAAAAAACCAGATAAATGGATCAAAAATTTCTGAGTTAATAACGCAATAAGTAGAAGATACAATCTCGGCTTCTGTCGGGATGCTTTCTCCTGCTATGTTAAAACATAAAGTTGCGCTTGAATCTAATTGTATAAAAAATACACCCATTAATGTAAAGAAAATACTCAAAACAAACCATTGATTTCTATTCATAATTTATTTAATACTTTTATACTTAAAAACTTTCCCAATTAAAAACCTTAATTAAACTAACAATAACCCTTCAACCAATTTATAAACCTCCCTCGAAGGCTTTATAAACCCCTTTTTCTGATAATTTAGTATCATAAAGTAATACAAATTAAAATGACAACGCAAAGCAACTACAAAGTGCAAAATATTGTTGCAACTGCTTCTTTAGGAAAACCTGTTCCATTAACAAAACTTGCAAGAACACAGCCGAATACAGAATATAACCCAGAAACTTTTCCAGGGTTGGTTCTAAGAGTAAAAGAGCCAAAATCAGCTGTCCTTGTTTTTTCGTCAGGAAATTTAGTTTGCACAGGAACAAAATCTATAGCACAGGTCAAACAAGTTATTAACGCTGTTATAAGGCAGTTAAGAAAAATAAATGTCAACATAACAGCAAAGCCGAAAATCACTGTCCAGAATATTGTCGCATCTGGAACAATAAACTTAAAGCTTAACCTAAATTTCCTCGCTCTTGAATTGCAAAATACAGAATACGAACCAGAACAATTTCCTGGTTTGGTTTATAAATTAGCAGAGCCAAATGCAACTTTTCTTCTTTTCTCAAATGGAAAACTTGTCTGCACAGGAACAAAAAACAAGGCCCAGCTTGAAGATTCTATGGACCAGCTTTTGAATAATGTCAAAACTGCGCTGAAAAATTACCAATAGAAATTAAACATAATATAAAGTTGTTTCTGAAAATATTATTGTAAATAAAAGCAATGATAATTGGGTTATGAAAGGAGTTAAATAAGAGAACAATGTATAATTAAATATCTATAACTCACAAAGATAATTTAATTTTTTACTTCACTTCATTTAAGCTTAATATCTATTTTAATGCAAAAGATACTGACTTTTCACCCCCAAAAAATTACTAAAATCTTTTTGAACTCTTTCTAAAACAATCATTTTCTTACAACAAACTATAAAAATAGGGCACGATTTTCAAAATTGATGTAAGCTTCAATTGATTAGCATTGAACTGCATTTAACTATAAACCCCCAGTTATAAATAAATAGTAGGTGATTTAATCTATAACATTAAATTAACATTAACAAGGTAAACATAGTAAAATAAAGGAACTAAACTGATAGAATAACCTTATAATTATAAGTATAAAGTTAACAATAAGTTGATAATTAACCTACTGAATGATTTAACCATCATGATTAAATTATCATCAATAATATAAACCTAAACATGAGTTAATTTAAAAGAAGATATTAAAAAAATGGAAAAGATAAAAACAGAGGATTTGATGATTGAATCCAAGAAATTCTTTGATTTTAACAAAAAAAGCCTTGGGGATTCAATAAGGAAAGGTGAAGGAGTTATATGCTTGGATTTTATGGAATTAACTGAATTTTCAAATAAACTTTCTGACGAACTTATCAAAAACCCAGAAGAAATTTTAGGGATAATGGAACTTGCAATAGAAGAATCTGGGCTTATAGAAAAATCAAGAGTAAGGCTTACAAATCTCCCAGAAGTTCAGCAGATAAGAATAAGGAATATTAGGTCAAGGAACTTAAATGAATTGGTTGTGGTTGAGGGAATTGTAAGGCAAGCATCTGATGTCAGACCACAAGTAGTAAATGCAAAATTTGAGTGCCCAGCATGTGGAACAGTAATAGGTGTTTTGCAAATTGACAAAAAATTTCGTGAACCAACAAGATGCAGTTGCGGAAGGCGCGGGGGTTTTAAGCTTTTAAGCAAAGAAATGGTTGATACTCAAAGACTTGTAATTGAGGAGTCCCCTGATTCTTTAGTTGGAGGAGAACAACCAAAAAGGATTAATGTTTTCCTTAAAGAAGACTTAGTAGAACCAGGAATGGAAGAGAGAACAACTCCCGGAAGCAGGGTTAGAGTTATTGGTATTTTAAAAGAAGTGCCAGTTCCTTTGCAAACAGGAGGAATGTCAACCAGATTTGAACTTGCAGTAGAAGTAAATAATTTAATCCCATTAGAAGAAACATTTGACAAATTGCATATGAATGAAGAAGATGAACGCCAAATTCTTGAACTTGCAGAAGACCCGCAAGTATTTGAAAAATTATCAAGAAGCATTGCTCCAAGCATCTATGGCTATGAAAAAGTAAAAAAAGCCCTTATCCTGCAGCTTTTTGGAGGAGTAAAAAAAACAAAAGCAGATGGTTCTACAAGCAGAGGGGATATACACATTCTTTTAGTTGGTGATCCAGGAGTTGCAAAGTCAGTAACTCTTGTTTTTATGGCAAGCATCTCACCAAAAGGACGATATGTAGTCGGTAAGGCAGCCACAGGAGCAGGAATAACTGCAACAGTTATCAGAGATGAGTATCTAAGGGGCTGGAGTTTAGAAGCAGGTGCAATGGTTCTAACAAACAAAGGGCTTGTATGCATTGATGAATTGGAAAAAATGGATCCAGTAGACAGAAGTGCAATGCATGAAGCAATGGAACAGCAAACTGTAACAATATCTAAAGCAAATGTTCAGGCCACGCTCCGCGCAGAAACTTCTGTGCTAGCTGCAGCAAATCCAAAATTCGGAAGATTTGACCCTTATCAAGCAATTGCGCAGCAAATTGATATACCTCCAACACTAATAAACAGATTTGATATTATTTTCACTTTGAGAGATATACCTGATAGAACTAAAGATGAGGCAATTGCTCACCATGTCTTAATGGAACACAAAAGAGAAGGTGAAGAGATGGTTATTCCAAAAGAGCTTTTAAGAAAATATGTGGCATATGCAAAACAAAAAATTTCCCCAAAAATAAGCGAAGAAGCAATTGAAGAAATAAAAAAATTTTATGTTGAATTGAGAAATGCACCAACAACTTCAGAAAGTGCAATGAGGCCAATTCCGATTTCAGCAAGACAATTAGAAGCCTTAATTAGGTTATCAGAAGCATCTGCAAGAGTTAAACTCAACAAGATTGTAACAAGAGAAGATGCAAAAATAGCAATAGAGCTTGTCAGATATTACTTAATGCAGGTTGGCTATGATTATGAAACAAAATCATTTGATATAGATAAAATAACAACAGGAATAAGCACATCAGAAAGAAATAAAATAATAATTGTTAGAGAAACAATTGTAAGATTAGAGACAAGGATGGGAAAATTAATTCCAATAGAGGAACTTGAAAAAGAACTTGAAGGAAAATTAACAAAAGTAGAAATTGAGGAAGCAATAAACAAGTTAAATGCTTCAGGGGATATTTTTAAACCACGAAGAGGATATATACAGGCGATGTGATTGCCTGAAGAAGAAGGTAATTGTTAATGCCAAGATATAAATTATCAGTACATAAATGATTAAATAACATGTTTAGCCATCAGTTAAATTCATAATAATCCCTGAATAAAGCAGAACAATTAATAACAATAACATTAAGACAGTTAATTAGATTAGATTAATGAGTAATTTAACACTAAAAAATCAGAACAAAAAATGTCAGCAGAAACAATAAAACGAAATACAGCATATAAGCTAAGAATAGGAGATGTAATAATTGGGAAACCCACCTTAAATGGTGAAAGATTCTCATTTCTTGAACTTGGAGATAAAAAGATTATAAGGGTGAATATCGTAGGGAATGTTATAGATAAATTTTCCTCAGAAGGAGAGAAAAAATACTCATTTGCAACAATAGATGACGGTTCTGGGCAAATAAGAATTAAAGCATTTGGAGAAGATTTAACCTTGCTTGACAACATAACTCAGGGGCAGACAATTCTTGTCATAGGCAATTTAAGATTTTTCAGCAATGAGCTTTACATTGCTCCAGAAATTATAAGACAATTAGAACCTCAGTATTTGCTTGTAAGAAAATTAGAGATTGAAAAAGAAAAAAATAAAAATCGTGTTCCGTTAGACAGAACAAAAGTTATTGCTATAAAAGACTCCCTATTAACCATTATTAAAAATTCAGAAATAAATGAGGGCATAAATGCTGATGAGATAATTATGAAACCAGAACTGCGTGGCACTTCTCCGGAAATAATAAATCAAGAAATACAAAAGATGTTGGAAGAAGGAATTATCTTTGAACCTCGCCCAGGAAAATTGAGATGGCTTGGGTGAAGAATCTAAAAATTTGAAGATATCTATAACTAACAAATTTAGCACATCAATAATTAAAATGCTAACATACTCAATAATTGATTAATAGTTTTTCTTAAGTCTCAAAAATATTTTTTAAGTAGAATTATTCATAGAAATACACCATTGAAACTACTTTAACTTCCTCAACGCCAGAACAACAGCTGCAACGATTAATAGGGCAAATGTGATAATTATAAGAAGCTTGTCATCAAAATTCTTAGCAGCAGCTTCAATAACTAAAAAAGCTCCTGTAGGCAAAGTTGAAATTTGCACAAGCAAAGGAGCAGCATACAAACCAGCAATAATCAAAATAAATCCAATAGCTGCAAAGATAAAAAAAGTGTTTTTGTTATATTTAGCAATAGCATCCTCGAATTCTTTATTGCACATATTGCATTCTTTTATTGAGATTGTGCATCCTTTATCATCATAATCATAAACAGGAAATCCACTTTCTTGAGCACATGCATCTGTTTCTTCCTGCAACGTCTTTGAAAAAGTGCAATTACCACATTGTTCATTTCCAACACCATATTTAACAGGATAAGGCCCTGTAGCTCCTGCACCCCTACAAACCTTATCATACTCTGGAGGCTCATAAACATAACTCACAATAAGATTAAACAAAACACCAACCATTATTGCGATAAAGATTCCCAACAAAATAGTCAGGGCAAAATTCCTTCCGCGCAATCTCTCTTTGTTTAATCCTTCCATGATAAATTAAAGTTTAAGAGATTTATAAATCTATTTAAGAACAAGATTATTAACCTCAAAACGCTATAGCCTTTTAGCAAGGAGTGTTATAATAAGTTGAATATGCTTAATTAACCCCTTATAAATAAAAAGAATTATGGCTAATTAATTTTCCTCATGTTAAAAATAATAAACATTTATATACTCAAAGTTTAAAACATTAATATGGATGAATACGAAAAATTGCTTGATGAAGCTTACAAACAAGTAAAAAAGATAGATACTTCTAATAATAGATTTGAAATTCCCAAAGCAGAGGGGCATTTTGAAGGGAAAAAAACAGTAATAACCAATTTTTCTCAGATAGTATCATACTTAAGAAGAAAACCAGAACATTTCCAAAAATTCATTTTAAAAGAACTTGCAGCTGCCGGACAATTAGAAGGAGATAGATTAATTTTAAATATAACAGTTCCAAGCAGCAAGATAAATCAAAAAATCGAAGAGTATGTGAAAGAATTTGTGCTGTGTAAAGAGTGTAGAAAACCAGATACTGAATTAACAAAGCATGATAGAATAACCTTTATCCACTGCTTAGCTTGCGGAGCAAAACACTCTTTAAGAAGTAAGATATGAATATTCAAAAACTAAAATAAAAAATAATAAAATGCAAATTGCAAATTTTTTTAGGGATACCGGCATAAAACTAGACACCCCCATAGAAAGGAAGAAAGGAATAATTAGAGAAAATCAAGGTAAAATTGCACTTATTAAAGACTTACATTATCCTGACGACAAATTTTTTTTAGCTAGAATAAAACCAGATCCTTTAGATGAAAGATATTACATCGCTATAAGCTATTCAGATGAAAAAGAAAAAAATAAAAAGAGTATTATACTAAATTACCACGATTTAGAGCAATTAATTGTGGAAAATCACTAAAAACAATTAATTCGCCACAATATAAACCTTTAAAAACGAATTTTCACTAACAAATTAAATAAACAAGGAGGATAAAATGGTTGAAGGATACTGTGTAAAGTGCAAAAAGAAAGTTCAGATAAAGGACCCAAAAGAATCAACAACAAAAAGGGGCACAAAAATAGCTAAAGGAAAATGCCCTGTTTGTGGGATAACTGTTTGCAGAATGGGCGGAATCAAATAAGATTAACCTAAATTTATTTTTAATTTTTATACTACCCATAAATGATGTTTTTAAAAATTCATAAAGCTTACAGAGAAATAATAGCTCTTTGTGATGCTGAACTACTTGGTAAAAGATTTGAACAGGACAATTTTCAGCTTGATGTAAAAGAAAGCTTTTATTCCGGGGAAAAAATGTCGGAAAAGGAAATTATTCCTATTCTTCAAGATTATGCTAAAGAAGATGTTACATTCAACATAGTTGGCAAAAAATCCTGCCAGACAGCATTAAAAGCAGGGATTATAATGCAGGAAGCCATAGGAAAGATTGACAGCATCCCATTTGCCTTAGTTTTGGTATAATTATTTATTAAAAATTTAATTTATCAGTTAATTAATTTAGAACAAGAAGTTTATTAATCATAAAACATAATTTATTATAAGTCCAATTATAATTTTTTTAGTTACAAGTTGCCGGTTATCATTAACACTTTAAAACCTAATAATTTAATGACTCGTTAAAATTCAATACCTTTATAAAATAAAATTCTTATCAATAAATATGAAGTCAAATAAACAGCAAGAGAAAGAAAAAGCAGAAAACATGCCAGAGGGGCAGGTTCTGAGAGTGAAACTTCCAAGAGGAAAAGAAGTTATTGGAATCATAGAACAACGGCTTGGAGGAAACAGAATGTCTGTAAACTGCAGGGATAAAGTTACAAGAAATTGCCGTGTGCCGGGACGACTTAAGCGTGTGCTCTGGCTTAGGCCAGGGGATATTGTAATAGTTCAGCCATGGGAATTTGACAATGACAAAGGCGATATACTTTTCAAATATACCCCAACAGCAATACAATGGTTAAAAAGCAAAGGGTATCTTGAAAAAGATTTTACTGAGTTTTGATTGGAGAGAAAAATGAGAACATTCTTTATAGATAAAATTCCAAGAATTATAAAATCAAAGAAACAGCTTGAAAAAAAGCTTAAGGTAAAGATAATCAATAAAGGGAAGCAGATTTATGTTAGTGGCAAAGCAGAAGACGAATATGTGGCTGAAAAAGTTCTTGATGCACTTGATTTTGGATTTGCTTTAAAAATCGCCATGCTCATTAAAGACGAAGATTTTGAACTTGAGATAATTCCAATAAAAAATTATACAAAAAAAACTGACTTAAGAAGAATAAGAGCAAGAATTATAGGAGAAGGCGGTAAAACATTAAAAACCTTTACTGAACTTACAAACTGCTTTTTTGAGATTAAGGATAATTATGTCAGCATTCTCGGACATCCTGAAGAAATTGAAAAGGCATATGAAGCAATTATCCAGTTAATTAGGGGTTCAAAACACGCCAATGTTTACAAATATCTTGAACAGCATCGTCCAGAACCTGTTTTAGATTTGGGATTGAAGATTAAGATAAAAAAGTAGAAGAGAACTATAAGTAATAAGACAACTTTATATCCATAATTAAAAGTTAGAGTGTTAATAGTCAGATAGCATAGATAATCAGCGCATTATTAACCTCGCATTATTCCCAGTATCTAATATAATCAATTAATAAGTTTAACCAAACTTAAATTTAAAACCTCTCCTTTAATTAACTTAATATTTTTAATTAATTTAATGCTATAAAACCTTTAATAATAACCTTTAAATATAGTCCTAAATTTCAATCAATAAGTCCCGGTAGCTCAGTTGGTAGAGCACATGACTGTTAGGCATCATGTTCCTACTAAAGTAGGCTTCATAGAAATCATGGGGTCAGAGGTTCGAGTCCTCTCCGGGACGTTTTTACAAAATGCAACCATCAAAAATAGAAAGAATCCTTTCTGGAACTTGTGCAGCCTTAAGTATTACATTAATTGGATTAAGCTATTTATTTGATAATAACTCTTTGCACCCAATGGCTTCAGTATATTTAGCAGGAAGTCTTGCCTTTTATTCTATGAGCAAAATTGATGAAGATTTATATTTGAATAATCAGGTAAATAAAGGCAGATAATTTCAATTTATAATCCATTTTTATTTTTATAAAGAGTAATAAAATATAACAATTATTATAAAGTAAATCTATGTGTTTAAATTATGGTGCAGAATAGTTTAGAAAGAATAACAAGCCTATCAAATCAAGATTTAGGGTTTATTGCTTCACGTGCCGGTGTAGAAATTTCAAGATTAAAGAGATTAGATGAAAAAGAGTTAGATGTAAAATATGAACATATTAAAGAACTCGGAAATTTAATTCAAAATTCACTTATTTACATAAGTTTTCAACATCCTTCTGAAAATAAAACAATTAAACAAAGAGGTGTTAGCATAGATTATGATGATAAATATATGTTATCAGAAACGTTTAAAGACTATCCAAGAAAATTAGAAGGAGAAGAAATCTATAAAGAACTAGCATTAATCTCTTTAGACTTACAAAATCCAGAACATATTTCTGCAGAAAGAGCTAATGAACTTATTAATTTTTGCATTTCACTATCAAGTGCATATAGACTAATAAAAAGTCCTCATCCACAGGGATGCTTCCAATAAAAAAGAAAATTATATTAATTTTTACTTCTTTTAAAATCCAATGCAATATTATTTATGCAATACCTTTTCCCTGTCTTGTCTTTTGGTCCATCATCAAAAACATGCCCTAGATGACTATTACATTTTGCACATTTAACCTCAACTCTTTTTAATGGTAAACTATAATCGTCCTCCAATTTTACAGAGTTTTTTATAGAATCATAAAAACTAGGCCACCCTGTTCTAGATTCAAACTTTGCTTCTGAACTAAAAATTTTATTGCCACAAGCAATACAAACATAAACTCCTTTTTCCTTGTTATATAACAACTTTCCTGAAAAAGGCATCTCTGTTTCTTTTTGCCTCAAAACTTTAAACTGCTCCATATTAAGTTTCCCTTCCCATTCTTCTTCTGTTTTAGGCATATACAACTTAACTTTTCTTTTTTTAACCTGACTTTTTGTCTGTTTTCTTTTCATACTACCTCTTTCTCATTTAATATTAGAAGATTTAGCATAAAGTATAAGTGATTGGAGATTGATAAATGTTTTTAAAAGATGTATAGTTACTTTAGGCATGAAAAAACAAAAATCAAAGGTTTTAGTAGCAATGTCCGGCGGTGTAGATTCAAGTGTTGCAGCTTTGCTTTTAAAAAAACAAGGCTATGAAGTTATTGGTGCATTTATGAAAAATTGGTCAAATACAAAAGACGACTTTGGGCAATGCACATGGCGAAGTGAACGCCACATAGCTCAGAAAATAGCAGCCATGCTTGATATTCCCCTAATAACATTGGACTTTGAAAAACAGTATAAAAAACAAGTTATTGCAGATATGTTTAAAAGTTATAAACAAGGTATAACACCAAACCCAGATGTTGTTTGCAATCAAAAAATAAAATTTCCGCTTCTCTGGAAAGCTGCAAAAAAACTTGGCTGCCGGTTTATTGCAACAGGGCATTATGCAAGGATAAAAAGAAGTATTAATGGAAAAGCTGTTAATGATGAAACAATAATTATAAGTATTAAATTAAATAAAAGTAATGTTAGCTCACAAACTCTAAACAAAGGTGGGCGGAGGGTGGTTGGAAATTTAGATAAATATGAACTCCTAAGAGCAAGAGACGAATCAAAAGACCAATCTTATTTCTTATACCGCCTAACACAAAATGATTTATTACACACATTATTCCCAATAGGAAATTATACAAAAACCAAAACACGACAAATTGCAAAAAAACACAAATTCCCAAATTGGGATAAAAAATCAACTGTTGGCATTTGTTTTATAGGAAAAGTAAATTTGAAAAAATTCCTCCAGCAAAAAATAAAGCCAAAAAAAGGAAAAATAATCAGCCCAGATGGAAAAATTATCGGCGAGCATGACGGAATCTATTATTACACAATTGGGCAGCGAATAGGCCCAAGATTTGGAATAGAAGTTAAAAAATCAAAATTCGATAATCCAAAACAGCTAAAAAGGTGGTATGTTGCTCGCAAAGACTTAAAAACAAACACAATAATTGCAGCACCCCAGGGGCATCAGTTATTATTAAGAAAAAGTATAATAATTAAACAATTTCATGTAATATCAGATAATAAAGATTCATTTATAAAAAAAATATCTAAAAAACCATTAAAACTCCACTCAAGAATAAGGCATGTTGGTGAATTATTGCCTTCAACATTAACACGCAATAAAAAAACAAAGCAAACAACCATTACATTAAAAAAACCAATAACAGGAATTAGCGAGGGGCAAGCAATTGTGTTATATCAAGGGAAAAAAGTTTTTGGGGGCGGAGTTATTAGGTTTGAAGTCTAAACAACATTTAAAAAGGTTAGCTATTTTTAGAGAATTTTTAAAACCATCAAACAATTTAAAAATAATCACTGCTTATCTTAAATATGGAAAAAGGGGCAGTTATTTGGTGGGTCATCATACTTGTTGTAATAATTATTATTGGGATGAGTTTTTTTAATTATGCAAAAACCAGAGTATATAAGCCATTCACTTTAGATGATAATAATTGCAAGCACTATCAAAAATCATGCGTTTGCGTTGGACTAGTATACATACTTGAAACCTACCCCGAGCAGTATAATTGCAAAGGCTTTGAACTCTGCAAAAATATTGATGAAAAAGTTTGTAATTGATATTTGATTTTAAAACCCATATTAGCAATGTAAACAAATGTGACTATAATTGCTAAGTGCTTTATTAAAATACTATCAAAATAATCCAAACTTAAATTAACCGATTAATCATATGACCCCCATTTATTAAGTATGAAATATTACCATTATATTAGCCTACGAGTTAACATTATAACTTTCCTTATCAACCAGCAAAACAAAAAACATTTTAAACACTATTATCCTTACTAAAACATGGAATTAGAGAAAGCCATTAAATCAAGAAAAAGTGTTAAAAAATTCTTGAATGAAAAACCAGACTGGCGTGATATTTTAGAAGCAATAGATGCTGTACGATATGCTCCTATGGCTGGAAATTGCTTTAATCTTAAGTTTATTGTTGTAGATGTACTTGAAAAAATTGAGAAAATCGCATTAGCATGCCAACAGGACTTTGTAAGCCAGGCAAGATATTTAGTTGTTGTAACTTCTGACCCAAAAATACTTGTGAATTGTTATGGAGAAAAAGAAGGGAAAAGATACAACAAACAGCAAGCAGGTGCTGCAATTGAAAATTTTCTGCTTAAAATTACAGAATCTGGATTATCAACATGCTGGGTAGGATATTTTGCAGAAGAGCAAATTAAAAGATGCTTGAAAATTCCAGACAATGTTGATGTTGAAGCTGTTTTTCCAATAGGCTATGAATTTGGAAAACCGCTGACGAAAAAAATGAAAATAGAACTTGATGCAGTCTTAAGGTTTAATGATTACAAAACCAAAAAGATGAATCCTGAAAAGAAGATTAATGTTTAATAAGATTGTATTTTAGCCCCACGTGAACCAAAAAATTTTGAGGTAATTTCAAATGTGCAAAGTTAAGAACTGAAAGGACAAGAATTTACTTTGTGAAACCCAAGAGTTTATCCTAGACCAGCAAGTTTTTAAATGCACTATTATTATGCTTTAAACAATGAATGATTTAGAATACCAGCTAATAAATGAAGCACATTTCAATTATGGAAACACTCTTTTTGCTATGCGTGGTTCTGTTTTAGCAATTGAACGAGAAATAGCAAAGGGAAATATTCCAGCAGACTCTAACGAATTTAAAAATGTTGTGAGGGGGTATACAATTCTAGACTTAAATTATCAATGTATAGATACTTCAAGGTATGATAAAGAACATGGGGGATTAATAATGAGAGAAATAAAAGAGCAAAGATTACCAGAATTGCGTCAGTTAATTGAAGATTTCAAGAGAGCATTAGAATGTTCCGACAAAGAAGAATTACAGGAAAAATTGCAGTATCTCAAAAGAAGTGTTTGTGATTTAAGCTCTTTAGGTAGTCGATTTTGCTGTCTGCCGAAATATCAGCAGTACAGGAAAAAACATAGGGAACGCTCTGGGTAGAGAACAAACCATTTATTAACCTATTAAGAGAAAGATGTGACATCCTCTGTTCGCCTAAAGGCGACAGCGTCCTAGTGAATTGAATGATGCAACTCTTGATTCTGTACATACGACAAAGCTCTTTCAAAGTCTGTTCCACAACCTGTACAAAAATATCCCTTA
>Ga0209541_10001219_pt1 | contig 51623 bp, 63 predicted proteins | sample RifCSPlowO2_01_FD_184027 | JGI IMG/M metagenome (GOLD analysis project Ga0209541, IMG submission 184027) | Groundwater microbial communities from Rifle, Colorado - Rifle CSP2_plank lowO2_0.1 (SPAdes) (version 2) | ecosystem: Environmental > Aquatic > Deep subsurface > Groundwater | place... | reverse complement strand
AATTTTTTTGGAAATATTTATATACTACTTTCTATTTGGAAAGCTTGGAGGTTTGAGTTTATGGCATTGAAAACAAAACATGCGGACACTTTATATGTTATATTTCGCATAGGTGTTGGTGCACTTTTCTTCATGTTAGGTGTACAGAAATTATTTGGCTTATGGGGTATGCCTGGTGGAGCTGCTCAGTTTGGTAGCTTAATCTGGTTTGCTGGAGCTGGAGAATTTTTAATAGGGCTAGCACTTGTCTTTGGAGTTTTAGTACGTCTTGCCTCATTCTTTGGAGTGATTGAGATGATAGTAGCCTACATTCTAGGACATGCTATGGTTGGTGGATGGAATCCTGCAATTAATATGGGAATGCCAGCATTAGTTTTTGGATTAGCATTCTTAGTAACTTTAGCTTATGGCGCAAAGAAAGCCAGCTTAGAACACAAACTTTTCAGAAAAGAACACTTCTGAATTTTTTCTTTTTTTATTTCTTTATGCTCTTCATGCGAAAGCTATAAATACTGGTATTTCATAATTTTTTATATGGCTTCAAAGACAACGAAAGTTTTCTATTGGATATTTACACTCCTCTTTGTTGCAGGCATGTTATTCTCTGGCATTACAGAACTGATGCAAGTACAATCAGCAAAAGAAGTTATGCAACACTTAGGTTATCCTCTTTACTTGAATCTTATTCTCGGGGTTGCCAAAGTTTTAGGCGCACTTGCTTTATTACAGACCCTGTGGAAAACTCTCAAGGAATGGGCTTATGCCGGATTTACTATTGACTTTATAGGTGCTGGCTTATCGATGTATTTTGCTGGCGATGGTATTCTTATGGCACTTTCACCTCTACCTTTTCTTATAGTACTCTTTGTTTCTTATAGTTTATGGAAGAAAGTGTATTCTGCGTAATGCCACCATCTACTTGCCCTTGGCCAGGTGATGACTCTTTAATGATTCAGTATCATGATGTAGAATGGGGAGTGCCAGTCAAGGAGGATAGAAAACTCTTTGAATTTTTAGTCTTGGAAAGCGCACAAGCTGGACTGTCCTGGAAAACCATTTTACATAAACGTGAAGGCTATCGCAAACTCTTTGTTGATTTTGATCCTAAGAAAATAGTGCGATTTGATCAACGACGTGTGGAACAACTATTGCAAGATCCATCCATCATCAGGAACAGAATGAAAATTGAGGCAACTATTCATAATGCAAAACTCTTTTTAGAAATTCAGAAAGAATTTGGCAGCTTCTCGAATTATATGTGGAAATTTGTACAGAACAAACAGCTCGATGGCAAACGTAAAACCATTAAAGATCTTCCTGCAATAACTCCTGAAGCAGAACTATTTGCCAAAGACTTAAAGCAACGTGGATTTAAATTTTTAGGACCGACAGTAGTGTATGCTCATATGCAAGCAGTTGGTATGGTGAATGATCATCTGACTAGTTGTTTTAGATATAAAGAAATACAGCGACAGTGAACTTTGATATCTCCGAAAATCTTCCGAATTTTCCGGAAACTTTTCGACGCTTTTTAAATTTTTAGTTGTTGTAGTATCTATTTACTTCTCAAAGACCCTCAGAGTATTTATAAATAAGAGACTGTTGTTATTTTTATGACTAATAAAATAGCAATTTTTGAAGGGAAAAAAGTAAGGAAAATATGGCATCAGAATGAATGGTGGTTTTCTATTTTCGACATAATTACTGTATTGACTAATAGTACAGATCCTAAACAATATATAAAAAAGATGCGACAAAGAGATCCAGAACTTGATTTCAACTGGGGTACAATCTGTACCCTACTTGAACTTATCGCTCCAGATGGTAAAAAGAGAGAAACAAATTGTACTAACACTCAAGGTGCATTTCGTCTCATCCAGTCTATTCCTTCGCCTAAAGCAGAACCTTTCAAACTTTGGCTGGCAAAAACAGGCTATGAACGAATTCAAGAAATAGAAAATCCAGAGCTGGCTCAACAAAGAATGAAGGATATCTACAGAGCCAAAGGTTATTCAGATGAGTGGATTGAGAAACGTGTTCGAGGCATTGTTGTTAGGCAAGAATTGACTGACGAATGGAAACAACGCGGAGTAGAAGAAAACAAAGAATTTGCTATCTTGACCAATGAAATATCGAAAGCTACTTTTAATAAAACAGTTGAAGAGTATAAAGATTTCAAAGGACTCAAGAAAGAGAATCTACGAGACCATATGAATGACATGGAACTTATTTTCACCATGCTTGGTGAAGCTTCTACGACAACGATCGCGAAAAGTAAAAATGCACAAGGATTTTCTGAGAATAAACAGGCTGCTTATAAAGGTGGAAAAGTTGCAGGCGATGCTAGAAAACATCTTGAACTAGAATCAAGGCAATCAGTCTCGAAATCACATAACTATCTCAAAGAACCTGAAAAACTACAACGAAAAAGATTGACCAAATAATTTATTTTATGAGAATAGCTACTTTACCTGGAATAGCTTGTTTTGCCTTAGGTTCTTTAGCACTGTCAGCATGCACTAGATGGAATTTAGCTCCAAATTGTTTTTCCCATACTGGTTTATTTTCTTTTAACGCGTCTAGCTCCTCTTCTGGTGACAAGACTATATCAGTTTTCAACGCGCCTTTCATGAAGTGCTGGACAATCTTACCAACGTCTTGGCCATGCTCTTTATCTGCGAACTTTTTCATTAATGCACTGAAATCACGATTTTCTTCTTGATGCAATTTCTTGAAGAGAGGATATTTCCATTTTTCTGCAACGAACAAAGTAATTTCCTTTGGTTTTATTTTTACAAGATTGAGAACTGCTTGGATATCAGATGTAGTATTTTCGACTAACTCTTCTGCCGCGTCTATTTTTGGATCTATTTTCTTTTCATTATATTTAGGCCAGTCTTCCTGACAAACGAAGCCTTTGTGCTTAGTCATTTCCCAGAGCTCTTCTGCTAGATGCGGAACAAAAGGACTGATTAATTTGATCAAAACTTCAACGCTTTCTTTGGTAACTGCTGGCTGTTTTTGCAAGTAAGCAACGAATTCCATAAGCTTGATTAACCCCATATTGTAAGTCATAGATTCAATGGTTTCAGAAACTTCTTTGATAGTTTTATGCATCTTGGCTTCGATACGTTCCTCTTTAGCAGTGTATTTTGCATTCTCTATTAAAGCAACGATTTTATTTAATGCCCTGAAAGATCCTTCAACACCTTTTTCATCCCATTCAATATCTTTGTCTGGAGAAGCGACTGACATCAGATACCAACGTCCAGTATCGATACCATATTTTTGAGAGATCTCATCTTGAGTAATGATGTTGCCTTTGCTCTTGCTCATGACTACGCCATCCTTGTGGAGCATACCTTGATTGAAGAGATTTACAAAGGGCTCGTCTATATCCAGCATCTTCATGTCTTTGAGTGCTTTCGTGAAAAAACGAGCATATAACAGATGCATGACTGCGTGTTCTGCTCCACCAGTATATTGATTGACCGGCATCCAGTATTTTACTTTGTCTTTGTCGAACGGAGCTTGGTCATTGTTCGCATCACAGAAGCGCAAGAAATACCAGGATGAATCTACAAAAGTATCCATGGTATCAGTTTCTCTTTTTGCAGGAGATCTACATTTTGGACAGTTGACATTGACGAACTCTTTTGTCTTTGCTAGAGGATTTCCTTCACCAGTGAATTCTACTTTTTCTGGTAATTTAATAGGAAGTTCTTTTTCTGGAACAGGAACTATACCGCATTTTGTACAATAGACCATGGGAATAGGTGTTCCCCAATATCTTTGACGAGAGACTAGCCAATCGCGCAATTTGTAATGTTGCTTTGCTGCTCCTATTTTCTTTGCCTGTAATTCTTTGATGATTGCTGATTTTGCTTTTTGTGTACTCAACCCATTGAAGCTGCCAGAGTTGATGAGAATACCATTGTCTGTGTACGCTGTTGATCTATCTAGTATTTTTTCAAGGAGCTCTAGAAATTCTCCCGTGCCCATGTCAGAGGTTCTGAAATGTCCTTTATTTTCTATTTCTATAAGTTGACCATCGAGTTCTTTTTCATATAATTTTGCTGAATCAATGTGATGTTGTGCATCGTTTGAAATAAAAATTATTATCTCATCAACAAGCTTCTTTATTTCTTTATTTATTTTAAAGTCATATAATGCTTTAACACGATCATTACTCGATATCTTACCTGGTGCGACAAGAATCAATTTTTTTATTTTTCTTTTTGTTTCTCCTAACCATCTTACTAAAAATGCTGTTCCTGCACTATGGCCTATTAAAACGCTTTTTTCATTTACTTCTGTTTTTTCAAATTCTCTTTTCCAATCTGCATAATCTGGTAGCCATGATTTAGGCATTAAAGGAAGAGTCACTTTATAACCACATTCTTCTAATTTTTTCTTCGTCCATACATACCAAGGTTTTTGATTTTGTGGTATATCACTAGGTTCTTTACTCTGATCTTTTTCTGGAGAACCATGTACTAGAACACAGTTAAGACCTTCTTTTTGAATAACGGTTTTTATTGGTAAGTCATACTTCTTAGCGAACGCAAAATCACGCTCATCATGAGCTGGGACACTCATAATAGCACCAGTACCATAATCTAGGAGAATGAAATTAGCAATATATATTGGCAGTTCTTCTTTCGTTAGTGGATTGACAGCATACTTTCCAATGAAGAGTCCTTCTTTCTCTTGGTCTTCGTCACCACGCTTGAAACGTTCCTTGATAACTACTTTATTAATGAATTCATGCACTTGCGCCTGATAACTTGTACCCTTGACTAATTCTAAAACTTGCGGATGTTCTGGTGCAAAAATAATACAATTTACACCATAGATAGTATCTGGACGTGTGGTAAAGACTTCAATTTTTTCCTTGGAATCTTTGATAGGAAAGAAAATAGTCGCGCCTTCACTTTTTCCAATCCAATGGGACTGCATTGTTCTAATTCTTTCCGGCCAACCAGCTAACAAAGATAAATCTTGCAACAACCGTTCAGCATAGTCAGTAATCTTGAAGAACCACTGCTCTAATTGCTTGATTGAGACTTCATTATGACAACGCCAACATTTTCCTTGCTCTACTTGTTCATTAGCTAACACAGTTTGACAGGAGTTGCACCAATTGACGGGGGCTTTTTTCTTATAGGCGAGACCACGTTCATAAAATTTCAAGAAGAACCATTGATTCCACTTGTAATAGTCTGGATAACAAGTTGCTAACACTCTGGACCAATCATAACTTAAACCTAAAGCTTTGGACTGCTGGATGTATCCTTTGATAGCGATGTCTGTAAAGACCTTGGGATGTGATTTATTTTTGATAGCTGCATTTTCTGCTGGAAGACCGAAGGCATCATAGCCCATGGGCTGCAAAACATTAAAGCCAAGCATGCGTTTGTGACGAGCTACGATATCACCAATAACATAGTTCTTAGCATGACCCATATGCAAACTAGTTCCAGAAGGATAGGGAAACATCTGCAAGACATAGGATTTTTTCTTCTTGCTGTCTTCTTTGACTTCGAAGATTTTCTTGCTCTCCCATTGGGACTGCCATTTCTTAGCTATGTGATTGAAATCCATGAAGAAGATGATTTTATGAGATTATTTAAAACTTCTGGGGGTTCAAAACGTTTAAATATTGAGTAAAAGACGTTTCTTTTCAGTGGGTCCGTAGCTCAGCTTGGATAGAGCACTAAAAACGTACAACGTTTGTGCAGGCCTTCTAAGCTAGGGGTCGTGAGTTCAAATCTCATCGGATCCGCTTTTTTATCTTGGGGTGATTATGGAACAACTCTTCGTCTATGGAACGTTACGCCAACCGTCTATAGTTAAGCAAGTCATCGGTCGCGCTCTCTATGGAATACCAGCAACGCTTCGAGGCTATCGCAAAAAGACTATTCACTATTATGGTGGAGACTGTTTCGTGATTATTTCTGATACTAAGAGCAGCGTCAAAGGAAAAATATTATTTGTAACGAAGCGAGAACTTCGCCTGTTTGATGATCATGAATATTGCATCTATCTGAGAAAACGTGTTCGCTTAACTAATGGTCAACAAGCCTGGACGTATGCATTACGTGATGAGCAACGATTTTTATAAATCTAAAACTGTTTCTCCGCAAATTTTCCGGTTTTTTCACCAGAAGCTATATAAATCCCTAGAGTATTTTCTGTATATGACTACACCACATTTTAAAGATAAAGGATCCTCTTGTATGACAGAGCGAAGACCTCTTCAAGAATTATTTGAGCAAGACAAAGAACCTCTGCCAAAGATTTCAAAGAAAGCCTTAGAAACTATAAAAAACAAAGATTCAAACGACTGGCTTTCTCGCTTGATGGGATCAGCAAAACTCAAAAAGTTTACAAAAGAAGAACAAGAACATTGGTTTGACAACTATGAATCTGTAGATACTTCAAATATTTTCCGGGAACATGGTCTGGATTAGATGCTCACAACCAGCATAATCTTTTAGGTTTCTCGTCAATAGATATTTTGCCTCTCCTTTATACGCTAAGATTGCATGTAAAACGTCTTTCCAATTTTCTTGTGAGATAGCTTTTGCTTGTTTAATTTCATCATTGGTTTTGAATACTTTGAGTGTTTTTCCCTCTTTTATCAAGTCTTTAAGTAGTTCATTCATTGTGTCTTCCTCTATATATCTTCTCAGTTCAAAAATTAGATGATCTGATAGGACTAACAAGAATTCTCCTTGTTCAATTCTTCTAAAAATTCTATGTGCAAATTCATCTAAGGGTCTTAAATAATCCTTTCTTCCTAATAAAAAATCTAAATAAATATTAGTATCACAATAGACTCTTATCTTCTCTTGCATACGTCAAGAAGATTAATAATTAATAAGTATCTTTGTGAGAAAAATCCGTAAATTCTTACTTAGGAAGCGTAATTCTTTCTTGTTCTACCGCAATTAATCTTGCTTTTAAGAGTTCTTGGACAATTTCTTCTATATCTGCCGGAGATTTTTCAAACAACTTTGCTAATTTTTTTAGAGTAGTTTCTTTTTCTTTGACTAAGATTTTGAGAATCTGCCCGCGATACCAGCGTTTGGAATGCAAAAATTTTGATTGTGTTGTTAAAGATTTAATACCGGTTTTTCGTGCTGTGAGGATAGTAGATCCATAGTCCATGAGAGCGTTATGCCAATCTCGTGAACGTCCTTCAGGAATGAGTGATTCTGCTAATACATACAGTTTTTCTGGTGCAGTTTTTTCTGGGAGTTGTAATTCATGAAGTATAATTCTTCTGATGTTGGTGTCCATACAGGGAAATGGCAAATTATGGGCAAAGGATAAGATAGCATTACTAGTATAGGGACCGATGCCTGGCAAGTCCATTAAAGCATCTCGACTCTTCGGCACTTGACCTCTATATTGTTTACAGATGATTTTTGCTGCTTCTTGCAAACGAATAGCGCGACTATTATATCCTAAACCAGACCATAATTCTAAGACTTGGCTTGTTGGAGCTTCTGCTAAATCTTTGATGGTTGGAAAAGCTTTGAGAAATGCTTGATACTTGGGAATGACACGATCTACTTGTGTCTGTTGGAGCATGATTTCTGAAACCATGATAGCATAGGGATCTGTAGTTTTTCTCCATGGGAGATCGCGCTTGTTCTTTTCATACCAAGAGAGGATTTTCTGCTGAAAGGCTTGTTTGTTCATCTTACCCTACTCTATTGTTTTGCTCATCATTAATTTTATCTTATCACCACTTTTTCTTCTTCCTACGATTATAAATTTATGTTTCTGATACATCTGTATTGCTTTTTCATTGGTGTCTCTGACTACTAAAACGAGTTCCTTATAGTTATTTCTTCTTGCATAAGTTTCCAAATAGTTCATTAATTCTGCTCCAATGCCTTTTCTTTGATATTCTATGAGAATTGCTAAAAATCCTATGTCTCCTACATTGTTTTTATCTTGTCTGAGAGTAATGTACCCTACTACTTTCTTGTTTTCTTTTGCGATGAAGATTCTTTCTTTTTTATCATTAAAGAGCGCAATGGTATTCTTGAAGGCGTCAAAATTTGGAGGATGTTTATATCCGCTATGCATCTCTACATGAACTATCTCTTCAGTGTCTTTTCTTACTGCTCTTTTAATCAGCATCTCTTCTCTAAAAGAACAGAGCTATATTAAGCTATTCGAAAGGTTTTACTTCTCAAAACAACCCGTTACAACACTACGTACAAGAAATGGAGAAACCTATATAAACCGATGTTAGTTTTCTTTTATTCAAGCGCCGGTGGCGAAGCGGTTAACGCAGCCGCCTGCAGTAAATCTGTAGTAAGCGGCGATCCACAGGTTCAAATCCTGTCCGGCGCTTAACTTTTATTCTACTCAGAGGTTCGATTCCCTTTCTGGCATTTTTTTCTATCTTTCTGCTTGTTCTAGCAGTTCACCATTTTAATCTTTCATCTACAGGCATTTTATTACTATACCTAGCATAGAATCCAACTATATTAAAGACTCCTATCAACAAAGTAACTACAGCAAGAAGCAACAACCACCATCTATTATTTTCACTTAAAAAATAAGAGAAAACACTGGCTAAAGTCATAACAAAAGGCAAAATATAAAATTTACCCATAGTGATAGGAATACTAAGTATAGACCATATTCTTCTTAATAATTTTGCATATGCTGCTATAAAACCTGATCCTTCATTCCAAAAAACATTCATCTCTACAAAAGGCCTAAATTGATAGCCGTGGGTTGCAGAGAAGATAACATATTTTGGAGGTATAAAGCAACCATATATAATGGCAGTAATATTATTCGTGTTTGCTAAGAGACCTAATATCAAACTAAGCATTACTAGATGAATCGGAATGAGTAGAAAAGAATAATGGCCTTGATATTGTGCAATTACTGCGAAAATATAAAGAAAAATTACAATTGCTACAATCACAACGCCTAAAATCATAGGAACGATGGTATAAGGTGTTTCTTGACCAATTAAGACTTTCCTAAAAAATGTATCTTTATCCTTTCTTAATACTATTTTAAAATATAGAGTAATATTAAAAAAGATAAATGAAAATTCTAAAATCACCCAAAGAAACAATAAGTATAATAAAATAATAAGTCCAGTTTCCATATTTTATTATATTTTTATCTTCTATAAGAATCTTTCCTTTTTATTTAGACTTTGCAGATACTCTTTTTTTAGACTAAACCCTTTCTTCTTAGCCAATCTTTCCAGAGCTCGATCAAACTTACTACTATATTGTGCTGCCATCTTTGGTCTGTAGGCTACTTCTTTTGGCAATCCTAAAGCGAAGGCTGTATCTTGTAAAATGATTTTTCTTCGTTCATTATTTATTTTTAATGTCGGATCAATTTGCATAGCATAGGTGACAAGTTCTTCATTGAGAAAGGGAGCTACTAGTTTTATGTTGAAGTGTTTTGCAATGGGCAGATCACGAGCTAAATCTCTTTTTTCAATACCATAGAGTCCTTCCCATAGTTTTTCATGAATGTTGTCTAGATCTTTTCCATACTCAATATGTCTTTTATATCCGCCGAAGATTTCTTCCGCGCCTAGACCACCATAGACTATCTTAATATTATCTTTTTTTGCCATTTCTAAAACTGCATAGACTACACATCCAATACCAACATGAGTAACATCTGTACTGTTCAAGAGCTTGACTACTGCTTTGATAATACGTTCAGCTTCTGTTAGAGTAATAATTTTAGTTTTGATTGGTTTCTTTATTTTTTGAGCTACTTCGATTGACCAAACAACGTCTGAAGAATTTTCTAGACCAACTGTATAAAGCTGACACTTAGGAGCTAAGAGCGCTAAGACTGATGAATCTAAACCACCAGAAAAGGCTATACCTACTTTTTCTTTAGTGACTATGGCTTTCTTTAAGAGTATCTTTAAGTGCGCTATAATCTCTTCCTTATTCGTTAAGAAAGGTTTTCCTTCTAATTGTGGACGTAAGTGTTCAAACATAGTGAAAAGAAGATTGAAAAGAATTTAAAAAGATATGGATAAAGTTTAACTTTTCTCTCTTCTAAAAAGCTTATTTCTTGCTAACTTCTGTAATTATTTTTTCCAGACCGAATAATCTTCTTACTCTATCATAAACCCATCTTTGAGGAGTAGCAGCAACTGGAGCAACAAAAGTCAAAAAAGTAGTACCTTTCACTATTCCAGACCAATCTATATTTCTCCATGCTTCTTCTAACTGTTCTGAATTGCCTTCGTATAAGGCCTTTATAGAATCCCAACCAGCAGTTGAAGCAATAAGATATCCTGCATAAATTGGACTTTGGCCTGTTGCAAAAGCAAGTAAGTCTAAACCATATTTCTTCAAGGGATGACTTAAAGGTTTGACATTCAAAGTACGAGACAAGTATTCATGCCATTCACCATATGGTCCCCCAGTGAACATATTTCCTATTGCAGCAGTAGCTCTCGCTCTTCCAACTTGAGGGAGAGTCATTCCAGCAATAAAATATTCATTAAAACCATATAATAAAGAAAACAAATTATTAGCAATTCCATCGGCGAACCACTTGTAAGCTCGGCTATTTTTAAGAGTGTGCTTTTCTTTAGAATGTAGAATTTTTTCCGTCATGATAGTGTTGTGGTATAAAAAGAAATTTTATAGATCATAAAAAATAAAAATAAAAAAAGAGAAGAAAGATTTACTTTCTTCGTCTAGAGGTTTTCTTCTTAGACATTTCAGCTTCGTAATCAGCTAACTTCTTGTTGGTTGGCTGTTGTTTCTTTTTGCCGCCTGTGAAAATTAAGCGGATAAAGAAGATAGCAACAATAATTAAAATAATGTCGCCAATGATCCAGAAGATTCTAGAGTCAGAATCACCAAAGATCTTGCCAAAGCTGAATGAACTGCGTTGTCTTTCTGTAACATCAACAGTAAAGGTCTTTGTTTCCAAAGTCTTGCCTGCGTTGTCCTTTAAGACAATAATACCGCTGTACTTGCCTGTGTCAATATCATCTTTAGCACGCAAGTTCAAGAGTACTGTGCTTTGCTGTCCTGGATTGAGGAAAACAGTCTTTGTTGCTGTACCTTCTGCAAATTCTGCAGTGTCAGCAAGAGTTACTGTATATTCAACAGGAGTATTTTCCAAGTTGTTTACTTTAACAGCAATGCTTGCAGATGCACCCATGTTCATTTGAATGCTTTCAGTGTCTAATTCAAGAGCACCTTGCACAACTGGACCAGGAGTAGGGCCATTGTTGCCATTACCAGTGGTTTGTGTTCCGCAGAGGTTGTCTACTTGCACAGTTTCAGTATCAGAACTTCTAGTGTTATCGTAGAAAGTCTGCACTTGAATTGCAAATGGACCTTGCTTGAGAGTTTCTGCATTTACAGGGATTACAAAGATTTCTTGAGCAGAGTCATCTTCATCCAATTCGATGTTAGAGACACGTTCTTGGAAGCTGATAGCTTTTGAAGTTACTTCAAGAGCAACTCGGTCTTCATTGGAACGACCTAAGTTCAACATATCAACAGTCAATTGCATTTCTCTATCAGTACAAGTTAAGCTTGTTGGGTTGATAGTTGCTGCAGTGATTTGAATGTCGTGGCTTTCACGAGTAACTTCCATTTTGAAGTTTGTTCCTTCACCATGACGAGCACCGTTTTGGTCTCTACCAATCAGTTTCACTAAACAGTCGCTGTCTTTGTCTTCAGCATCTGATTCAATAGTGAGTGATAAAGAATCTGTTTGTTCGTCTTCTGGAGCTATATCACCAATATCTACATTCTTGTCATCGAAATCAAAATTATTATCATTGTCACATTCAATTTCTAATGTAACACTTTCGACGTCTGTGTTAGATTCGTCTTGATAATTGTTGCTTGCTTCAGCTTCAATGTCGACACGGTCACCAGGCTTTAAGTTTTCTAAGGTATCATCATCGCTTAAGCTTTTCTTTCTACCATTTTCGATAGTTGCATCAAGATTGCTCATTTCGAGGTTGTTTTCTCTTTGCATAAATGCTACGAAAGAACCTACTTCAGTTACACCATTGAATAGTTTAACTGTTGCAACTGCGAAAGCAAGAGGTTCGCCATTGGCATCAACAGCGTCAAGCTTTTCTGGAATACGAGCTCTAAAATCAATAGTCTCTGCAACACCTGCTGCAAGAGTTAAATCTGAATCTGTGAGATTAATTTGTAAATCATTTTCAGTGAATGGTGAATTAGAAACTATCTGAATCCCAGTTATAGTTACATCAACATCACTTCGAAGATTAATGGATGCGTCGTCTGTTTTGAGACGTTGTGCGACTTCATCATGTCTAGGATTGCTTGCCTCTTGACTGTCGCTGCCAAAAGTCGGATTAATACCGCTGAATGTATCAACAGTAGTAATTGTTGCACTAACAGTGAATGCTGACAAAAGCATTACAGCCATTATTGCGTATAGTAAACTTAATTTTTTCATCTGTAACCCCCCGGTTATAATCTATATATTACCATTGTCGAGTTGTAACCTCTATATAAACGTTATGGTTTCAAACTCGTTGACGCTTGAAATACTTCATTGAAGCCATTATAGCCAATATACAAGCACCCACAGCGAGAATGACTAAAACGATCCAGACTACTAAAGGAACAGACTGGAAGGTTGAAGCGGTAGCATTTTGAGGACTAGCTTCCTTCACTTCAATGACTAAAGTTTGTGATCCGACAGTGTTACCTGCTTGCTTGACTACAATACTTCCACTATAGAGATCAGGTTGTGCATCTGGTTTGATGTTCAATTCCAAGAATGTAGTTGTGATTTGTCCTGGATTAACCACTATAGTTTTAGTATCTGCTTGACCAATTTCACCTATATTAGTTAGAGTGATAGTATAAGTTACTCGCTCATTTCTTACATTAGTGATTTGGACTGGAACACTAGTTATGGTACCTTGATTGACTACTATATGTTCTTCTAATGGACGAATAAGTACAGCATCGATTATACCTTCATCACGTCGTGCACCTAAACAAGAAGCTACTTGGAAAGGCAAGATCATTTCCTCAGAGCCGCCTTTGAAATCTACACGTGCTGTGAAAGGATAAGATTTTTCTTGTGCTGTTGTTGGAATACGTACATCAAATTGTCTTGTAGCTAGGCTATTTCTTTCATCATCGAAGTTTTCTAAGGAGAAAGTGTCTGATTTGAGATTAATACCTAATTCTCTATTGCTTAAGGAAATACTTACTCTGTCATTATCTTCAGAGCCAATGTTACGCACTTTGACATATCCTTTGACTGTATCACCGCAAGCAGCAACTTCAGGACTTATGCGTGATTCTTTAGCATCAACAGCGACAGCTTCGTCTTCTAATTGCACATTAATGTTAATCATATCAATAGCACAATTTCTTCTCTCATTTTCATCGTCGAAGGCCTTGACTACTAATCTTAATTCTTCGTCTTCATCAATTTCTTCTGGATCTGCTGGTATAATCATGGACATAGTGAAAGTGAAATCATCATCTTCATCAAGAGTTTTTGTTTCAGAAGCTGCATCTTGCATATTTCTGCTCTTACTAAACAAAAATGCTTCAGTTTGTACACGAATACTATTTTGTCCGTTATTAGCAACTCTTACTTCAAGAGTAATCTCTTCACCTGGCTTAAAATCATCATTGCTGCCTGGCTCTTCAATATCTACTTCCAGATCAGAACCAACAACACCAAAATCACAAACATCTGGCTGCACTTCTATGTTAATATTGACTATATCTTGCACACCAGTGTTATTGAGTACGTGCACATTTAATGGACCGCCGAAACTTTCAAAAGAAATAGTTCTTTCTGGTCTTAAATGCATGTTCACTGTAGCATTTTCACCCGCTACAAGAATTGGCTGACTAGGGTTAAATGAAATTTCAATCTGATCATCTTCCCTGTCACGAAGGTCTAATTGGGAGATATCAAATTCTAATATAATATCTTCAGAACCAGTATTCATAATCTGCAAAGGAATTATGGTTTCTCTATCAGGAGCAAGGCTCAGTTGCAAGTTGTCTTCAATGACATTAAAGCTTTGATCTGCTGCAACTAAAGTGATGCATGCTAAAAATATTAAGAGATAGATTGAGAGTTTGTTGGACATGTTTTTAAGAGCTCCTTCATGCTGTCCACCTCTCTTTTGTTGTTATTAGACAGTAACAGTTTATTTATAAAGCTTTGGGTTCTTCTTTGTATTTTAATAAGAAAACTACTTTCTAATCATCTAGAGTATCTTCTGGATAACCATCAATCCACTGATCAATAGCTACTTGAACATGGTTCCCCATATATCTGCTTACTGCTCCAGTTGCAAACCCGAGAGCTGCACCTAAACAAGGACTTTGATATTTTGCACCTACATAAGTACCTACTAAAGTTAAACCTAAATCCCAAACTCTTCTTCTTATGCGAACACTTAGAGGTTCTGGATCTTCTTCTGGAATTGTCTCTTCAACACCTTCTTTATCATTCGAATTAGCAATTGTAGCTTCAAGAGCACCTCTACTTAAAGGTCCGGCAAAGACTCCTGCAACCGCACCCATATAAGGATTATGACCTTGCACTCCTAGGTAGGTACCTGCTACAACAATTCCTAGATCCCAGGCTTTCTCAATCAGAGGAATACATAAAGATTCAGTTACTCTTTCTTTTCTTAGTGTTTGCTGCTCAGCTTCAACTTTTTCTGTGAGTGTCATATTTTTGCTCTCAAACAGCATTATTTATGCTTTTCTATTTTTCTAAATTGTAATTATTTACTCTTCGACTTTACATATTCTTTTATTTGTTCTTTGAACTTATCCAGATCTTTTCTCAAGAATGAACCCCCTGAAGCATTTGGATGACCTCCACCGAGAGCACCTTGTAAACCCTTTACTCCAGTTCTTAACATTTCATTCATAGGATAGATTAGAGGATCTGCATGATTGCGAGTTGAGACATGAAATATATTGTTATCTCTTTCAGCCAGCACTATTATGGTTGCCCCTAGATATTTTAGAGAGAGTATTGTAGAAAGCTTTGAGTCTATATCAAATTTTGATTGCAAGAAATAGAAATAGAGTTTTCCCCCATAATGTGCTTCTGCATTTTGTGCAAAGTCTTTTATCTTTTTTTCTATTTCTGCAGATACTTCTTTATGGATTTTTTCTATCTTTTCTGTATCATTGTTTACTAGAATTTTATAAGCTTTGAGGGAATCCTCTCCATAATAAATAACTAAAGAACCCATTTTATGCACTATCTGGAGAATATCAGAGTTTTCTCTAGTTTCTTTAGTAAAAGAAGGATAGTGTTTTTGTATAAATTTTAAATTTTCTTCATTGTTATAGGAAAATTCACTTACTGCTGCAACACAAGCTAGCCAAGACCATTTTTTATAATCGATCAAGCCCTCTCCGAATCTATACATCACTAACGCAGTGCAATCGTCTTTGTGAGTTTTAATGACTTTCTCATTCATACGCAACTGCGGATAGAGTGGATGATGATCAACAAACAAGACATCAAACGTCTCTCTAAATTTTTCGAATTCTATAGGGATATTCCAATCAGCGTTTAAATCCAAGATGCATACTTTAGTTATACCATTTTTCTTTAAAGGAGCTTCAAGATTATCTAAAGTTCCTGCTTTATAGGGAAGAAAATAAATACTTGGATCTGGCAAGGAGGGATATTTTTTCTTTACTATTTCAATAAGAAATACAACAGAAGTCATACCATCGATGCAATTAGCATGAGCAATAATAGCAATCTTTTCCTGAGGCTGAATCCTATTAATAAAAGAGAAGAAATTTGACTTGTGTTTTTCGAAGTCTTGCATGGATTAACAAATTAGTGAATGTTTAAATACGTTTCTTTATTGGATAGTTTATGGAATATCCAACGCTACAAAAATCCTGGAAAAGAGGTATGCACTCCTTAGCTATTGTGTATCCTAATCTGTATTATGGTGGAGTCTACTCTTTAGCACCTTTAATCTTCTATAATATTGTCAACCATTTACCTCAATGGAGTTGTGAACGTAAGTTTTTGGACAAGTGTGGAGGATTAGGGCATTTTGATCTCCTGGGTTTTACGTTTCAATATGAATTAGATTATTTCAACCTCTTCAACATTTTAAAAGAAAATAAGATTCCTTTTGAAAAAGAAAAACGAGAAGCAATTATTTTCGCCGGTGGACCTTGTATTACCTCTAATCCAGAAACTTTGACAAGATATGTTGATTTCTTTGTCTTAGGAGATGCAGAAGAAGTGATTGTGGAGATTTTACAGCACTATGAACATCATCCAGAGAAAGAAGCATTTTTGACTAGCATTGCACAGTTACCTGGAGTCTATGTCCCTGGCAAAACAAAAACCATCGTACCTGCTACTGCTGACTTGAATACGAGTCCTTATCCGATCTATCAACCCTTGCCAGAAACAGTGGATAAAAGTTATGTCTTTGGCAAATCTTTTTTATTGGAAGTAGAAAGAGGTTGTCCCTTTACTTGTAAATTCTGCACGATTCCTACTATTTATCCAAAATTGAAATATAGAAAAGTAGAGTTATTAATTAAAGCAATTCAAGATGGTATGAAATTGGATCAACGAGAGAAAGTGGTTATGTATGCTCCTTCTTTTGTGCATCCTGAAAGAAAGAAACTCTTGCAGTGGCTGGTGGATAATAACATTCCTTTTTCTGTGCCTTCTCTGCGTCTAGAATATTTAGACGATGACATGCTTAGTCTTATTAGAAAAGGTGGACAAAGAAGCTTGACTGTAGCTCCTGAAGCCAATGAACGCATGAGGATGTTAGCAGACAAGAAAATTACTGATACAGCATTTTTAGAGATGATTGACAGAGCTGCTAAGCATGGCTTTGAGCAAATCAAGATGTACTTTATTATTGGACTACCAGAACAGACGATCAAAGATTTGGACGAGATGCTTGATTTTATTGCAACAGCAAAGAAAAGGTTTGGACGAAGAGTACATGCTTCTATCAATCCTTTAGTGCCTAAGCCTAGAACGAAATATGAACACTTACCCTTTGACAAAGAGAAATGCAAGGAACATATGCTCTACCTGAATAAGCATATGACTACGAAAATGAAGATAAGCGATCTCAAAAATGCAGCCTTGGAATGGAAGCTAGCGTTTGCCAAAGATTTAGACTTTATTCCTTTATTGCAAAGACATCAACGTGTAACTCAACCAGAAGAGTTTTCTCTCTGAATACAGTGTTAGAGTGTAAGAACAAGAGAAATTAAAATTAATTACAGCGTTCGTTTAATTGTGTAGCCATTTGATTTAATTTATCGGTATTGTTCTTGATCTTGAGAATGTCTAGATTCTTCTTCTCCATTTCTTCATCGATGCTGGCTAAGAATGCAGTGGTTTTGCCTGCGGATTTTGCAGTATCATATTGTCTTTGGATATTTGCTAGATTAGCTTCTTCTTTTGCTAATGCAGTTTGAGCATTTTGTATTTGTTGTTGTAGATCTTCGTTAAATTCTTTGCAAATAGTCTTATCTCCTTTCTTTGCGATTTTAGCACATTTAGTAGTAGCATCAGCTAAGGTATTTTTTGCATCGGCAAGACTAGCTTGAGTTTCTTTTAAGCGATCATTTAAGCCTGCAAGATCTGCTTCTTCCTCTATGATTGCTTCCTCATTGCCTGCTACTGCTTTAAGAGTATTAATCTTTTTCTTAGTTGCATCAATATTAGTCTTAATGGTTTTTTCCTGACGATCGAAAGTATTTACTTGGGATTGGGCAGTTTTGACAATCATCTTACAATATTCTAAATTAGATTCTACTGTCGTTGGATTATTAGTATTAGTAGGATTTGCATTTCCTGTGTCATTAGTGTTGACTACAGGTGTTGTTCCTTGCGAACCACAAGCTGTAATGACTAAAAGGACTGCAAGAAGTGCTATCAACTCTCTCTTCATCATGAAAAGTTGGATATGGTTCTTCTTTAAAAAGGTTTCTTTTTTTATTTTAGACTGGATGGTGAATGCTTTTCTCAGATAACCTAAAGATTTACAAGCCTTTTTGAGAAAATGTGGAGAATGTGACCTTTTAGTTTGTTATAAGTTTAAAAAAATCACAACAACAGGCGCACCCCGAAATCGGGGCTTGCTGTGTTGCGTTGCAAAGTTGGTGCAAACGGAGGTCTTTTCGAAGAACAAATTTAGTAAGGTAATTTTATTTATAAAGATACTGTAAAAAATAGTGAAAAATAGTGAAAATCAGTTAAAAAATTTATTTGCTCTTTGCGAAACGCTCGCCATCATGCGTCAATTGCAGGATTTTGTTTCTTCCTTGCTTGATAATAGTTATGAACCCTCGGTTATAGAGGTCAACTATGCGTCGCTGTGTGGTTGGCGCAGTAATATTCAACTCATGAGAGATGTCCTTGAAAGTGACCATTTTGCCAAGTGCTTTTCTATTAGCAATTAAGCTTAAGATTTTCATTAGATCTGGAGGCAATTCCACTTTATCCCCAGCTTCAGGCAGCACCTGGAGTTCTTTTTCTAGGAAACTAAACTCTTCAGCACGCAATAGGGAAGGATCAACGGGAATCAATAAGAGAGCATTGCTGACCATAACTCTATCATTGAGCTTAATAATTAGTTTTAACACTTCTTGGAAGCCATGCTTCGCAATGAGATAGTCTATTCTATCTAAGAGAATAACACTTTTTTCTGCTTTGACAATAAAATCCAGAATGAGCTTGCTGATTAACAACAGATCAGAAGAAGAGAATACCTTGGAGTCTTTAATATCTGAGAGCCAGAGGATGGGAGTTTTTTGCAGATCATATTGTTTCTTGATCAGCTCTGGATTCATACGAGTAATACATAATCCTTGGTAGTTGTGTGTAACTTTGTCTACAAAAATTTCATAAGCTTTTTTAGTAGGTGACTCTTTTAAGAGATAACTAGCACCTGCAGCAATACTATATCGTTCAGGCTTACTCGTTGGCTTTTCTGCGGAAGGAATTATTTCCATAAATTGCTTTAATCTAGGACTTTCCTCTAGCATACCTTTCAAACTCATGCTCATTTTATTGAAAGTATTAGTTAGGTTGGCTAATTCTTTGTTAATTTTTGTTTCTTTGACTGTAGCATCAAAATTTCCTACACTAATTTTAGTAGCTGCTTCAGCCAAGTCATTAATGGGACGAAGAATTGCTCTGCCCAAAACAATAGCAAATAACAGAGCAAGAGAAATACTAGCAATGGTCATGAATATAAGCACTGTATAAGTTGTTCTTAACGCTGCCAATGATTCTTCATCTGCTCTTTTGTTTAAAGTACTGACTCGCGTAGAAACTTCGTTTAAAATTGCTATAAGCTCTTTTGAGTCATCATTGGCTTGCTTGTTTACTGCATCTTTTAATGTTTTATAACGCTCTTGTTCTTTGAGATCGATGGTGCTAAGTTCATTTTTTCTTGCAGCCATGAGCGTAGTTGCTTTTTCCTTGAAATTTGCATATTTTTTATCTGCTGTTTGGAGATTTTCCAAAAGATTTTCATCATTAATAAGCTCCAAAGCATTAGCTTGCAAAGTAATCATTTGTTGATTGAGACTATCAAACTCACTTCTCAAATCTTCCAAGGCAGTTTCATCATCTTCAGCTGCAAACTCCTGGAGAACACGATTCATCTGGGCTGTGTTAATAATCATGTCATCAATAATCTGCACTGTGGGACCAGTAACTCGAGTTAAAGTTTCTACTTTACTATTAATAACATCAGTTGCGATAATACCAGTTACACCACTTAACAACACGAATAACGTAAGAATACCAAAACCTAGTACTAGTTGGTGGGTGAACTTCATAGGGCACTGTATTTTGATTTTACTTTATAAAGTTATATATCGTTGAGCGTTGATTATCTATAAATCAATTTTAATCTTAAATAAATTCCGTGAGCAGCTCGATAGTCATCTGATAAAGCCTGAATACCTGAAGCCTTTTCCAATTCTTCCCACATTCTGTCTAAATCAGTAACCAGTTGTCCTCGATTTTCATGAGTTAATGGACAGCTACCTGCTCGTTGTTCTAGCTTTTGCATTTCAGCTAATAATTGGTCTGATCTCATGTTTTGGAAAAATAGACAACCTTATATAAAATTATCGTATGCTTCTTTGTATGCGTTCCTTATGGGTGTTAGGGTTACGATGGATAAGTGCTTTACTGTTAGCTCTTTTTTATCCTGTTTTTTATGTTGTTTTTTCACCTTTAACCTTGTGGGTTTCTTATGGGATTTTACAGTTGTTTGTAGAGGCTACTTTAACTGGAACTACTATTTTTGCTGGCACTAAGACTTTACTCTTTGTACCTGCGTGTACTGCAGCTTCAGCATATTTACTTCTGGCCTTACTTATTCTCTTGACTAGAGGCATTTCTCTTCAACTAGGGATCAAACTTTTCCTTTTGGGAAGTGTCTTGATATTTGCAGCCAATATTCTTAGAATTCAATTCTTATTCTATCTGTTATTTAGTGTGGGCAAGAATTACTTTGAGACTCTGCATTTGTTAATTTGGAAGGTGTTATCGAGTGTCTATGTTGCTGCAGTGTGGATTTTTTTAACGTGGAAATTTAAGATTGAAGAAACTCCTTTAGTAAGTGATTTTCAGTATGTCTTTAAGAAAATTAAACGTTAATCTTTTTTATCTAGACCTTGGAAGGCAATTAAATCTTCTGTTGTAAGCTTTTTCCTGGTCTTGAGCTTTTCTTCAACACTCTTTGATCTTTCTTCCAATAATCTTTTGGTTTGTTCCTGGCGACGCTGCTCTTGCGCTTGACGATCTTTCTGATACTTTTCCGTGGATGCTCTTCTTTGTGTTCTCTCTTCTTCGAATTTTCCATGAGCTTCCTGCGCTAAATGACTATATTCTTGCTTGAAGGTGAGGCATTTTTTGATGACTTCTTCCTGTTCTTTCTTGAGCTGATTGATCTTTTTTGTTAAGACTGCGAACTTTTCCAGATTGTCTTTGTCTTTTTCCCGCTCTTCCATAAACTTTTTATGATATTCGTCTGCCTTCTTTTTAGCTTCACGAATCTCTTTAGACAGGTGCATATATTGCTGACGACCTTCTACTGCTCCTAAACCTTCTCCTAACTGCTTCTTTAACTTCTTGATTTTTGTCATCAGTTCTTTTTCTTTTTCGAACTTCATGACTTCTGTTTCAATATTCATTTCTAGACGTGCTATCATTCTTTGCAGACCACTAACATCTACATAAGGACCTGTCTGCTTTACAGGAACTTCATTCTGGAGAGGTTTTATCTGGGCAATCAATTCTTTCGTGATCTTGTTGCATTTGTCTCTTTCTGTCTTCCATTTTTGTTGTATAGAACGAGCAGCATCTAGTTGTTTTTTAACCTCTTGAATTTCTTTAATCGCTGCAAAAATTTCTTGTTTTAAAGCATCTTTTTTGTGAAACCAAGCTTCTTTTTCCTGATGCTTCTGGGCTAAAGTACTTTTTACCTCTTTAACTTCCGGATTTTCTGTATTGATTTCTGTCATCTTAGGAGCATGATTTCTGAGTGATGTGATGTAGCAATAAAAAATGTAAAAGAACAAGAAAAAATAAAAAAAGAAAGAAGATTTAACCGAATAAAGCACTTAAGCCAGCGGCTGTTGCTTCTTCACTTTTCTTCTCGTCTTGTTTCTTTTCTGCAGCTGCTGCTGGAGCGTGTCCTGCGGCTGGTGCTGCTGCTACTGCGACAGTTGCTGCTTCTTTGATAGCTTTATCAATGTCGACACCGTTTAAGGCTGCGACTAAAGCTTTCACTTCAGCATCAGTTTTTTGGATACCGATAGCTTGCATTACTTTCTTGACATTTTCTTCGTTAATGTCTTTCTTTGCGCGATGCAATAACATTGCAGCGTAGATGAGTTCCATTGTTTATTCCTCCTTGAGTGTTATTTGTGACCTTTACTTTGTTGATCTTTGATCTTGTTGATGATCTTGCTGAGATCTTTTTCTTGCTGCGCCATCGCAGGATCTGCCTTCTTGACAGGATGTGGTTGCGCTTGCATTTTCTCCTCTTGTAACCTTTTTAAAACTTCCTGTGCGACTTGTTCATCACTTTTCTTTTCTTGATGAGCTGGTTGAGGAGTGTGCTGTTTTTCTTCTTGTATTGGAGCAGAAGCTGGCTGTTCTTGTTGTTTAGGCTTAATCTCTGGCTGTGGAGCTGGAGCTTCTTTCTTTACATGCTCTTGCTTTGGTGGATGGAGCTGTGGCTGAGATTGAGGTTGATGCTTAGGTTCCTCTTTTGGAGGCTCAGGAGATTTATGTTCCTGCACAGGCTCTTGTTTTGGAGCTTTCATAACTGGTGCTGGCTCTTCTCCCTTTTCTTCAACTGGTTTTGTTTCATCAAATTTGATAGTATCAGCAACACTTTTACTTTCTCTAGCAGCCTTCTGGATTAAGAGATCGATAGTCTCTTTTACTGGATAAGCTACAAAGACTGCCAAGTTCATAGATTCTTGGTAAGCAGTTTGGATGAAGCCGATGTATTGTTCTTCGGAAACACCTAAGACTTCTTTGCCTAAGATTTCTCCTTTTTGATAAGTACAGACAACATTTAACCCAATCTTCATGGGTTCGATACCGAATTTAGTCAAGAGTTCAGCAACTTTTGCGCTGATGACTTGTCCTTGTTTTACAACTACTTTATCTTCTTTGATAGCAATCTTTCCTTCTTTTACTTCAGTCTTTAAACCGAGCTGACCGAGTTCACCGATCATTGGACCTGCCATGAATGATGTTGGGCCTGCTGGAATAGCAATATCTTCAGGAGACTCTTGGCCTGCGCGCGCTGCGGCGGGAGAGATATTTTTCTGCACTATTTTGTAGAGTTGGAAAGGATCTTCCTTGGAGAATAATAAAGCTACCATGCCTTTTACGTTTTGTAATAATTCTTCAGCATTAGGTAATTTATCTTTTAATTCATTAATAGCAATAACTGCGCGACGTCTCTTGAGAATAACGAATTCTGCCTTGCCGCGTAATTTTTTCTTGATCTTTTGTAAGTTTGCAGCAGGCAAGTTATGTAAGTCAGCGACAGCTACCACTGGATAGTCTTGGAAGAGTTTCTTGAGTCTATCTACTTCCCTTTTCTTTCGCTTATTGATGTGGGGTTTGTGATCACTCATTTCTTAGCCTCTTTCTTGGCTTTAGGCTCTTTAGGTGCTTTCTTAGGTTTCTCTTTTTTCTCTGCAGTTTTTTCTTCAGCTTCTTCTTTCTTTGGCTGTTCTTTTTCTTTTTGTGCAACTGCTGCTTTTGGAGCGTCAGAAGATGGTTTCTTTGAAGTATCTTTTCTTTGCTTGATGATTGGGATTTTTACATGCGCACCTTCTTCAGTAACGACTACTGGCTTGCCCATAGTTAATTTAATGAGAACACTTTTGATATTATGTCTTTCTTGAGGCAATGCATGTAGAATAGTGTTGTAGACTGCGAAAGCATTTTCTGCAATTTCTTCATCTTTCATAGATTCTGTACCAATAACTGCTTTGACTACGGGCTCATTTTTGGTTTCGACTTTGACTGTTTTTTGCAGACGTTCAACTACATTTTTTACTTCTCCAGTTGGAGGAATAACTGCACCAGCTTTTGGATTCGGCATTAAACTTCTTGGACCTAATATTTTACCGAAGACCTGAGCGATCTGCGGCATTATAGTGGACTGTGCGATAAAGAAAGTAGTTGTTTCTGCTAATTTTTTTATTTTTGATTTTTCTAAAGTCTTGAACTGCTCTACTTGAACAACTTCATTACAGACTGCTTTTGCTTTTGTAGATAATTCATGACCTACTAATGCTGTAGTTCTAATGGGTTTACCACGAGAAAATGGGAGAACGATAAATGTGTTAACTTTGTGATCTTCACGCTTAGGATCAAGCCCTTTGAAATTCATGATGATATCAATAGATTGTACAAATTCCTTCTTCTCAGTATTTTGACGTAAGACTTGAACTGCCTGAGCAAAGTGTTTTTTATCCATTGTTTGAACTCTCCTACGACACTGAAGGTACGTAGTATGTGAGTACTTTAAGCCTAAATTGTGGGTTTATAAAATTAGCGGTTTATTGTAAACCCATCATTTCATTATATCCTTTTTGAAATGCCCAACGTCGTAAAGGACCATATTCACTAGTTAAGGCATGGAGACGAGTACGTCCTTCGGTTGCTAGAGTTACTACATTTTGTACAAATCGTTGATTAGTTTCTGGATCATTAGAAGGCAACCCTACTGGAAAGGAATCCATTAGAAATGAAATTGCATCATAACTAGCTCGCTCTCTTCCCAGAGTTCTTGCATCTGCTAAGTCTTTTTCTACTTCTCTACAAAAATCAACGAGACTTCTTATGGGATGAAGTAATCTCATACTTTTAGCATAATGCTGAAGTTTATAATAATTGCTCTTCTTTAGTTGTTATTCAGATGGAAAAAAGTTTAGCCCGGTTTTAACAACAAGAGTCACGTGAAGCCGAAGCTTACTCATCCTGTATACACGACCGGGCAACTCTACTTGTCCCTGTTTGGATATAAAAAGATATGGGTGTAAACTTATTTAAAGGGCTATTTTCTCATTTTGGAGATGGTTACTTCTACTGGAAGACTTGTACAAAGAATTCAAGACTATGTATGCACAGAAGACAATCCTGATTTAAACAAAATTGCTAAAAAATTGGGAGTTCCTCTGGAATTTGCTCAACGCTGTACAGAGACTGAAGATGTGGAAGAACTAGATAGACTTTTATCAACCTATCGTCAGCAACAACCACAACAAAGTAAACCTTCACGCCGACCAACCAAACAAGCAACAGTTGAAGGAACTAATGGACATACACCTTCAATCCCTTACCAAGCACAACCATCTGAAGTATTACTAGTAGATCAAATACCACCCCCTACTCCTCAACATCCTGCCAATCAATTGGAAGCTACAGTAGAAGCCAGTACAACCTCACAACCAGATGTTGACGATCTAGAAACTGTTGCGGGAAGACCTGAACCTTATACTCCTGCAAATGCAAAATCTGTTCGCAGAAAAAGAGAAGCGAAATATATACCACCTAAAGACCCCCTTTCACAAATAGATTTACCTGTGCTTCAAAAAATAGTTGGAACCATACCAGCAGAAAATTTCCGTGCTCAAATGTTTGGTAAATTAGAAGGATTGTATACACGATTAGAAGATTCTTTGCATCTTTGGAGGGAAGGAAATTATAGAGGTATTTTCGCGATTCATGATGAACGTCGACCATTAGAACAAGAAGAAAAGCGTAACGCTAGCTTACTGATTGGTAGACTAGCAAGTTCCTTAGGAGTAAATTTAGAAATTTATCAAAGAACTTTACTAAGCAATGCTGATAGTCTTCCTGACAGAGTAAGATCTGATAATCTTGATTATCTTACTAGTATAAGAAGTGACTTAGAAAGAATGCGAGACTTACAAGAAGAAGCTTTAGAGACTACTTTCTTAGGCCGTGAAGCATTAGCTAAAGAAGCTAAAAAATAATTTACTTATTATTATCCTTTCAAAAAACATCCTTTGTTCTTCCAATACTTCTACTTTAAAGCCCTGTTTTTTTGCTACTTTGACTATATTGCCTGTAAGCGAAGAATACACTATTAAGATAATGCCTTTGGGATTGAGATGTGCTTTTGCTTCTTTGAGAAATCGTTCTATGAGTTCATAGCCTTGCTTGCCGCCAGTAGTTATTTCTTGGCTTTCTTTGTCTTCTCCTTCTGTCTCTGGAAGATAAGGGGGATTGAAAATAATAGTATCAAACTTTCCCTTGATATTGGAAAAGAGATCTGATTGCACTGCTTTGATGCCTATGTGTTTTACATGAGCTACTGCTTCTGGATTACTATCTGCTGCTGTTACTTCCTTTGTTTTAGTGAGTGCTGCTTTTGCCTGGATACCTGAACCAGTACCCATATCTAGAACTTTACCCTGAGCAAATTTCTTGACGTACTTCTCTAATAAGAAAGAATCTTCGCGAGGTTCGTAGATCATAATAACTTAGAATATTCCTTGACACGCTTGAGAATGTTTTGCAATAAGAACTTTTCAATTTTCTCATCGACTAATGCAGAGATATCTTCGAATTCTGTAATGCGATAATCATTTTTCACTTTTTCTGCCATGTGAATATCACGCAGTCTTTTTAACTGACGACGAACATTGGATGAAGCTATGCCTTTCAAAGGAAGCTTTGCTTTTTTTCTATATTCTACTGTGCTTTTCTTGATATCTTCAGAATTCATCATCATTTTTTTATCTTTTGCATCTAACAACACTTGTAAAATATCTACAACGACATCACGAGAATCACCAGGTTGCAATAATCCTAAAGACAAACAGAACTTACGAACATTTTCTCGTTTATTGTTAGACGATGGCTTTTCATAGCGACGCAACGTCAATTCGCTGATGGGAAAATCCCGCGAAATCGTTTTAGGCATAGCTTATTTATCCTAATCAGTGTTTAAAAGCTTTTGGTTGGACTTAAAGAATGTAAGAATTACCAAGCTTCTTTATGAATTGCTTCTTCTGAAAAACCTAATCTCGGTAATGCTTCTATTAAATCCTTCACCATTTGTGGAGGACCACAGATATAACAATCTACGACATTTGGATCCTTAATATACTTTGCGATGATGTTTTGGATGCGTTCTGTCTCTCCTTTCCAAGTTGGCTTTGGAGTGGATACTGATGGGATTAAGTGAAATTTTTTATTTTTCTTCATTATTGATTCTAATTCTTCTTTGAACAAATATTCTTCTTCATTTTTAAATCGATAGAAACACCAAATATGCATCTCGACTTTTTGACGGACTAACTCTTGAAGCATACTTCTGAGAGGAGCAATGCCTGTGCCTCCAGCAATCAAGACTATATCTTGGGTTATGGGCTTTAATTTGAAAGCTCCGAAGGGGCCTTTGACATAGACTTTTGTTTTCAAGGGTGCTTGCTCTAATTTTTCAGACAAGACAGAAGGATAATTAATTTTCATGCAAAACTCCAAGTCACTTTTTTTCTCCGGACCAGAGCAAATAGAAAATGCACGAGCTAGTCCACGATCTTGTGTCACGGAGAGCATCATGAACTGACCAGCAATAAATGAAAAGGTCGGATCTTTAATCTGAATAGTGAACAAGGAAAGATTCTCTGTTAATTTTTGCTTTGCTACTAGACTTCCTTCATATTCTTTGGGTGGCTGCATATTCTTTTCTCTAGAAGAATCCTATTTATGCGTTATGGTACTGCGTAAACCATATAAACTAGACTTGCATGTCTTTTCATTAAAGAGGTACCCTATGTTTGACTTATTACTTGATCCGGTGCGTGCAGAAAAGAAACCTTGGGATCTCTATTTTTTTGCACTTGCCTTCTCCATAGTTGCTTTAGTGCTTAGCAATTCTCTTTTTGACCAATATGTTGGCTTTGGCAGCGCTATTCTTTTATCTTTTATCTTTTTTCCCTTATTATTCAAAGCATTTCGTCATGAAGAAGAAGTGGATGCACAGCTCAAATGTGAAGGAGAAAGAATGTATGCACATAGAAAAATCATTACTTTGTTTGTGTTTCTTTTTTTAGGAAGCTTGACTGGATATTTTGCTATGTTCTTCTTAGTTGATGGAGAAGTCAGATCGTCTCTTTTTTATGACCAAATTAGCACTATTGAAAGTCCATCTCTAGCAACTGGCAATGCTATAGCTGCAGATGCTGCACTCCTAAGCATTCTCAGAAGCAACTTTTTCCTTTTGGGATTATGCTTCTTTTTGAGCTTTATTTTTGGTTTTGGAGGACTACTGCTCTTATTATGGAATAGCTCTGTCTTTGGCATTGCGATTGCTTTGTTTATCCAGAAAGGGATGTATGCAACGAGCATGCTTGTTCCTTTAGCATTCATTCGCTATTTATTGCATGGACTGCCAGAAGTAGTTTCTTTTTTTATGGCTAGCTTGGGAGGCAGTGTTTTATCCTTTGCAGTACTAAGACATGATTTACGTGGAGAACATGGAAAAAGAATATTTCAAGACGGACTTACCTTAACGATTGCATCCGTCTTGTTGTTGATTTTAAGCGCACTTATAGAAGTGTTCTTGACGCCGTACTTTTTTTAAGCACGGTAACGTCTTGAAACATTAACTATACCATAGATAACTACGCCAACTAACAAGATAGTTATGATAGTACCTATTGGGTTTTTTGTAGCCAAATCAGCAATTGCACGACCTGTTAATCTTAGGAAGCCTGCGTCTTCAGCAACAGGTTCTTCATTAGCACCTGCTTCAGGAGCAACATTGTCTTCTGAGGATTGTTCACTAGGTGCATTGTTGTTGTTATTTCCATTATCAGGGGCTGTGTTTGAAGGTGTTTGTGTGTTGATAGTTCTACCATTATTGTTTCCATTACCGCCACCACCGCCGCCTCCACCACCGCCGCCTCCACCACAGTTATTAGTACAAGGTATAATTATAGGATCTTCTACAGTCACTGGTGGAACTCGTATATTGTTAGGATCTTCTACAATCACTGGTGGAACACGTACGTTGTTAGGATCTTCTACAGGAGCTGGAGTTACTGGGATTGAATTAGGATCTTCTACAGGAGCTGGAGATACTGGGATTGAATTAGGATCTTCTACAGGAGCTGGAGATACTGGGATTGAATTAGGATCTTCTACAGTCACTGGTGGAACACGTACATTGTTAGGATCTTCTACAGGAGCTGGAGATACTGGGATTGAATTAGGATCTTCTACAGTCACTGGTGGAACAAGAACTGGAGCTTGTTGAATAATATTACCAGTAGCATCAACACTTGTTTGAGTTGCTGCAAAAGTTTGTACTCCTAAGAACATAGTTATTAAGAAAACTAGTAAAATTTGTTTTATGTTATGGGAATTCATGATAATTTCCTCCGAAATCTATATACTAGAGTATATATGACTGGTATATAAAGCTTTCGGGATTTCCGTTGTTCTTCCGGCACTTCTCAAATGAATCTATAATCCTTTTAAACATGAAATAGAGTTTATTTGACTTACATTTAATACCAATAATTCAGAAATAGATAATTATTCTTGATACTTTATAGCTAATTCTCTTAATGTAGATGGCTCAACGCCCTGTTGACTAGCTACAGCATTTACCACATAATCTATTCCTCTTTCATCTCTTTTTCTTGAGCTATTTCCTTTAAAAAATCCTAAAGCCCATGCAGGATTAACTGAGAACATTGCTTCACGAGCGCGTTGAGTTCTTGCCTCATCCCCCATCGTGAAAGCCAATTCATGTGCTTTGTCCAGGTGATTTCCTTTTCCTGTACCTTGAGCCATTAAAGCTTCAAAAGCCTCTACTTGACCAGCATGATCATTAGTTGCAAGGAAACTCACGTATCCATAACCCTTCTTTACGACATCATCAATAAGTTTAGTTCTAATGCGAGCGATATATTCTCCATCAAGACTACCCCTGCCGGCAACCCAATGGCGATAAGCCTCATCGAATTTACCTTTCTTGTTTGCGCGCTTACTTAAGTCTTGTAGTTTTGGTTCATCTTTCAAACGATAGGCAATCCGTACTTGCACTTCGAAAGGCGCACCCTCATAAGCTCTTTTGAGATGAGGTTCCGTAACTTGAGAGGTGTCTAATGCTCTGTGTTCATTTCTGTAGCGCTCAAGAGCTAATCCTGCTTGAACAGCTGCTACTACTTCGTCTCCTTCAAAACCTGTAGCTACAAAAACCCGATAGGCTTCTAGAGGTTGTGAAATTGCGTGATGTCTAGCCCAAGGTAAAAGTAATTCTTGTTCTGTTGCGAGTTCTTGATTTTTTTCAAACTGATATCGCTGTGCTTCTTCCACAACTCTTTTGTATAAAGTAGCTTTCTGTTCTGGAGATAATTCAACACCATGTACTTTAACGAACTTAAACATTGTAAGAGTTCCAATCCCTCTACGAGTTTGGGTCGGATCTACTTCTTCCCCTGTTAAATATTTTGACACAATTGCTTGTAATCTAGTTTCTTTTTGAGAGGGATCACTTACCGCTATTGCTTCTAACATCCTTATATCGACATTGGAATCGTCGCTACTTATAGCTTGATCAAATAAGGTTGTTAAATTAGCAGTATCGCCGATTGCTGCAAAATGACTTACAGCAGCAGCATATTTTTTTTCAGCTAATGCTCTCTGACCAGCAGCTTGGTCGATTGTTTGTCTTTTTTGAGTTCCTTGAGGATCCTCTTTAAAATATTGAGCAGGAATATGACTAAGAACAGCCATAAGATCATCGTAACCTAAAGAAGTGTTGGTTGCTAGTCTAAATAATAACTCATGTTCTTTTGCTTTGACTAGTGTCTCTAAAGTACGTGAAGTTATTTCTGATTTAGTATGTTGTTGTGCGGCTGTAACTATTCTTGCTTTTAACTCGTTACGATCTCCTTCGAATAAAGCATCAGCTTTGCCTAATCCACCATAAATCATAGCTACAACAGTTTGCCATTTACCTGCTTTTAATTTTTCATCGATAATAGCATTAGCAAGTCTACCTCTTTCTAAGAGAGGAAAATTAGTAAGCTCACCATTAGCCAAGAATTTGTCTTCTAAACCCAGAGCAGTAAGAGCGCCACCAAGATTTGGTGTTTGAGTATCAGTCATGATTGAAGAAACAGCACTTCTAATTTATATAACTATCTCATCGTGACCAAGGGACAAAAATTACTTGCATTTCAAGAATGCTTCTCACGGAGCGTGGGAACATTTAAAAATGGGGAATGGCTAAATGCTACTATGACAGAACTTGTTGCTTGTTTGAGTACAGGAAAGGGCACTTGGGGTCATGTCAATAGATTAATAGATGATATTCAATGGGATAAAGTCATTTTGTTTACGAATGCTTATGGTAAAGAAAACTTTACTGCTAATGCCAAGACTGAAGTCATAGTTATTGATCCTGAACAAGGATTGAAAGAATTAAGAGATGTCATGTTTAACGAACTCAAGGCTAAAGTCAAAAGCGCTGAAATTGCTGTTAATTTTATTTCTGGTACAGGCAGAGAACATATGGCTCTTATGAGTGCTGCTTTACGATTAGGTGTTGGTGTGAGACTGATGGCATTAACTAAAGAAGGCGCTGAGGAAATTTAGATGGCTAAAGAAGAAAAGGTGCGAGAGCTCAAAGGGGCAAACATGGATATTGATTTACTGCCAAATCAAAAAATTACTTGGGAGCAAGATACCTGCCCTTGGAATGAAGCAGAAAATACAAAAGAGCATAAATGTGCAGTCAAAGATATTTCCATTTGTAAACATTTTCGAGGGATTAAAAAACCAGATATTGTGCTATGTGCATACTCGCATGAGAGCAAGAAATAATAAATAAAATCACTTCTCATGCACCACCATAATCTTTATATCTGCTAGTTTGTCTGTAAGCATCTATGGGTTTATTTGACAGCGTCTTGAAAGATAATGAGTCTCTGTTCTTAGATACTTTACCTTTAGATATTGACTTTATTCCTCCTATTCTAGAAGGCAGAGAGAATGAACAGCAGTATATTGCTACTTGTATTCAACCGCTCTTCAGTAAACGCAATGGGAAAAATCTTCTTATCATGGGTGCTCCTGGTATTGGAAAGACTGTTGCTACTAAACATGTTTTAAGTGAAGTGCATAAGAAAACTGATGATATTTATACCATCTATATTAACTGCTGGAAGAAAGATACTCCCCATAAGATTGCCTTAGAAATTTGCGATCAGATTGATTTCAAGTTTGTCCAAAATAGAGACACCAATGACTTGTTCAAAGAGATTGCAAGAATTTTAAATAAAAAAAGCGCTGTTATTGTTTTAGATGAAGTGGATAAGATTACAGATGAGCAGATCTTCTATCATTTACTTGAAGAAATTAATAGAAGAACTTTAGTCTTGATTACTAATAATGAACAATGGCTGACAACTTTAGATGCAAGAGTTCGATCACGACTGACTCCAGATTTACTTGTGTTTAAACCTTATAACTTTGAAGAAACTAAGATGATTTTGAAAAAACGTGTTGAGTTTGCTTTTGCTCCCAATGTCCTAGATCCTGTTGCCTTTGAAAAAATTGTAGAGAAGGCTTATGACGCCAAAGACATTAGAGCTGGATTGTATTTGTTAAAAGAAGCTGGAGAAATTGCAGAACAGAACGCCCAAAGAAAAATTAGTCTCAATCATGCAGAGAAAGCCATAGGCAAATTGCGCGACTTCAAATTGAAAAGCACCACTACTTTAGACACTCAAGAACAAATGATCTTGGACCTCATCAAAGTGCATAATGGATTAACTACCAAAGAAGTTTATGAAGTGTATCAAAAAAAAGGCGGAGACCAAAGCTATTCTAATTTCCACAAGAAAATTAAATCTTTAGAACAGGGAAAATTTATCTCACTAGAGGAACGCAATGAAGGACCTGGCAAAGCAACAGTTCTGAGATATGGTATGAAAACGTTGCAGGATTTTACGTAAGATGTGGCCTCCAACAGACGAAGCGCTGACTGATCGCGGTACTAATAGTTTAGTAGAGCTTTTTGTAAAGGCTTATCTGTTTGGAGATGTAACTCATGATCCATCACTGCCTCCTTTGGAAACTCTTACTGGAGAACTTACAGCTAGAGATATAGCATTTACTCTATCTTTAGTCCCTTATTTTGAATTACGACGCAAGGAATCAAGAGAAGCAGGAAAGAGCTCTTCTGTTACCATGTACACTCAAATGCTTAAGCATTATAGAAAAACTGTTTTAGCTAATCATTAATATATGTTGTAGTATCTGTTTACTTCTCAAAGACCCTCATGAGGTATATAAAGAACAGTTCATTTTGCTCTTTTATCAACACGGGAGAGGTGGTTATCATGGATATGTCAATGCCGACCATAGAGAAATTAACTGGAACACAACTAAGGAAGCTTGCTATTTGGCCTCCAGAGCAACAAACCGCAGATGAAGACTTCTATGCTGAAGACTTTCTTTTAGAGCTGGAAGACAATGATGAATTGAGCATAGAAGAGAGCGGGTTTATGATGGGCTACTTAGGTTCAGATTACTGACTGCCGCTCTTCTTGGTATTCTCTGACAATCGTCGAGAGCATATCTTTTTTCTTTCTCTCTCTTTCTAGCACTTCTTTGTCGATAAATGCCAAGGTTTCTGTCTCCCTCATAGGAATATGCGCAGCATTCACAAAGAGAAATCCTTGCTTCAACAATTCTTTCGCTGGCGGCTTTCTGTAGATGATGATACTTACTTTTTGCTTGAGGAACTGCAAAGAACGATCACTAAAACTATTCACATCTTCAACCACAAGAATATCCCCTTCTTTCACAGTCTTGCTGACTTCTTCCCAACCTAAATTCTTGACTTTTTTTGCCATAAGTTTATTTCTTGTTTCAAAGAGCACTGCAGTTGTTGTTTTGAGTTCTTGTTTGATTTGCATACTTTCTTTTCTCTGTCTAGTTATTTCTTGATTCAGAAACTCTATCTTTTTATCCTTGAACTTGATGATATCACCAGCTTTTTTCTCTGATAGGCTTTGTATCTTCTTGAGCAGGTCTCTTATTCTTCCATCTAAGTAAGCAACTTTATTGGCAAGAGTTGCATTTACTTTTCTTAAGTGCTTATTCTCTTCCACTAAGCGAGAAGGCTTTTTGAAAGCAGTTTTGAGACGACGCTTCTTGCTTACTGCTTCGTCTTCTGGTTCTTCTAAAAAAGCTAGGGCATTTCCAATAGTATATCCCTTGAGTGCTCTTAGCTTCACTTCTATAGACAGGTGTTCTTTGCCAATTCTCTTGAGTGTCTCATCTACTTTTTGTAGCATGGGCTGCACTTCTTTGAAGGCATGTAAAGCAGCTGCAAGAGCATCACGCTGATGATCGTCACGAGGATTATACATTTCAGTTATTCTTTCCTTAAAACCAACTTTCATGTCTTCTTCTGGAACAATAACTTTTGCACCTACTTTTGCAGAAAACTTTTCAATTAAACCTGGAATATGCTTAACATCTGTACCTATGACTAATACTTTTCCTTCGTTGGTAATTTCTGCCAATAAATTATTGAGAGCTAACTCTTTAGAACTTTTCAATTTTCTCACATGGCCATCAACATCCAGCACTGCATAGGCTGTAGTAATGCCAGGGTCAATACCTACAATGATCAGATCTTGTTGCAACTTCCTGTTTCCACTGAAGAATAAAGTATAAAAAGCTTGTTTTTCTCTGTAGCTGGATGAAAATTCTGGCTTTTACTGATGTTCATAGGGCAGATCCTAAGGTAATTAAAAAAGCCCTCTTAGGCATTGTCAAGAAAGCACAACAAGCAGACATTATGATTTGTTGTGGTGATATTTCTCTTTTTGGACAGGGATTCAAACCAGCATTGAACATCCTGATGAAAGCTGACAAGCCTTTATTGATTATTCATGGCAATCATGAAGAAGAACGAGAAGTAAGTCATTTACAGTTGAAGAATGTTATTCCTTTTCACAGAAAACCCCATAGAATAGGCAACTATCTTTTTTTAGGCCATGGCGGTGGCGGCTTTTCCATAGTTGATCGCAAATTAGAACAAAGGCTTGCTCAATTTAAAGAAAAAATACAACCAGGTGATAAAGTTATTTTAGTTACTCATGGACCTCCTCATAATACAGAACTTGATTATTTACCTTTATATGGTTCTGTTGGCTGCCGAAGCATTACGAAAGCAATCAAAGAATTAAAACCGCACTTATTTTTATGCGGACATATCCATGAGAATTTTAATGTTCGCCAGAAACTTGGACAAACACTCATGCTGAATCCTGGACCCTTAGGAACACTCATTGAAATTTAATTTTTCTTTTTCTATGCTTCATAAATTCTAAAACCATAGGAATAAATGAGAGTACTATAATAATCAAAATCACAAGAGAAAAGTTTTCTTGAATGAACTGAATATTTCCAAAATAAAATCCTCCCCAAAGAAAGAAAGTAATCCATGCAAAGCCACCTATAATATTGTAAAATAAAAATCTAGGATACTTCATTTTCCCTATACCAGCGACAAAGGGCGCGAAGGTTCGAATAACGGGGATGAAACGAGCAAGCATGATAGTCTTATTTCCATGCACTTCATAGAACTGCTCTGTTCGTATCAAATATTCTTTTTTTAAGAAAGGAATGTTTCTTTCAAATATTTTTGGACCAACATACATGCCTATCCAATAATTCACTGTATCTCCTAAAACTGCTGCTAGCACTAGTAATCCATACAGCATAAAAATATTCATAGACCCTAGAGAAGCTAGAGCTCCAACAGCAAATAACAAAGAGTCGCCAGGCAAGAAAGGCGCAAACACAAATCCAGTTTCACAAAAGATGATTAGAAACAGCAATGCGTAAATCCAAAGGCCATATTGATCAACAATGACTGTTAGATACTTATCTAGATGAAGGATAACATCCATAAAAGAGGTTAAAAATTCAAACATCCTTTTCTGTCGATTTTTCTTCTCTTAAAACTTTCGCTGTATACCAGTAGTGAACAAAGGTAATTAAACTAGCCTTTTTTAGAGAATACATGCCTGAAGATGATTTCAAAACCCACTATGCTAAACTTTTAGAAATCTATGAACGTCGTGAACGATTTTGGTCAGCAAGAGAAGCAGAACTTCTTGGACAGGTTGCTGAAGAACGAGCACGGCGAGAAGCTCTTGAAAAAGTTGCAAAATATAGAACTATTACTTTGGATACTATCATTAAAGAACCAGTCATCAGCACCAAACAAGATAACACAGTTCGTTTTGTTAATGCTGGCTATGTTGCTATCTCCGGCTATACTGAACCTGAAGTCATTGGAAACCCTATCACAAATCTTGTTCGAGGCCTTGAATTTTTGACTCAGTTCTACGAACATCCCGAACTCATAGCTGCAGAAACTCATGAATCCTTACAGAAAGTACCTATCACTCTCTTAACTAAAGATGGAAAAGAATTATCGATGACTGCAAATGTAGGATTTAGCCCAGGAGAAACTCCAGGATATCATGGTGTAACTTTTGTTTGTGAACGCAATGAATGGTATAAACCCTTCGCACGTTTATTCACAAGTCCCTGGTTTAGCCATTGGCATGTCATTAAAGCTAACAAATATGCGGAACAAGGAGTTCTCTTATTACCAGACTCCCCTTTAGAATCTAGACTTGCAAGTCCTGCTGATCTCTTCTTACAAGAAGCGACTAAAGAAGTCAGAAAACAAACCAATAGAGGTGTAGCTATTAAATTCGAAGGTGTTACTTCTTGCAGCAATAAAATTTATGAACTGCTTGTTAGTGTTGCAAGGGTAAGAGAAGGTCATTTTACTTGTTTTGTTGATGAAGACTCCGAGATTCTTGCAGGATTTAAGCAAGCACAATTTCCCGATAAGCATTTAAAAATTATCAAGAAAAAAAATAAAGAAAAGAAAAAATAAGCATTAGTTAAATTGAAGAAGACTTATCGTCGTCTTCGTGCTGTTGTGCGTCGAGCAGATGTTTTTCTTGTTGCTGCGCGTCTTTTTGCTGCCATGTTTCCGTTCACCTCTTTGAATATGTTAGTAAGAAAATGATGACCTCTCTTAAATACTTTTTCTTTTTCAGCTTTCTTTTTTGAAAGTTACTTACAGAAATATTTTCTCAAAATTCTTGAAAATATTTTTTTCTACTTCTTCTTCACTTATTTTTTTTATTTTTGCTATCATCTTTATAGTTTCTCGAACAAAAGCAGGTTCATTTTGTCTATCACTATGGGGACTTAGGTAAGGAGCATCTGTTTCTGTTAGGATTTGATCTATGTTAACCATCTCAACAAGCATTTGGAAGTGTTGGAGCTTAACAATGACTGGTGGGATAGAGAAAGAATAGCCTAAATCTGCAGCACGCTGAATCAATTTCTTGTTACCCATGAAGCAATGGAGATCTACTTTTTTCAATGATGTTGACTCTAGCATGTCTAAAACATCTTTTTCTGCTTTTCTGGTGTGAAGAATGATGGGTTTTTTTATTTTTGCTACGAAGTCTAATATCTTTTGGAGATTTTCTTTTTGTTTTGGCATCTGATCAGCACAAAACTTGGCATCAAGACCTACTTCACCTATGGAAAATACTTCATCTTTGTGTTGTGTAATGAACTTGAATTCTTCTTCTATATCAATAGGCTCTGCCTGACGAGGCAATCCTTCAACATCTACATGACCCAACAAATCAATAGGATACAATCCAGCAGAGAATTTGACTATATCTGGATATTTACGAGCGATAGCGAGAGCGTTACGATTGCTTGTGACGTTGACTCCTGACGTCAGAATATACTTCAGACCTGCTTTTCTTGCGCGGTCGATGACCGCGTCTAACTGATCGTGTAAATATTTGTGGTCAAGATGACAGTGGACGTCGACTAGCATACATTAGACAACTAAAATTACTTTATAAATTTATAGTGTAAGTGGACTAGATTGTTTGATATTCTTTTTGTTTCTAAAAGTTCTAACTTTTTTTCAAAGTCTCCTTCCGCGAATAATTTAATTCCTTTACCGAAGATTAATGGCTCTATATCAATGAGCATTTCATCGACTAAATTTTCTTTCATAAAAGACGCATTTAATTTTCCCCCTCCACCTATTAAAACTTCTTTGAATCCTTTCTTATCTAAAAGTTCTAGAGCTTCTGTTGGAGATTTTACAAAAAAGATGTTGTTTGTATTTTGTTGTTTCTTCTTTGTTAAAACTACAATAAATGGATTACCTATCTTTTCAAATTCATTTACCTCTTTCATCATCTCAAAGGTTCTTCTTCCAAGAACAACTGCCTTAAATTTTTTAGCTATGTTATAATAACTAACCCATAGCTCATCTGACCATGGAGCATCATCGTTCTCTTTGGCAATATACCCGTTAATGGTTATTGTCATGTATAAGATTACTTTCACTCTGTTGTTGAGTATTAACTCTATAAAAATCTTTTTATAACAAAGTCAATAACAAAGTAAAAGGTTTTAGAATAAACAAGAGCAACTTCCAAAGATAAGGCGCTAGATTAATGAAGATCAACATCAAACAAAAGAAACTCATAAAGCCCCAAATCTTTTTTGCTTTGGTTTCATTTTTGAAGATACCTAACATAGCTGTCAAGAACATACGACCACCATCAATAGGACCTAAAGGCAAGAGATTGAATAATCCAATACCAAAGTTCATGACTACCAGCCAGAAGACTAACATATTTATCCACTCTACAGCAGAAGGCAAGAAGGATCCGTATTTTTCTATGATTGCTGTTTTTGGCGCTGCTTTGAGAGTGAAATCAGCTACACCAATAAATCCTCTTGATTCGTTGTCTGGATTTTTCCCTGCAACTAAATCATAAGATCCTTTATCAGTCACCACTTTGACTTTATCATTAGGCTTCAAAGATGCTGTCGCATTCAAGAACTGTACTGCATCTGTTGTTTTTTGACCGTTAATTTCGTAAATAATAATAGGAGCAACTAAACCTGCTTGTGCTGCTGGCTGATTTTCAATAATGGTTTGGATGTTAATTCCTGTGCCTTCATAGACGTTGCCATAGAGAGGACCTGTAATAAAATTCATGATCAGCAAGAAGAAGATTCCAAAGATAATATTGGAGAAAGGACCTGCTGCAAATACAGCTAACTGTTTTGGCTTAGATTTTTTATTCAATTCTTTTTCTTCTGGCTCTACAAAAGCTCCCAAGATGGGACCGAAGAATAAAAATCCTGAAGACTTAATTTTAATTTTATATAAACGAGCCCAGATACCGTGGGAAAATTCATGCACTGTTGCAACTAAAAAGATAGCGACAATCCAATGCCAAAAAGAGAGATTAGGCAATCCTGGAACACTAACACCTGGCAAGACTGGAGCTACTGCGGGAGGAGCATCTGCAACAAAGAGCATAGTAATTGTTCCCTTGACTAATAAGAAGAGAATCACTGCCATGCCGATAAATCCAATAGTTGTACCAATGTGTCCCCACAAATTTAAGGGAATTGCTAATAATAAACCAAAGAACAAGGAAAAGCTACCTACGATTAACCAGAGCTGATGATTAGCTACAAATCCAAAGACACCCAAGATGAGGCCTGCAATCAAAAGAATATATCCTAGAACTACAAGCCATTTCTGCTCATCTTTCTTAGAAATAGACTCCATCCACTTGATACCTAACTGTGTCTTGAAGAGAGCAACGATTTTTCCCTGCACTTCAAAGCGAGAACGATACTTGAAAAAGAGAACTAAAATTAGAGAATAAAAAATAATTGCGAAGAGTAAATCCAGATTCATGTTTACTTAGCAGCTTTTTTTCCTTTTCTCATTGGACGTAAAGCTCGGCACCCGCATTTTTTACAAGAGACTAGTCTTTTAATAACTTTCTGTGATGTTGCACGTTGTTTAGTCTTGCATCTTCGACAGACAAAAACATTTTTGAACATACGTTGTGAAGCTTCTGTGAATTTAACCATTTATTTTACCTGCTTGATGACTTTTTTGCCCATTAATTTCCAGTAAGTAATCTGGACGCCTTCTTTTAATTGCTCCTTGAACTCTTCTGGAATTTCCAAATCGAAAGTTTCGAAAGTAGTCATATCCATAACATTAGCTTTATTGTCTTTTACTGACAAGACTTGAGCATTTTCTTTTTCGACTACAGGAACATCAATATTATCAGACATAGGCCTAATAAAGATTTTTTTAACACCTTCATCAATTAATCCTTGCGCCTCTACACGTGCTTTAGAGTGACCATGCTTACCAGTTTTAGAAACTTGGATAGATTTAACGACACAAGCCATACCGTCAACAATAATGTATCGACCTACTTTTGCTGCATCACCCATAGGCATCTGTTTGGTATCTGTCATGAGATTGATTGGGCGTTGGTTGATTTATAAAGATTGTGCTAGTTCTGTTTGATAGCAACCGGTTCTTGTTTTTTTGGTTGTGCTGTATTTGTAAATCTCAGTATCTGACTGGTTAACAATAATTTATTATCAAAATGAGCTAAATCATAGCCTTCCATATTTCCTATGCTATCATACCAAGTGCTATCGAAAAAAGTAATGTTTATCCATTGTTTTCCTTGATCTTGATAGAGAGTCGTTGCTTGATTCCACACATGACTTTTATGAGCATATTCGGCAACATATGTATTTGTCAATTGAGGGTTTCTTTGCTTTAAAACGAAAAAAATATCCCTAGCTATGGCTGCATATTGTCTGCAGACGACGGGCTGCTGCTCTAAAAAAAGTTCACTCGGTGCAACAGTACTATCAAACCCTACATCATAAGTTAGGGGGCCTGCAAATGTATTTAATGTTCCTTCCAGAGCTTTTATTTCTGCTTGTTTCTTTGCTATATCTTCTAATAGTTGAATGCCTGAAGGTGTTTTTGCTTTAGTAAATATACTTCGTAATTTTTTTCTTTGCTCTTCTTCAGTCTGTCTACTTTCAAAATCTTGAGTAGTTGCAAAATAATTCATTTCATGAGCAACAATTCTTGCTGTAAGCTCCAAAGCTTCTTTAGGCGTTAGAGTTTTTACTTTTTCTTCTGTATATCCTAGCTGGCCTGCTACTGCATAAATTTTGTTTTCAAAGGCAAAATAATCTTTAATAACTCTCTTGCTTGCAATTCCTTTTTCATCAACATTTAATCCTTCTACGACGTACTTTGTTAGAGCTTGATCTAAACTAATTAAATTTTCAGCGTTTGGAGGATTGAAAACAGAAAATTGCTGGAGTTGAATTTGCGTTTCCAAGAGGGGTTGACTTATAGCGACTACTTGTGGAACTGCTTGTGGAACTACTTCTTCTTTCTTTATGGTAGCACATCCTGCTAGCATTCCTGCAAGTAAGACAGTACCTAGATTCCTTTTGTTTATGGGTAGTACCATACCTTTGCGCGCTTTAGAATCCTTTTTAATACTTGCTCTCAGTTTGATTGATAGGTTAACGTTTTGTTAATTTCCATAATTGATAAAAGAATTGTCTAAATGAGATTGCTGTGTTTTCATCATGAATTAACACGCAGGAAATTGGCTCCTTATAGTTTAAGATGAGCACTTTCTTGGCTCCGAAGACATCTACGGCAACTGGCGTTATTCCTTCAAGTATACGTGCTTCTGTGTGTTTCATCTGTTTAAAGATCTGAAAATACTTACTCTTTTCTGAAAATATGTGTTTTGCAGTAATTTTCTTCTCTATTCTTTTAGGGGACCATCTCTTCCAAAACTCATTTACTTTTTCATCCTTAAGCTCTGTGACACCCATTGCAAGAATTTCATCGCCTTTTTTCATAGATGCAAGAGCTTCATCTAAAGCAGTTTTTAATCCTTTTAAACCTAAATAAGTAACAGCCATAGGCTCTTTAGTTGTTGTTCCTCGTAACTTTTCAAGCTCAGAAAGCGATTTCTTAATGAGGACGGATTCTTTTTCAATTTCACTTTTTTTCTGCTCCAGATAATCAAGTAGTTGTTTGGGAGATGCAGCAGTAAAATGTCTTATATTGTTGATTACTGATTCACTAACTAATCCTTTTTTCTTTAAACTGTCAAGAATCTCATAAATTTTTCCAGAATTCAAATTAGATGCATGCAAAATATCGCCGGCCTTGCATGTTCCTATCTTAAGCAGGGTTATGTATACAGCACTTTCATTTTTGGTTAAGCCGACTGCTTGAAGCGTTTGTAGGTCCATAGACTAATCAGAGTAACGATTGTTTTTATATCTTTCTATTACCCTACACTTAGTGGGGGATTATAATTAAATAACGTCCTAGAACTACTCTCTTATGACAAATAATCTAGAAACATTTATCCAAAGAACTAGAAAAACATTGCATAGAGAAAGCAAGTTAGTTGAAGAGATATTAAAGAGAATACAGGATGCTCATAATAGAAAAATAACGTTTGTAGAAAGGCTTGCTTTAAGAAGACGAAGATTAGAGGAGATGTGTGATGTGGATAGAAGAATCTCTTTTTGTAATGAAAGAGTAGAGTATTCTAATGATCCTGTTTATAAAAAATTAGAGAGATTATTTAAATATCTTATTGATTATGATGCAAAAGAAACTGAACAATTAGGAGTGGATACTCTTCTTCCAGCCTACGCAAGTTGTTATGATGGTAAGATGTCTGTACGTCAAAATTGTGAAATGTGGATAAGAGACAACTCGTATACAGAAGCACATGAGTGCGAAGGAAAATTTTCTGCTAGAGCAATAGACGCTAAAACTTACTACTTCCTTGCTAGTTTTCCTATTGAAAAAATAGCAGACATACTTCTTGATGAAAACAAGCTAAAGTTTTATGCAAAGTTAACGAATGCTGATCCGAAGTTTGCAGAACCTACCATTTTAGATGCTCCTCTTACAAAAGAACTAAGGGAAAACGTTGCTCACATCGGACTTAAAATAATGAGTTCTATAGTTGAGTGGCGTAAAGGTAAAAATAGGCATGTTCTATGGAAGGGATTTACTGCGGAAATATATAAAGATGATTATAAAATATAAATCTCCTATCCGCTTAACAACATCCGAGCCAAAGATTTAAATATCGCTTTTCTTCCGAGAATCTCATGACAATTAAAAAAGGCGACTTTGTTGAAATTGATTATATGGGCAAACTGAAAGAGACAGGTGATGTCTTTGATGTTACTAGCGCTGAAGTTGCAAAACAACACAAGATTTACAATCCTAAGGCACATTATCATAGCCAGATTATTTGTGTTGGAGAAAAACAAGTGGTTTCTGGACTTGATGCAGCATTAGTCAATAAAGAAGAAAAGAAAACCTTCACTGTTGAACTCTCTCCAGAAATAGCTTTTGGTAAGAAAGATCCTAAACTTATGCAACTTGTACCTTTACAAACTTTTCATAAACAACAAATTAATCCTTTTCCCGGATTGCAACTCAATTTAAACGGCACGCTGGGAACAGTAAGATCAGTTTCTGGCGGCAGAGTTGTTGTTGACTTTAACCATCCGCTAGCAGGAAGAAATGTGCTGTATGAAGTGACGGTAAAAAGACTGGTTACCAATGATGCAGAAAAATTACACGGCATGATGCATACTTTATTCCAAAGAGACATTTCCTGCACAGTGCAAGAACATAAAGCCCATATTGACTTGCCTTTGCAAAATGAAATGCAGAAGCATGTTATTGATCATATCAAACGTTTAATTCCTGCTCTTCAAGAAGTTACTTTTTCTCAACCTAAGCAAGCTGATGTAAAATCTCCTTCCCAGAAGCAGTAAATTTATATAGCAGTGAGGCATTCTCCCACTCAAGAGAGATGACAACATGGTGATGCAATCTATCATTAAACAAGCTTCTGAGCGAAAAGAGAATGGTCAGCCCCAGAGATATCATTCTATAGACGAAGAGCTGGAAGAAATTCTTTCGAAGCAGAAGGCAAAGATCAAAGTTGTTGGTTGTGGCGGAGCTGGCAACAATACTATCAACAGAATTACAGAAGTTGGTGTTCTCGGCTGCGAAACTATCGCTATTAATACAGATGCACAAGACCTCTTGTACACTACTGCCGATCATAAAATTTTGATTGGTAGAGAAGTCACTAAAGGTTTAGGTGCTGGTTCTATTCCTCAAGTTGGTGAAGAAGCTGCTCGAGAAACAGAACATGAAATCAAAAACAGATTACAAGGAGCAGACTTAGTTTTCATTACTTGCGGTTTAGGTGGTGGAACTGGTTCTGGTTCAGTTGCTGTCGTTGCTGAAGCTGCAAAAAAACAAAACGCATTAGCTATTGCGATTGTTACTTTACCTTTTGCCATGGAAGGCAGCAGACGTTATGAAAATGCCATGTATGGTTTAGATAAATTACAAGAAGTTGTGGATACTTTAATTGTTGTGCCTAATGACAAACTCTTAGAACTTGCTCCTGATCTTCCCCTGCATACTGCTTTCAAGATCGCTGATGAAATTTTAACGAACGCTGTCAAAGGTATTTCAGAACTCATTACCAAAGCTGGCTTAGTGAACTTAGACTTCGCAGATATTCGAACTGTGATGAGCAATGGCGGAGTTTCCATGATTGGTGTTGGTGAAAGTGACAGCCAAAATAGAGCAGTAGAAAGCGTGCAGAAAGCATTGAATAATCCTTTACTTGATGTGGATATCGCTGGAGCTACTGGCGCGTTGATTAATGTCGCAGGCGGACCAAACATGACTTTGGAAGAAGCGAAGACTGTTGTTGAAACTGTTTCTCAAAAGCTGAATGATGACGCGCGTGTCATCTGGGGAGCGCAAATCTCTGAAGACCTGCATGATGTTATCCGCACTATGGTCATTATTACAGGAGTTACCAGCCCGCAAATCTTCGGCTCTAAACGCGCGACTGTCAAACGCAACCAGCAGAGTATGGAAAAAGATTTAGGCATTGATTTTATTTAATCTATCTTTAGAATTCTGTCCCCTTGACTAACTCTTCCCTCTCTAAGAACTTCTGCATAAAATCCAGCCATGCCCCATTTTTCTGTATGCACATTTCCCTTTTTGACTTCACTGTCCCACATTGCTGCTTCAATTCCTTCTCCCTTACTTGCACTAGGACTATATGCTCTTCTAATCGTTCCACAAGGAGTTCGTACTTTAGTAATTTTTATCTGCACTTTAGTTCCTACTTGCCAGATATCTCCTATGCGCACTAAATGATAATCTAGATATTTAGTTGTGAAATTTTCTCCCAATGCTCCAGGAAACACTGGAAATCCTTGCAATACCAACGCATCGAGACATTCTTGTGCAAAAAGACAAACAGCTTGTTCCTTTCCACCATGTCCTGTATAATTCCACCGATCCCCTTCTACTCGTTCAGTTGTAATTTTTGCTGTAACTACACTAGATTTTGGAACTCCACCATTACTGATGTTAATTTGATAGATTATGCCTTCCATATTTAGTTAATTCTTTTATTCTCTATAAAAACTTTTTCTACTGATTTCATTTAAGTTTAGTAGTGAGATAGTTATTTAAACCGGTTTGAATTTGTTTTTATTATGGCTCTTGATGACGATTTAATTAAACACCTAGAAAGAAACTTAGCAGTAAACTGGTCTAATACTTCACCACCATCAACTAGTCGAGCTGAATCGGCATTACATTATACTAGTTTAGTTATGTGTACTGCAGTAGCTACTCTTACTGCTTGTGGTGTGCTGGCTACAGCCACCTCCTATGAGAACGTACATCCTTTCTTTTATGTAGACTATGGTGTCAAATCTCTTTTGTTAGGTGGTATCGCATGGGCATCGTATCGAGAGTTACGTAAGTCTCCTGAGCAGTAATTTATTATATTATTTCTTTGAGATTTTCCATAAGGATTCAAAATATTCTTTAAAAGAATGCGCAAGTTGTTCATTTTCTATAAGAATTATAAAAGGAATTTTATCCTTGGTTACTGCATACAAAGCAACTCTAGTATTATAGATATTGATCACTGTTGGTGTTACAATGGTTTTAGGGAGATATCTTATTTCTGTTAGGCTCATTTTTGATAATATTTCTCCTCTCTTTATTGCTGAAGAATTATTTATTAGAAGACCTCTGCCTTTAATTTTTTCTTTTACACGATTCTTATGAAACTCAGTGAGAAATGCAGGAAGTAAATGAAAAGTTTCTCCTCCAGATCCGAGAGAAAGCCATTCTCCAGGTTTTTCTCTTAAAATATCTTCGAAAACAGTTTTTATGCCTTCTTTTCCCTTGTAGATCTTTACGTCCAAGCTCTCTTTGAATTGTGATAACTCCAGCAGGCTTGGTAAAATTCCTCTAATCTTCATCTCTTTTTCCTTAACAATGTCTAATAGCTTTTTAGGATTAGTGGATTCAAAATATTTTTTCCTTCCTTTAATAACGTGGCCTACAAGACCTTTCTCAATAAGCCTTTCTAAGAGATCATAGACTACAGCCCTGTGCAATCCTGTTTTTTGGATGATTTGTCCTGCTGAAGATGAACCCAGTTCTATAAGCGCTAGATAGACTTCAGATTCTTTTTCAGTTAATCCTACTCCTAAGAGTGCTTCTTTGTTCATAAGTTGAATACTTTTTCTCAGCTATTTAAATTTGTCGTAATGTATATTATTACACTAACTTATATTCTACAATTACTATATTCTAGTAATCAAATTAAAGGAGAACAAACAATGACAAACAAAAAACAAAGTTCAGTTAAAAAAAAGGGATCAAGTAGAACTGATTGTTATGAAGTTATAAGGGCTTTTGACCAAGATGGGTTTGCTCTAGGATTATATGCAGTTGAATATGAGCAATTTAAAGGAATTCTAACCACACATGAGAATCGATATGAAATGAGTGCAGAAGTAAGAGTATATGAACATGGGCTTACGGGACATATAGGTTCTGAATACTTCCACGGATTTCTTCTCAAAGGACAATATAGTAAAAGTAGATCGGGTAGTATTAGAACTCACAAAAAAATAACCCACTTAAAAGACCCGTTAGCTCTAGAATTCATGCTCAACACAGATTTATTACCCTCAGAAGTCAGAAAAATAATACATGATGGACAATTAGCACCTGAGCTGCCTTAATAAGAAGGATTTACTCCCTATAAGCAAGAATACCACAATATTTAAAAAGCATCTAAAGCTCGCTTTATCATGGCACTTAAAGAACGCTTAAAGACCTTTATCCAGGAATGTATCAGAGTTTTCCGCATTACGAGAAAACCTACTGGAGATGAATTAAAGATTATTGTCAAGGTGTCTGGCATAGGTATCCTGGTCATTGGCTTGATCGGATTCACTGTCAATATCATATGGGAGATTATAGCATAACATGGCAATCTACGCATTACGAACCACATCGAACAGAGAAGACCAAGTCATGGATTTCGTAGTGACTAACGTCCAAAAAAAGAAACTTCCTATTTTCAGCTTAATCAGACCTCATGGATTAAGAGGCTATATCTTTATTGAATCTGACAGCAGACAAGCTTGCGAAGAAGCTTATTTCAAAGTACCTTATGCCCGCGGTTTATTACCTGCTCCAGTTGACTACAAAGAAATTGAACACATGCTGGAACAAGTCAAAGTTCAAATGAATATTCAAAAGAGTGATATAGTAGAAATTATCTCTGGTCCCTTCAAACGCGAACAGGCAAGAGTCACTAGAGTAGATCAAACTAAGGAAGAAGTTGTTGTTGAATTACTAGAAGCAGCAGTTCCTATTCCTATTACAGTCAAACTAGATTCAGTCAAAGTAGTCCGTAGAGATGAAGATGATGACAAGAAAGGCAAGGGCAAATAAACGATGGCTAAGAAAGAAAAAATTGACATGATGGTTGAAGGCGGAGCAGCAAAAGCTGATGCCAGCTTGAGCCAAAAATTAGGTCCTTTAAAAATTAATATTCCTGATGTTTTGAAAAAGGTTAATGAGAAAACTGCAGCATTCAAAGGCATGAAAATTCCAGTCAAACTCTTAGTAGATCCACAAACCAAAGAAGTTGAAATTACTGTTGGAACACCGCCGGTGTCTGAACTTTTAAAAGGAGAATTAAAATTATCCAAAGGATCTGGCACTCCTAACAAAGAAAAAATTGCCAATATCGCTATCGAACAATTAATCAAAGTTTTCAAAATGAAACAAGATTCCATGTTGGACAGAACAACTAAAGATGCTGTCAAGTCTCTAGCAGGTTCTTGCAATTCTCTAGGTATTTTAGTTGAAGGCACAGATTCTCATACTTTTACTGTAGCTGTTGATGCTGGCAAATATGATGCTGTTTTAAAACAAGAAACAACTACTGTTACTCCAGAAAAAATACAACAATTACAAACACAATTAGCTGAAGTTCAAGATCGCTTAAAGAGAGAAGCTGAAAAAGCTAAGGCCGAAGCAGACGCTGCTGCGGCTGCCACTGCTGCTACAACACCTGTTGCTGGCGCTCCTGCGGCAACGACTGAAGCTAAGCCAGATGCAAAGGGCGCTGCTCCTGCTGCTGGTGCAAAACCAGAAGCTGCAAAGCCTGATGCAAAAGCTGCTGCTAAACCTGAAGCGAAAGCTGAAGCTAAGAAGAAATAATTAAGGATAGAAAGTAAACTTAGGCATGCTTACAATTCTAAGAACATCATAATCCTTTATTATTGATGAAAATTCTTTTGTTAAAACAGTTGTGAACTCTTTTAGTTGATGTATATTTTCTACTTCTATATCAAACTCGTAATCCCATGCTGCCAAGGTCTTCATAATAGCAAATACTCGGTTATTCATCTTTGCATATCTAATTAAACTTTTTATTTTTTCCTCTGTGTGATTGTTCAAATAGAGAAGTAATTTATAATGTGCTTGCTGTATTTTTTCTTCGTGAAGCGTTATAGTTGATCCCAAGATAATTTTTTCTTTTACTAATTTCTTCATTCTTTGTATAACTGAGTCTGGAGATATCTTGAGTATTTTGGATAGTTCTATAGAAGAAAGTCTGGCATTCGTAGCAAGCAAATGACAAAGTTTTTTATTTATTTCATCTAGAACTACTATTTCTTCTTGCGCTTGATATTTTGGTGCTACCCCTGCTTTTCTCTCTTTATCTAGCAAATAATCTCTTGGAAGAAATTCTCCTGTAAGATTAATGGAAATTGTTTTTCGCATGATAAAAGGACTAAAGGAATCATATAGATGAGTAATCATTTTTTCTAATTGTAAGTGATTTTCTACAGCTACTATGCAGGCTATGTCAAAATTGCCTTCAAGATCACCTACCCATGCAATATTTTTATTTTCTTTTAAGTATGTTATTATTCTTTTTTTCTTTTCTTCATCAGTATTTTGTAATTTAAGCATGATCTGATAAGGAGTAATACCAAGTTTTGGTTGATTAATAATTGTAATAAATCCGTCTATGATTCCTTGTTTAATGAGATTGTTTACTCTGTAACGAACTGTTTCTTGAGTTACTTTAGTTAATTTTGCTATCTGTGTATAGCTCATTCTTGCATTTTGATCTAAATAATAAAGGATTTGTTTGTCTTTTTTGTCCATATTTACTATTTTCTAGTTAAACTATATAAGATTATCGTTTTTTAGTAAAAATATTAGCATAACTTTAATATATCTATGAACTTAAGCAGCTATAAACCTCGGAGGTTAAACAATGAGTTGGAAAACAAAATTATTGAAATATGGTATACTTGCTTGGATTACCTATGCTAATATGGTTCCTTGGGGCGTGTTTGATTCGCCACGAACACGAGAAGTAGCACGAGGGTCTAATGCAAACAATCTAGTTAAAACTGTTACAGCAGTTGAAGAAGAGCATGGTGTTGCTTTAGTTACAGCTTCTTGTTGGCAACTGACTTATACTAACACAGTAACTTTCGATGACAAGTCTACTATCTCTCTCCACTATCGTGATCATTGGCTCCAGAGAATTATTAATGGAGATATGTTTCAACCAAAAATAGGAGAACGTTATGAGGTTAATGGTGAAACTTTAATTCGTAGAGTTGAATAATTCTCGGAAACTTTTCGGAATTTTCGGAAAACTTCTAACTATATTTTAGAAAAGTAGTTTACTTCTCAAACACCCTCATGAGCTATATAAAGGGATAATTATTTTATTGTTTATGCAACGCTATTTGATATCTAATGAACTTAAAGAGGCTATTAGAAACAGTCCTTATAGTCTTAGATCTTTATCAACACATATAGGATTTAATGTGAAAAATTTTATCTATTGTAATAAAAGCATCAATCAAGAGCACTTACAGAAACTATCTACTTTTTTGGAACTAGAGCGTTTATCACTTGATACCTATGAGCAGGACTATGCAAGAAATTTAGGAATATTAGCACATACCTTACCTATTAAACCAGTAAGAAAAAGTAGTATGCTTGCAGAATTTATAGGAATGATGCTTGGTGATGGTAATATTTATGAAAATGGTGTTCGCATATCTTGTGATAGTCGTTGGCCAGAATATATATCTTATATCGAAGAATTAATGTATCATCTGTTTGGCATTTATTTTAAACAATATCAAGGAAAGGGAAATTGTATTCATTTATATGTTTATAACCGATTACTTGTAAATAAATTATTAGAATTAGGACTGGAAAGAGGAGATAAAATCCTTAATAATGTTGGAGTTCCAAGATGGATAAAAAACAATAAAATTTATGCAGAACATTGTGTTCGTGGTTTAATGGATACAGATGGGTGTCTTTATTGGTGCAAACGTGACAGACAATTTTATTTTAATTTTAAAAACACTTGTAAAAGAATTTATTATGATTTTGGTGAAATGACTGATGCTTTAGGATATCATTTTTGTAGGAGTACTAAAGTAAGCTATCAGTTGTATCGTAAAGCAGACGTGAGGCAATTTATTAAAGAAATTCGACCTCTAAAAGCAGTTAGAGTTGGCTTGATATCTTCTGTGTAAAAAATAGTTTTATATACCCATAATTTCTCGCATTTCTTATTGGGGCCGTGGTCTAACCTGGTATGATTCGACCCTTGGGCTTGGGTTTTAAGAACCTTATAAGAAAGGTCGCGATCCCGGTTCAAATCCGGGCGGCCTCATTTATTTTTTACATAAGTCTCAAAAACAGAGCTAGGAACATCATCAAATTCAAAAGTTAACCAAACTCTTGCCGGACCCATATATTCTGGTTTAGGATCAACAGTTTTTCTAAGTTCTTCCACTTCATCATCTTCCAAAAATCCGCTATTATCAGTGTCTGCTTTTTTAAGTACTGCTATTTCTAATTGTGATCTTGCTTCAATTCTTTGATTTTCTTTTATTCTATTATAAACTTTATATCCAACACCTATTGCAATCAACCCTAAAATTACTGGACCCAAATTTCTTAAAAATCCTTTACGTGGACCACTGTAATGAGGTTGATGATGATTAATCATCATTTCTTCGCCAGTTAAACTTATAGTTAATCTATTCATTTTTGAGATCTTCTAACAGCATTTGTAAATCTTGTGGTGATCGATCTGCTAACATGAAATGTAATTCATCTCGAGTTGTATGTACAGGAAGAGCGATGTATAGATCTTCCAAAGGTTGTGCTTCGTCATTTTCTAATTGATGATTCTTATTTTTGTCTAGAGTATCATAGATTGCATCAATAGTGTGTGATTTTTGTAGTGTTGGATAATAGGCAGTAAATGCGACTATTGTAGCCGCTGCTAAAGTGCATGCTCCTGCAATAATTCGCTTTCTTAAGGGCGAATAGGGTTGATTGCCCTCTACAATTTTGAGGACTGGCATGACCCTTTGGCTTTTGTAAAGTGTGAGCTTCATAGCAGCTTACTTACTTTTTTTCTTTTTAAGCCTATCTAACTACCTTTTGGAGACATTAGATTTATAAGCTCTGTCCTAAATCTCTTTGAAAAGACCCAAATAAGTTATGGGCGAGGAGTCGCCCATAGAGCTCTGCTCGAATAGTCTTGATTCTTTTGGAGCTGACGCTAGCTCCAAATTTTCTTTTCATG
>Ga0209541_10001218_pt1 | contig 51653 bp, 50 predicted proteins | sample RifCSPlowO2_01_FD_184027 | JGI IMG/M metagenome (GOLD analysis project Ga0209541, IMG submission 184027) | Groundwater microbial communities from Rifle, Colorado - Rifle CSP2_plank lowO2_0.1 (SPAdes) (version 2) | ecosystem: Environmental > Aquatic > Deep subsurface > Groundwater | place... | reverse complement strand
TTCGGCTAATGTTTTTGGCGAGAATTCGTGTTTGGATTCCGCCCGCAGAAAGGGGTCTGGGGAATGAATGCGGGCGGGTTTTCTTTCGGATTTCGGCAAGGCGGGCAAGAACGAAAAAATTAAAGTCGTATTTCTTTTTCAAGCCAATCAATTTTTTCGTTCTTTCTTCTCCAAAAAATATCTTCCCAAATATAATGAACCGCGAGCATAGAATATTCGCCATATTGTTTTTTAATATCGTCTTGAATTTTCCCTACGGAAACTAAGGGTTTTTTATAAAAAAGTTGGGAATATATTTTTTGTTGCCAAGGAGCAATATGGTCAAAAGTATTGTATTGATGACAAACTTCAAAAAGAAGTATGCGAGCAGTTTCTGGTCCAACTCCATACAACTTTAGCAATTCTTTTTTCGCGCTTTCTTGATCAAGCTCACGAAGTTTCTGCTCGTCAATTTTGCCTTCGGCAAAATCTTGCGATAAACGCTTTATGAATTTTGCTCTATACCCAATTTTCAAATCTCGCAAATTTTGTTCAGACACACTTTCCAATTTTTCAGGAAGCCAAATTGCAAAAATATCTTTGCCGTCAAAATTCAATTTTGATCCATAATTATCAAGCAATGCAGTCATCATTTGCACCGTTCGTCTTACGGTCGCATTTTGCAAAACAACTGCAATAATAAGGAGTTCATATAAATTATGTGCGCTTGAGTTTCTCATTCCAAACCATTTTTTGAAAATTGGGTAGAAGCGTTTATCACTTTTGGCAAGGTTATTGAATTCTTTTAAATTTGCGTTTAAGTCAAACCGCCAAATAATTTCATTCTTGATGTTCTCATTTTCTTTATCGGAAATAATTTTGTCATAAAAAACAGAAACCTTGATTTTTGGTTTTTGAGTTTTTCCTTTATCCTCAATTTTCAAACCGAATAATCTTTTTCCAATTCTGATTGTTTGCCAGTATTTTCCACTTTTCCAATCGCTCAATTTATCTGGGAAATGTGATGGTTTATGAAAAGTGCCGTCAAAATGAAATGGCGAAGTTGGAAAAATAAAAAATTCTTTTTTATTTTTTAAGGTTGTGGTTTTCATATTTGAGTAATTCATCTAAGTTGTCCGGTAAATAATCAATGCCACCAAACTCCTTGACAACAACTGATTTTATTTTTTCTTTAATCTCTGGTTTAATAAAAGTAATGGTCATTTCTTTTTCTCCGCCAATACTTTCACAATCATCTTCAATTAAAATATCTGGCATAATTCTTTCCGCTATTTGCGCGTAATTTTCTCCTTTCTCTCTATGATAAATCTCTCCTTTCGGAAAATTGTATTTATTTAGAATTTGTTGATCAAATTTCAAACCCTCTTTACCAACAATTTCATCGCCTCTAGCTTTTTTATCTTCAGTTAGTGAAGTTAAGTATAAAATTCTTGCACCTTGGTCAACCCATTTTTTTAATTTATCTACTACTTTACCGATAGGAACATACGAACCAAAATCACGAATGGATTCCCCTTGTCTTTTTACCTGCTCTACAATTTCCTCACAAGCTTTATTGATACCGCTTTTTGGCATTAAGATAGTGCCCTGTAGGAAGATTAAAATTTTCATATTATTTATTGATTATTTCAAATTGTCCCTCTGCCAATGCAAGAATAGGTAAATCTTCTTTGTAATTCTTCAATTCTAAATATGCTTTATCCCAATCAATATGTGGAGCGTTATAGTTTGAGCGATAGTGAACAAGAACTTTAACAGGCACTAGCCCCAGCCCATTTTCTAATTTCAGATTATCAAGATTATAGTCGTATTTTGCGATAGCCATTGCTCCTGCTGAACTACCAGTAAGAGTTTTGCCGTTTAATTCTTTTTCCCAACCCTCACACTGATTAAGTAATTTGAATAATTTGTCAGTTCTACCACCACGAATGTAAATAGTATTGGCCCACCTTATCTGTTCAATAAATGTTTCTACTTTCGCGGTTTGAAACTCAATCTTTTTCCCTTTCAAGTGGTTTGTGAAAAATAAATGATCCTCAACCATATTTATTTTCCATTGGAGTTTTGGACGAGCAAAATAACAAACGAGTAGTTTAATTGGTTCATTAAAACCCTTAACCATTTCTTCAGCTAACGCTTTACCATTATCAGGTGCTTTGCGTGGGTATCCACCAACTAGAATATATTTAATCATAAAGTGATTTTAACATTTTTGGACTTCTTTTTCTAGTTGCCCGCCTTGCCGAAATCCGAAAGAAAACCCGCCCGCATTCATTCCCCAGACCCCTTTCTGCGGGCGGAATCCAAACACGAATTCTCGCCAAAAACATTAGCCGAAGTTTTGCAAAATCCTTTCCCCAGAAAATAGTTTTTGCAAAACTTCGTCCATTTTACCGAACGGCTCATTTCCTGCCATTTGAGCCGTTCGGAGATGTTGTGTTCCCCGCACTTTCCATTTTGGAAAGCTCTGTGCTTCGCACAGAGGCGCGTAGCGCGCGGGGAACTCCATTGATTACCGATTTTGAAAATAGGTTCTGATTTGGTAGAATAAACGCACCACAAACGAACTAAACGGTTTTTTAGAAGCCAAAAGGTGGGACGCGCGAAGCGCGTCCCACTGATTTCCCCCTATTTTTCCAAACGAATTTGGAGCACAGCCTTCGGCGGTGCGCACTGTTTTTTCGCCAAGAAGCAGGTTCGAAATCCCGTGCGATACAAATTCATTTAATTTGGACAAATACAAAAAGAATTTTTGCCCTTTTTCTAAAAGTGGTATACTAACTTTGCGCACAGTTATTATTAGTTAGTTAGCAGAAATGGTTATGCTAGAACAATTTTAACTAACGTTGGGATTGTGCGCCTAGCATAGCCATTTCTGCTTTTAGAAAAATATATGCAAAAATTCTTTTTGTATGCTCGCAAGAGCACCGATGTCGAGGACAAGCAGGTATTATCAATTGATGCCCAGCTCACCGAATTGCGCTCATTTGCCCGAGAGCAAAATTTAGATGTTATTGAGGAATTTATCGAAAAACAATCTGCCAAAGTTCCGGGCAGACCTATCTTCGGGCAAATGTTGAAACGTATCGAGCGTGGAGAGGCAAATGGTATCGTTTCTTGGCATCCGGATCGCCTCGCGCGCAATTCGGTGGACGGCGGACAGATAATTTATTTCCTCGACACCGGAAAACTTGCGAGCATGAAATTTCCCTCGCACTGGTTTGAAAATACTCCGCAAGGAAAGTTTTCGTTATCAATGGCTTTCGTCCAAAGCAAATACTATGTAGATTCTCTTTCCGAAAATACGAAACGAGGACTTCGCCAAAAAGTTAGAATGGGAATATTCCCAAGCCAAGCTCCTTTGGGGTATATTAACGACTCACGGACAAAAACGATTGTAGTGGAAAAGAAAAAGGCGAAAATTATTCGCTTGGCTTTTGAACGATATGCAAAAGGAAATCAAAGGTTAGAGGACATCTCAAACTTTTTGGCGAAAAACGGAATCGTTTCGAGGGGTGGAAAGAGAATCCACAAAACTCGTGCGACTTTTATTCTCTCAAACCCTTTTTACACAGGATTATTCAACTACGCTGGAGAATTACACGAAGGCAAGCACGAGCCAATCATTTCAAAGAAACTTTTTGATTCGGTGCAAGAAGTGATGAAACTTCGTGGACAACCAGAACGTAAATCAAAAAATGAACCTCAACCATTTTGTGGACTAATATCTTGCACCGAATGTGGAATGATGATAACTGGCGAATACAAGGTTAAGAAACAGAAAAATGGTAACGTGCATAACTATACTTATTACCATTGCACGAAAAAATCTAAAACCACCAAATGTTCTCAACCTTGTCTTCGGGGAGAAGAACTCAATCGCCAGTTATCATCTCTCATTCAAAAAGTTTCTTTGCCACGAGATTGGGCGGAAGAACTTGAAAAAATGGCAAAAAGCGATTTCAAAAACTCCGCCCAATCCGTGGGTGCTAGCGTGAAAGAGAAAGAAACAAAAATCTCTGTCATTTCACAAAAGTTAGAGCGACTTCTCAATACTTATCTCGATCAAGATATTGAGAAAGAAACATATCGTATTGAAAAAGCAAAATTGATTTTGCAAAAGAAGTCGCTCGAAGAAGAAATGACATCTCTTTCACACAAGCACAATGATTGGCTCGAACCGATGCTTGATTGGCTAAAAGTCGCACAAAACCTGAATGGAATCGCACGGGATACAGACCTTTTTGCAAAAAAGGTCTGTGCCAAAGAAATCTTTGGCTCGAACCTGCTTCTTGGCGAAAAAACAGTGCGCACCGCCGAAGGCTGTGCTCCAAATTCGTTTGGAAAAATAGGGGGAAATCAGTGGGACGCGCTTCGCGCGTCCCACCTTTTGGCTTCTAAAAAACCGTTTAGTTCGTTTGTGGTGCCGCTGGTCGGAGTCGAACCGACATGAGATTGCTCCCGCACGATTTTGAGTCGTGAGTGTCTGCCAATTCCACCACAGCGGCAAGACTTTCACACCTTATCATTTTTTAAGCCCGATTTCAACTTAATTTTCCATTGATTATTTTTGTCCAAATGATATTATTTAATCATGGCTCGTATCATCAGCGTCTGCAACCAAAAGGGGGGTGTTGGGAAAACTACAACGAGTACAAATCTCTCGGCATATTTAGCTGCTCTGGGAAAATACGTGCTTTTGGTTGATCTGGACTCACAAGCAAATGCTACTCTTGGGTTGGGTGTCCATGTTGCTGAAAATGGTTCAAATATTTACCATTCTTTGATTAGTGATCTTAATCCGGCTCTAGTTATCAAAAAAACCTCTTTGTTCGGATTTGATATTTTACCTGCGGCTCAAAGCTTGGCCGGAGCGACGGTAGAACTTGTTTCAATGGAACAAAGAGAGTTACGTTTAAAAAAAGTTCTTGACTCTTTGAGGACTAATTATGACTATATTATTATTGACTGTCCGCCTTCACTTGGGCTTTTAACCGTAAACGCTCTAGCTGCATCGGAGAGGGTTATAATCCCTGTTCAGTGTGAATATTATGCCCTTGAAGGACTGAGTCAGCTTTTAAAAACAGTTGAACTGGTGAGGGGTGGTCTTAATACAGATTTGCAAGTGTTGGGAGTCTTGCTTACAATGTATGATAGAAGGAATCAATTATCCAATCAGGTTTTAAATGAGGTTTCTAAGAACTTTCCGGGCAGAGTTTTCAACGCCGTAATTCCCAGGATGATATCTTTGGCGGAATCGCCAAGTTTCGGTAAAACAATTTTGCAGTTTGATCCCGATTCAAAAGCGGCCAGAGCATATAGGCAGTTGGCGGAAGAAGTTATAAGATTAAATTAACATGAAGAAACTATTTGGATTAGGAAAAGGGCTAGGCTCACTTATCCCTCAAAATGAAGGAACTGGACTACCAGAAACTCGTAAAGAGAATGTCTTTTATGTTGAAACAAATAAGATTAAAGCCAATCCTGACCAACCCCGACGTGATTTTGATGAAGATGGAATCAAGGAACTTTCAAAGTCTGTAAGAAAATACGGTGTTCTTCAGCCGTTGCTTGTTACTAAAATTGAAACGGAAACCGCTAAGGGACTGGAAGTTTCTTATCAGCTTATTGCCGGAGAAAGAAGGTTGAGGGCGTCACAGATGGCGGGGTTGCCCCAGGTGCCAATTATTATAAGAGATCAATTTGAACACAAACAGGACAGACTTGAAGTCGCTTTGATAGAAAACGTCCAAAGAAAAGACTTAAATCCGGTTGAAGAAGCGGAGGCATATGACAGATTGGCCAAAGAATTCGGACTAACCCAAAAAGAAATTGCCGAGAAGGTTTCTAAGTCAAGAGAGGTGGTTGCCAATGCTGTCCGACTTCTTAATCTGCCCAAAGACATTAGAGACGCCTTGAGAGCGGAGAAACTATCACGCGCACACGCAAAAGCATTGTTGGCATTTAACAATGAAGCTAAACAGAGAGAGGTTTATAATCAGATTTTAGCAGGAGGCGTATCCTCAAAAGATGTTGAGAGTATGGCGTCAGCATCTAAACCAAAAACCCTTCGACAAGCTCAGGGCAAGAAAAATAGTAAATTTGTGGAACTTGAAAAAAATCTTGGAGAGACTCTTAGCGCCCCGGTTCTTATTCAAAGCGCTGAAAAGGGCGGAAAGATTATTATCAAGTTTGCCACCCTTGAGGACCTCAACAAAATCGCCAAGTCAATTATTGATTAACCGCCCTGTCTTATCTGAACAGTTCACACAACCTCTATGCGTACGGAGGGGGGACACCTTTTTAAAAATTTACTAATTTTGTAAAAAGTGTCCCCCCTCCGCTGGTTGTTTAGGTGGTTGGGTTGTAATTGGCAATAGAAGTTCAAACTCGTATAAGAAATAATTTTGATAATTTTGATGGTGCCCATCATGATTTTAAAAGTGTGGTATGGTATTTGTTTGTTCCTACCCCTCCACAATGGTTTAGAAAATGATAATGGAAATTCTGTGTGGACGTCAGAACTGAAAGGTGATTAAATAAATATGGACAAACTCGCTTACTATAAAACCCAAAGTTATATAACTGACCCCAAAAATTATTCAGAATATTTTAATAATCTATCAAACTCAGTTGAAGATGTAGTTAAAATTGTACAAGGGATTATCGTAGATAAAGATCTTATAGGACTGTATGGAGAAACAATTTCTGAAAATCAAAAGGAAGACATGGACACAAGATACGTATCAGACATCATGTCGATAATTATACAGAGAAACAGTAGTCCTCTCACAGAAAAAAGACTTGTTCAAAATAGATTTGTTGGTAGTTGTCGTGACTATGCAATAATGCTTTGTTCGATACTGCGTCACAAAAAGATACCAGCTCGCCTAAGATGCGGTTTTGATAATTATTTCAATATTACATCTAGCTTGTACGATGACCATTGGATTTGTGAGTATTGGAATGAGGTTAAAAAGAGATGGGCATGCGTAGATGCTAATGTTGACGAAATTGTAAAAGAAAAATATAAAATATCGATTAACATGCTTAATATCTCATCTAATAAATTTATAGTTGCGGGGAAAGCTTGGCAAATGGCAAGAAGTGGTGATGCTGACCCAAACAGTTTCGGAGTATCAAGTATTGATATTAAGGGGCTTTGGTTTATCCGAGGTAGTGTTGTTCGGGATATCGCTTCTCTTAATAAGTTTGAGGCCCTGCCATGGGATTATTGGGGCATTGCTGACAAGGAACTGAATGATTTTTCCGATGTCGATTTGGATATTCTTGATAATGCTGCAAAACTAAGTGTGGCAGCGGGAACTCTTGATGAACTAGATAAATTGTCTAAGTTTGATTCCTTCGTGGTGCCAAAAAAAATAAAAAGCTATTCGCCAATTAAAGGTTTACAAAACATTGTTTTGCGTTAAGTAGTTGAAGCACAGCCTCATCATTTTTTTGTCATTTGATAAATTGAATAAGTTTGAGTTTTTATTCGCGTCAGTAATTATCTAAACAACCGGCGGAGGGGGTGTGCTTTTTTAAAATTAGCAATATTTTTAAAAAGTGCACCCCGTAACATGCATAGAGGTTGTGTGAACTATTCAAGTGAAGCGGGGCTTATCTTTTGCGGTCGGACCACGACGCATTTAATAAACGGAAACTATTTCCGTTTTTAGTTTTTATGTTTGAGCAGGTGGCAATATGAATTGAGACACCGCGGTTAACGGTCAGGTAGCCCTTTATTTTGTGTTCAGTGGTGGGGTTACAGCACTTGGCGAGTTTATACAGAAGCCCTTTCTGTCCTTGAATGATTGGTACTCCTATTACGGAGGACGGTCCTCCGTTTAGATCTTTTGTTTTCTCGATCAGTTTTATTTTTTGTTTTTCTGGTTCAGGGGTTTCTTTTTCTTCAAGTTCCTTGAAGAAAGATTTTATCTTCTTCTTTGCTTCGGCCGTTTTAACAATTTTCAGCCAATCAAAAGAAGGTTTTTTATCTTTTCCTTTTATAATTTCAACAACATCCCCGTTTTTTAGTTCGTGGTCTAAGGTGGTAATTTTGCCGTTTATCTTGGCACCTCTAGTCATGTGACCCAAGTCAGTATGAATGGCATAGGAAAAGTCTATGGGCGTAGCTCCATCAGGTAGATCCTTAACTTCACCTTTTGGCGTAAAGGCAAAGATTCTATTTTTGAAAAAATCTATTTTTAAGTTTGTCAGTCCTTCACTGGGGGTCACTTCTTTCAGGAAATTCTTGAGCTGATTTACCCATTGAACCTCTTTAATGTTAGCCGTGGTTCCTTTTTTCTTACCACCTTCACTATAAGCCCAATGGGCAGCGATACCGTTTTCGGCATATTCATGCATGTTCTCTGTTCTTATTTGTATTTCAACAACCCGACCCTTTTCGCAAAAAATGGTCGTATGCAAAGATTGATAACCGTTGGGCTTGGGTAGGGCAATGTAATCTTTTATTAAACCCGGCAGAGGTTTGTAGAATTTATGAAGTATTCCAAGTGCTTCATAGCAGGAGTTGATGTCGGGAACGATAATGCGCATTGCTACTAGGTCAAATATTTTGTCCGCATCCATTTCTTTCCGGAGCATTTTACCGTACAAGCTATAATAGTGCTTAGCTCTGGAATTCATTTCCAAGACTTTTATTCCGGCGTCTATAAGATGTCTTTTTATAACTGGCTTAGTCCTTTCTATATATTTTATTCTGTCGTCATATTTTTCTGTCACCTTTTTTATGAGTTGGGAATATTCAAGAGGATATACGTAAGGAAAGGCCATATCTTCAAGCTGACCCTTGAGGCGCCCCATTCCTAACCGGGCGGCGATTGGCGCGTATATTTCCAGAGTTTCAAGGGCAATTTTTCTTTGGCTTGCTTTGTCTTTGTATCTTAAAGTTTCCATGTTGTGATAACGGTCGGCCAGCTTGATTAGAATTACCCTGATATCTTCAGCCATGGCAAAGATCATTTTCTTAAGAGAGTTGAGGTGGTCAGCACCGCTTTTCTTTTCATTGGGATTTCCGGCATACTCTATTTTGCTTAATTTTGTGACCCCCTCAACAAGAAAAGCAATATCTTTACCAAATTCTTTTTCTATTTCTTTGTGGGTAACCAATGTATCTTCTATGGTGTCGTGCAAAATTCCTGCGGAAATTGTGGTGGCGTCCAATCCTAGTTCCGACAAAAAATAGGCCACATGAAGAGGGTGGCTTAAGTATTCTTCTCCTGACAATCGCTTTTGCCCGGCATGAGCTATTTTGGCCACATCAAAGGCCTTTGTTATCAGCTTTCTGTCCGAGTCGCCATAAGCAGGATTTTCCAGTATTTTCTCCAATATTGACGTCACAATACAATCAGGGTACTCTTTTTCGACATAATTTTCAATGTTAAGCTCCGCCCCATCACTTCTCATCACGGTTCCTCGTTTCGTCATACGCTTCAGTATGATTGGTATGTATTAAGCCAAAATAACAGGTAACCCTCGCTTGCCTCCCCGTCCATTTTACAATTGGCGGGGCGCTTGACCTATTATTTTGGAATACATATCCAACCAACTTCAACTCCTGATTCGCCTCGTCAATGTGATTCGAAACGATGAGGCTGCGCTTAGTCCATAGACAATAAAAATTTTTGATGATTAAATTATATATAATATGGATATTATTAAATTTTTTAAATCTCTAAAACCGGGTGATTGGTCTAAAAAAGTAACAGAAAAATGGACCATTAAAGATGTGCTGTCTCATTTAGTCGGTTGGAATCGAGAAGTTGTTATCGAATTAAGAAATACATTTCAAAAAGAAATAGATCCTTGGTTTATTAAAACAGACAACTATATCGAATTTAATGATAAAATTTACAATGAATTCAAGGATAGGTTACCAGAGGAACTTCTAACTGAATTTGAGAAGTGGGAAAAAGCTTGGGAAAGTGAAGTAAAAAATATTGGAGAAGATAAGATTAGACAAAGAAAAAACATGAGTTGGGTCTTTGACGAAGATGGGGGAGATGAACCTCACTTTGAGCATCATATAAATCAAATCAAAAAAGCACTGAACACTCATTAAGCATTTCCCCTATCATTTTCTAAACCATTGTGGAGGGATAGGTAACAAACAAAGCTTTATAAACCCATCGGGGAAAGCCGGAACTGACCCTGCATTTTCTTTAATAAAATGCAGTAGGGAATTCCGGAAGGCTTCTAGATGGTTTTAAAGCTTGTTTGTCTAGCCCGGAGCACGGGTTGAGAAAATGATGAGGGAAATGCTTGGGGTGGGAGAGGCCTACTCTTTCTTTTTTCTTCCTCGTCTACCGACTTTTTTCTCTTCCTTAAATATTTCAAGTGCGCGGGGAAGTTCAATGGTGTAGACATCATCACCCGAGCCTTTTTTAAGTGAGCGGAAGTCGCCATCATGCATAACATACGGTCCGAAACGGCCTATGTTTGCGACAATTTCTTTTCCTGTTTCCGGATGAGTGCCAAGTGTGCGAGGTAAGCTCAAAAGTTTGAGTGCGTCCTCCAAGTTAACTGTTGAGGGGTCTTTTTCTTTCGGAATACTGGAACGTCGTGGTTTGGGATTTTCTTTTGTTTTTTCCCCGAGTTGGACATATGGTCCGAAACGGCCTTCAATGACAAAAATTGGTAAGTCGGTTTTTTCGTCCGTTCCGATTGGTTTGTTTGGTTCAACAACTGAGCCGTCTATTCTGCGTGCACCGGTGCAGTCAGGATATTTTTCACAGCTCATAAACTTTCCACCTCGTCCGAGTTTGATAATCATGGAGCCGTTGCAGACCGGACATTTCCATTCTTTAGGTGCCGGACCCAGGTTGGTCAATTTATCTATTTTTTCTTTTGACTTAACGTCTTTGTGGAAGGGAGTATAAAAGTCTTGAAGAGTTTTAACATACTCTCTTTTTCCGGTTGCAATGTCATCAAGCTGATCTTCCATTTCAGCTGTAAATGTGTCGTTGATATAGCTCATGAAGTTTTCTTCAAGAAACGAACTGACGACTTCTCCGGTGTCAGTAGGTTTAAGTGCTCGGCCTTCTTTTTCAACATATTTGCGGTCGTATAAAGTTTTGATTATGGAAGCATACGTTGAAGGTCTTCCGATGCCTCGTTTTTCCAGTTCTTTTACGAGTCCGGCTTCTGAATAACGGGGTGGCGGTTCGGTGTGTTTTTCTTCACTGACAATGTTCTTGAGTGTCAGGGTTTCACTTATTGCAACTTTTGGAAGTTCAACATCTTCCCCCCGAGCATGTGTATCACAAGCAAGCCAGCCATCAAAAATAACCCGTGAGCCGGTAGCCGCAAAATCGAGGACCCCGTCCTCCTTGATGGTGGCGGTAATTTTTGTACGCATAAGTCTGGCATCGGCCATTTGCGAAGAGATTGTCCGTTCTCTGATAAGACGGTAAAGTTTTTTCTGGTCTTCATTGTTTCCGGCCTTCTCCCGTGTTGAATCTGTCGGACGGATTGCTTCGTGTGCTTCCTGGGCATTTTTGCTTTTAGTTTTATAGACCCGTGACTCCACATATTCTTTTCCGTAATTTTTTTCAATAAGACCCAAAATTTGTTTTTGCGCGGAAACGGCTAAGTTGACACTGTCGGTGCGCATGTATGTAATAAAGCCTTGTTCATATAACTTCTGGGCAATGCCCATTGTCCGTGATGGTGTAAATCCAAGACGTGAACTGGCAGATTGTTGGAGGGTGGAGGTTGTAAATGGCGAGCGGGGAGAACGTTTAACTTCGCTTTCTGTTATATCTTTAACAAACCACGAACCGGCTTTGCTTTTTTCAAGAATTTTTTCAGCAATCTTTATGTCTTTTGGTTCTTCTTCACATGTTACACGAAAAATATTTTTATTATTTCCAAAAACATCTGCGCCGATAATATAGTAAGTTTCGCTTTTGAAAGCGCGAATTTCGCGTTCACGTTCAAGAATGATGCGAAGAGCCGGTGACTGGACACGTCCGGCAGAAAGTCCATAACGGACCTTTTTCCATATTAATCCGGAAAGATCATAACCTACGAGCCGGTCAAGAACCCTACGCGCTTCCTGAGCCTTTACGAGCCCAAGATCTATTTTGCGCGGATGTTCTAAGGCCTCTTTTACTGCCTCTTTGGTAATTTCGTGAAAGACAATACGTTTGGGATTTTTTAATCCGAGAACTTCCGATACGTGCCATGCGATTGCCTCTCCTTCACGGTCAGGGTCAGTGGCTAGGTAGATTTCGTCGGATTTTTCTGCGACATTTTTCAGATCTTCCAGAATATCTACTTTGTCTTTGCCTATTTCGTAATGGGGAATAAAGCCACCTTTAATGTCTATGGCTTTTTTATTGCTTTTTGGCAGATCTCTGACGTGACCCACAGAAGCGCGTATGGAAAAGTTTTTACCTAAAAACTTAGAGATAGTGCGGCTTTTTGTTGGACTCTCTACAATCACTAAATTCATTTATTTAAATTTTTAAACAGTATTTACATATTGATACGATCGTAGCAGGATGTAAATATAATTATTTTGCGACTCTAAATTTTTCTATATTTCCCGTTGCCGGTGTTTTTAATTAGGCCCTTGATTTCTAAAATCGACAATGCGGCTATAATTTTGGAAGTTTCTTTTTCAGACTTTCTTATTATGTCGTCTATAAATTCCGTTTCGTTATTATCAAGTATAGCAAGAATAATTTTTTGAACAGGATCTTTTGTGGATAGGGTCGATTTTTCTCCATTAGCTGGTAGATCAAATAATTTTAAATTTTCTCCATATTCGTCAAGAATATCTTGAGCTGAAGTAACAAGTTTTGCGCCGTTTTTTATCAAAAAGTTTGGACCATACGAATTTGAAGAAAAAATATTTCCCGGTACCGCAAAAACATCCCGATTTTGGTCAAGGGCGCATTTAGCGGTAATAAGGGCCCCGCTTTTTTCGTGAGCTTCTATCACTAAGACGCCTTTAGATAAGCCGCTGATTAGTCTGTCTCTTATTGCAAAATTCATCCTAAACCCAGGATAGCCGGATGGATATTCTGAAATTATAAGCCCGTTGTTTTCCAGGATTGACCGCGCCAGTTTTGAATTTTCTGGAGGGTAAATTTGGTTAAGTGGTGTTCCTAAAATTGCGATTGTCTCTCCTTCACAGTCTAAGGTTGTTTGATGAGCTATAGTGTCTATGCCGAGAGCCAGACCACTGACAATAACAAATCCAGCTTGCACCAAACCTCTTACCATGTTTTGCGTTACTTCTTTACCGTAAGATGTGAACTTGCGGGTTCCGACTACGGCAAAACAGGTCTTTTTAAGAAGGCTTAGATTGCCTCGGCAGTACAAAGCTTTTGGGAAATCATGTATCTGCCTCAGCAACTTGGGATAGACTTCTTCTTCGGCAGTAATTTGTTTAATAGGCCAATTCATTAACATTCAGATTAAGCGAGTTTGAGTAATTGGTCAAATTGTGATAATTTTAAATAAATATGTATCTATCTGTAATAATCCCGGCAAAAAACGAGGAAAAAAATATTAAAAGCACAGTTGAAGATGTTTTTAAGTATTTGACGGGGAAGAACATCAGTCATGAGATAATTGTTGTTGAAAATAACTCCAAGGATAAGACTGCAGAAGTGGTTAGTTCTTTGCTTTCAACAATACCCACACTTTCACTTATTCATTTAATGGTTGCGGGTGTTAAATCGTCTAAGGGCTACGCCGTAAAAGAGGGAACGTTGAAAGCGCAAGGGGACTTCAAGTTGATTATGGATGCAGATAATGCAACAAATATCAGAAATATAGAAAAAATGATGCCCTATTTTGAACAAGGATATAGCGTGGTAATTGGTTCTATTGCGCTTAAGGGTGCCAAAGTTGCCAGCGGTAGCGAACCTTTTTGGAGGAGGGTATTCGGTAAGATGGGGAACTTATTTATTCAGATAATGGCGGTTCCCGGAATTTTTGACACACAACGGGGGTTTAAAATATTTTTAAATAAAGCCTCAAATGACATATTCTCCCGTACAACAATATTTGGTTGGGGCTGGGACGTGGAAGCTTTGGCTTTGGCAAGAAAGTATCACTATAAAATTAAAGAAGTGCCCATAGATTGGAAGAATGATATTAGCAACAGCAAGGTTGGATTAAATGCATACTTTCAGGTTTTGACGGAAACGGTTAAAATAAGATGGAATCTAATGACGGGTAAATATAAAAATAATAAGTGACCATATTAAAATGGTAAACGAATTCCGACAAGATATTGTTTCTGGTGACTGGGTATTAATTTCTACTGAAAGGGCTAAAAAACCAACCCTTCCAATTTCTCAAGAAGCTATTAAGCACAGTCAGCTTTATCAAGACAAGGAGACTTGTCTTTTTGAGGATCCCCAGAGATCAGACCATCGAGACCCAATTCTTATTTACAATAAGGGTCAGAAAGTTGTCTGGGAAAAAGGAGTTACCGGTGAATGGACGACTCAAGTTGTTAAGAATAAATACCCTGCTCTTATGGATGGATTTTGTGTCCCATCTAGAAATGTCGGTCCATTTTTGGTTACAGATGGTTTTGGGTTTCACGAGCTTGTTATCACCCGCGACCACGACAAAAGTTTTGCTCAATTTACGGACGAAGAGACTTCAGAAGTTATTAAGGTTTATAAGGATCGGTATAATTCTATATCTCGAGATGGGTGCGGTGATTATGTTTTGATATTTCACAACCACGGCCGTTTAGCAGGGGCAAGCGTTTATCATAACCACTCCCAGATCTTATCTATGCCCGTAATTCCACCTGGTATCCTTAAGAACATAAAAGGAGCAAAAGATTTTTTTGAAAGAACCGGGGAGAATGTCCATGAGATGCTTATAGAATGGGAACTGGAACAGGGCAAGAGGATTGTTTACGAAAATGAAAAGTTTATTTCTCTTTGTTCTTTTGTCAGCCGTACTCCCTACGAGATAAGGATATTTCCTAAAAAGAAAACCTCTAACTTTGGAGATATTCCAGACGAAGATGTTGTATATTTGGCGGAGATGTTAAATAAGGTTTTAAAAAAAATATATAAAGTACTTAATAATCCCGATTATACTTTATTCATTCACACTTCCCCCGTTAAAAAAGAAAACTCTAACCTTTTTGATTTTTATCATTGGCACATTGAAATAATGCCCCGGTTTTCTGTTGCGGCAGGAATGGAATTGGGTACAAATGTGTTTGTAAATACGGTTGACCCCGATGAAGCGGCAAAATTGTTAAGGGAAACTGATGCTTGATTTACTGTCATTATTGGTAGAGAGGGCCGTAGGCACATTGGGAGATTTTGGCTATCCTGGTGTTTTCATTCTTTCTTTTCTCGACCGATTAACGGTATTTCTTATTCCGGCGGAAATTGTTTTACCAGCTTTTGGCGTATTGATAAGTAAGGGCGCATTTCTTTTTTGGCCGGTTTTTGTCTGGGTGACTATAGGTAATTTTTTGGGTAATTTGGCACTGTATTTTATTTTCCTAAAGGGCGGAAGGTCTTTTTTGGAAAAGTATGGCCGATATGTTTTAATTTCAAAGCACGAGTTGAATCACTTAGATCGTTGGTTTTTAAAACATGGCGACAAGATCGTTTTTGTCGGTTATTTGATTCCTGCCGCTGTAAGAAGTTTGATTCCTATTCCGGCTGGCCTTTCAAAAATGAATTTATCCAAATTTTCTTTTTATACGTTTGCAGGATCTTTGCCTCTTAATTTTTTGTATTTAGTCGTTGGTATAAAAGCTGGAAATAATTTAAATAAAATACTTGGTTATTTTGAAAAAATAAACTACTTTATTGTAGGGGTTTTAGTGGTTTTTGTAATAATATATGTCTATAACCATATAAAAGGCAGACATTTGACACATGAATAAAAAACTAATTATTGCTAATTGGAAGAACCATCCAGACTCTCTTGCTGAAGCTGAGCAAATTTTGGATTTTACTGACGACTATTTAGGCTCTGTGAATGAAAAAGAATTCTCTCTTGTTTTTTGTCCCCCCACTGTTTTTTTAGAAGAAGTGAGCAAAGTTTTAAAAACCTCTCACCTTGAACATGAGTCATCGCTGGGTGCACAAGACGTATCTTTGGAAGATGGAGAGCAAATTTTCGGTCCGGCATTAAAAAGGTTGGGCGTGGAATATGTCATAGTTGGTCACTCTGACAGGCGCTGGAGACTAGGCGAGTCAGGTGAAGTTGTAAATAAAAAACTAAAAACTGTTTTGGCAAATGAAATGACCCCAATTGTTTGCATTGGAGAAAAAACACAGGACGATGGCTTCAGGGATTTTTTAAAACAACAGATTTCTGAAACTTTTTCTGAACTAAGCGCGGACGACTTGGGCAAGTGCATCATTGCTTATGAACCGGTCTGGGCGATAAGCACAAACCTCGATGCTCGTCCGGACACACCAGAAAACGCCCTTGAGTCAATCAGAACAATTAAAGAAGCCATTTCTACTAACTACCAACAACCGCGCGAAGCTGAGCAGTGGCCTTTACGACCACTACCTACTACTCGCTATTTGTATGGAGGTTCGGTAACGTCAAAAAATGTAACTGATTTTATTGGACAAAAAGAAATAGACGGGGTTTTGATTGGTGGTGCCAGTGTAAATAAAGAAGAATTTGTAAAAATTCTTTCTTTGGTAAAATGAATCCCGTTAGAGGTCTCGCTCGCGACAAAGTCGCGAGTTCGAAGGATCTCGGTGGGACTACCTCTAACTGGATGAGAAACCTAAGACAACTAGATTTAAAAAATAAAAAAGTATTGATGAGGGCTGATTTTGATGTCCCTGTTTCAGGTGACGGCCAGATTGAAGAACCTTTTCGCATAAAGAGACAGAAAGAAATGCTTGATTACTTGGTTGAACACGGCGCTAAAGTGGTTATGGTGGCTCATATATCAGACAAGTCTGTCGACCAGTCATTTACCGCTCTTATGCCGCAATTCCACATATTTTTAGATTATGAAATTAATTTTCTAAAAACTGTGCCGGAGGTTAGTACATATCTGGAAAATTATGCCGGGCCTGCGCTACTGGAAAATATCCGCCAAAATGAAGGTGAAGAGAAAAATGATTTAGAATTTGCTAAGCAATTGGCACAAGGATTTGATTTATATGTTAATAATGATTTTGCTGTTTGCCACCGCAATCATGCTTCGATTTCAGCAATTACTAAATTCTTGCCGAGTTATGCCGGTTTCGTGGTAGAGGAAGAAGTTGCCAAACTTCAAGAAATTATCAATGCTCCAAAAAAGGGAAAGGTTTTGATAATTGGCGGAGCCAAAGCGTCTACAAAGATACCGGTAATTAAAAACTTTTTTGATAGAGCCGATAAAATATTGATAGGCGGGGTAATTGCTAACGATATCTTGAAGGCAAAAGGGCAAGATGTTGGTGACTCTGTTGTTGATGAGAACGCTTCGGAGTTGCTGGCAGGTTTGGATTTAAATAATTTGCAGCTTATAATGCCTAAGGATTTTAACACTTCCGGCAAAAAGATTTTGGATATTGGACCAGAGGCAATTAATGAATTTTCAGATATAATCAAGAATTCCAAAACGATAATCTGGAACGGACCGATGGGAATGTTTGAAAACCCCCAGTTTGCTGATGGAACGAATAAAATTGCTCAAGCAATTACTGAATCATCGTCCATGAAAATAGTCGGCGGAGGAGATACGATTTCGGCTGTCGATAAAATCAGTTTGATGAATAAATTTAATTTTGTTTCAACTGGCGGAGGGGCAATGCTGGCCTTTCTGGCCGGTGAGAAATTACCAGGACTTGAAGTGTTGGAGTATTATAATGGTCAAAATGATTAAATTTAAAGAAAAGAGAAAAACAATAAGAAAATCAACCAAAGACATTGTTGTGTTTTATCACAACGACTGTACGGATGGTTTTAGTTCTGCCTGGGCAGCATGGAAAAAGCTGGGCGATAAAGCCGATTATATAGGCATAAGTCCGGGAACCGCTCCGGCAGTGTGGCTTAAGAACAAAGAGGTCTACACGGTAGATTTAATATTTCCTATTCAATATTTGAAAAAATTAATTGCCACCAACAAAAAACTTGTGGCAATTGATCACCATGCTTCTAATCAAGAAGCATTTGAATTGATTCCGGAAGGATCTTTTGATCTTAAACATTCAGGAGCAGTTTTGAGTTGGCAGTATTTTCACCCCAAGACAAAGGTTCCCAAACTGCTTGAACACGTTGAAGACATGGATCTTTGGAAATTTAAAATACCCAATTCAAAAGAAATAATAGCTTATCTTGACACGATTGATTTTGATTTTAAGAATTGGGACGAAATGGCCAAAGGAGTTGAGAAAAAGTTTAAACGAGAGAAATATTTAGAGAAAGGAAGGTTTATTCTTAAATATCAGGACCAGTTGGTTGAGAATATTATTTCCAACCATTCTGTATTGGTGAATTTTTTTGGCTACAAGAGTTACGCTGTAAACTCACCCATATTCAATTCCCAGATAGCCAATACTCTTTATAAAAAATTACCCCCGATAGGAATAGTTTGGGTTCAGGGAAACGAAGGAGACGTTCATGTTTCCTTAAGATCAGACGGTTCGGTTGATGTTTCTAAACTGGCAGGTAAATTTGCCGGAGGTGGGGGACATAAACAATCATCCGGTTTCACTGTAGAGAACTTTTCAAAACTGCCATGGAAAAAAATAAAATAATAATTCATACGGATGGTGGCTCAAGGGGAAATCCTGGTCCGGCAGCTATTGGAGTGGTTATTCAAAGTTCTTTGGGTAAGAACGAATACGGTGAGTATATTGGTGAGACTACGAACAATGAGGCTGAATACCGAGCAGTGATATTTGCACTTAAAAAGCTGAAGACGTTAATTGGTTCGAAAAAGTCCAAGGAGGGTTCGGTGGAATTTTTATTAGACAGCGAACTCGTTGTGAAACAACTTAATAAGGAATATAAACTCAAAGACAAAAATATTCAGAACTTTTTTATTGAAATCTGGAATCTCACTTTTGACTTTGGTGGGGTTTCTTTTCGTTATGTTCCCAGAGAAGAAAACACTGAAGCGGACAGAATAGTTAATCAGGTCCTAAATAGGGAAACAAATAAACTGTTTTAGCTCACGCGACGCACGACGTCTTCTAATCAATAGCTTGGAATCACTTTGCCATTAAAATTAATTGATTTGACACTTGTAATGAAATACCCATGTGCAATCTTTTGCGATTGTAATATCTCAGATACTTTTTCAATCCGCAATTGATTGTCTCAACATCATCAGACAATCCATCAAGGCATTCTTCCTGTAATGTCCGATTAAATCTCTCAACGTGAGCATTGTCATTAGGCTTACCGATACGAGTGTATCGGTGTTTCTTTTTAATCTGAGACACGAACCACTTTCCGAATTCCGGCCCATGATCGCTTTGAAGCATATCGAAGCGAAAGGAAGAATATTTTTGGGCTTCCGCCAAAAAGAGTAGACTCGTTGCTCCATTCATCCTAGCATATGCTTTGGCATATGCCCATCTTAAATACACATCTAAGAGTACAAATATATATAACCTTTTCTTCTCATCAATCATGCGATGAATGGTGTCTAATTGCACCAAATCACCTGGTTTTTGAGCTTGGGGTCGATCTACGTGAGGATGATATCTTTTCCATGGACTTCGCTTCTTGGTGAGACCTTTTTTGTCCAAAGTTCTTTTAACACTGCTTAGACTTACCCGCTTCCCACTATTCACAAGCTCTTGGTGAACGACCTCGGCACAACGATGATGTTTTTGTCGTTGAGCTACGATACTTTGCACAATTTCTGGCCTTAGTGCGCCCGGATGATGATCTGGCCGAGAGGATTGGGTTGGTATTCTGTGCCAGCCTCCGCTGGGATCCTTCTGGCACCATTTAACAATCACGCTTTGATTGTAGCCGGTGTATCTGGCTACTTTTCGAGTCGACCAGCCTCGATGTTTAACTAGTCTGACTGCTTCCATGCGAAGCTTTGGCATCTTTGGATTTGTTGTATACATGGCTTGGATGATATCTGACTGGGTGATTCCAAGCTATTGAACCATTACGGCACGATTGACATTATCTTCTGTTTCGTGATATAATCTTATCCGAAGTGTGCATTTGTGCACAGAGGAGGAAAAGTGCGAAATCCGTTCATTGGCTTGCTTATTGTAATCATCATTGGCCTCGTTATCCTAGCTGATCATGAGAGCAGGAGAGCTGACAAGTTGCAGGTGCAACTTGACCAGAGAACTCCAAAAGAAGTCGGAGCTGTCTATACCGATATCTCCGCAACTCCGTTTCGTAGGATAATGTACGTCAACCAAAAGGGCGAATCGGTGGATTTTGCCTGTGCGTCCGTGTTTGATTATGGTGGTGCGAGTTGGATTGGGGAACTTGACCAGATGACCGGCCCGCACAAGATTGCGAAAATCGGTGGACGGGTTTATCCACCAGTTTCAGCTTGGGGACGCTAGATTGTTCGTCAGGGAGACACATCAGAGCTCCCCGAAGATTGCTTCACAAAGCTCTTCGGTGGAGCTTTTTTCGTTCAGAAAAGAGGGACTGCCTAGCGGAGTGTTATTTTTATTGATACGATTTCTAGATGCATAAGTCGCAAGTCTTATTTTATATTTTAATGGCTTTTATCTGTGGGGTTTTTGTTGCCTCTTTTTTGCCGATATCCCAGACACTGATATTAGTTTTTTTAATTGTTGCAATTGGCTCAATAGCTATTTTCGGTTACCAGAAAACTTTCTCAAAGAGAGGTTTGTTTATTGGAGCATTATCCCTTGTTTTTATTTTCGGAATTGTCAGGTTTAATTCTTTTAATTTTGCTAACAGTGTTTTAAATCAGTTTGCGGATGTGGAAGTAGGAGGAAGGGGTCTGCCGGTTACGTTGTTGGGATATATTGATGAGGAGCCAAATATTAATGGTGATAAGGCTCAGATAGTTTTTTGGGCTAAAAAATTAATTATTTCAGATAGAACATTGATAGTTAATGAACGGACACTTATTTACACCAACACTTTCCCCAAGTACAAATTCGGTGATGAGCTTTCAATAAATGGTGTGCTAAAAACACCCCAAAACTTTGTGGAAGATTTTGATTATGTCATTTTTCTAAAAAAGCAAAACATAAGGACTACCATGTCTTTTCCACGGATAACACAACTAGCTGTGGATAACCGACTTCGCAAGTCGGTTATCCACAGTAGCTTATTCTACGAGACAAAGATGGGTTTATATAAAAAAATATTTAGATTAAAAAATGAGTTTGAATCGGTAATTAACAAGTCAATAACAGAACCCAATGCTTCTTTTGTTAACGGGATTTTGCTTGGGAGTAGGCAGAATATCCCCGAAGAAATGAAAGAAGCTTTCAATAAAACGGGCACGACTCATATTCTTGCTATATCCGGATACAATATCATGATAATTTCATGGGTGGTGCTTGCGGGGTTAGTATATTTTTTCAAAAAACGGACGGCATTTTGGATTTCAGTCGTGACTATTATTTTATTTACAATTTTAACCGGCGCTTCATCATCCGTTGTTAGAGCATCAATCATGGGTCTTTTGCTTCTGTTTGCCAATGGTTACGGACGACTTTACGATGCCAAAAATTCCATAATCTTTGCCGGAGCGGCCATGATATATATCAATCCTTTTACTTTAGTTTTTGATATTGGCTTTCAACTGTCATTTTTAGCAGTAATGGGTTTGCTTTATATTTATCCGTTTTTGGATAATAAGTTTCGCAAAATTCCGGAGTTGTGGAAGCTCAAAGAATTAACGCTTATGACTATTTCTGCTCAGATGGCCGTTGCGCCCCTTCTGATTTATTATTTCCGGCAGATTTCTATTTGGTCTTTACCGGCAAACATTTTAATTCTTCCTCTTGTTCCTTTTGCAATGCTTGCAGGTTTTCTTTCTGGAATAGGCGGGATGATTTTCTTGCCTTTAGGAAAGACGATTGGTTTTGTCGCTTGGGCGATTACAACTTACCAGATTAAAATTATTGATTTTTTTGCTTTGATATAAACATTAAGCACAGCTTTTATTTTTGTTCGAAATTGTGTTATTAAAATTTCATGCAATCTCGGCAATTAAAGTTAGTACATTTAGTTATCGCCTTATGCCTCTCAGTTTTTGCGTTCTCTATAAACTCCACCGCTTCCCAAAAAGACGGCCTTCTCAAGGTTTATTTTCTTGATGTGGGTCAGGGAGATGCGATATTTGTAGAAACTCCAAGTGGAAATCAGGTTTTGATTGATGGCGGACCTGACAACAAAGTAATTCAGGAACTTGCAAAAGTAATGCCTTTTTATGATCATGATATTGATATGGTTGTTGCGACCCATCCACACGCTGACCACATTGCTGGTTTGATAAGTGTTTTAGAAAGATATGAAGTGAAAAACATATTGCAGGCAAAAGAATATTATAACTCTCCGGTTGTGTCGGTTTGGCAAGATGCGGTTATCGGTGAAGGATCAAATGAAATAGAAGCGATTGCCGGCAAAATAATTGAGCTTGGCAACGAGGTTGTATTAAAAATAATATATCCCAGAGAATCTTTGGAAGGACAAACGGTTAAAAATCCCAACAATAACTCTGTTGTAATGATGCTGGATTATAAAGACACCGAGATTCTTTTGGTGGGGGACATAGAATCAAAAATAGAAAAAGAGTTGCTTAATGACGACATAGATGCTGATATTTTGAAGGTTGGTCATCATGGATCAAAGACTTCAACAACAGCCGGTTTTCTGGAAAAAGTGAGTCCCCAGGTCGCATTTATTGGAGTTGGTTCCAAAAATAAATTTGGACACCCCTCTCCGGAAGTTACCCAACGACTTGAAAATTTTGGAATAAAATACTATCGTACAGACTTAGATAGTCACACGAAGGTAATTATCGATGGCGAAAAATTTCAAGTTAAGAAATATTAAATGAATAAAATACAAAAAGAACAAACACTGATTTTAGCAAAGCCGGATGCTTTACAGAGGGGATTGGTGGGGGAGATTATCAAGAGATTTGAGGCGAGAGGATTTAAGGTGGCCGGGTTGAAAATGGTAAAGCCAAGTAGCGATCATGTTAAAAAACATTACCTAGCCACACAAGAACAATTGGGGGGAATGGGTAATAAAAGTCTAGAAAATTTGAGGCAATTGGGACTAGATCCTTTGAAGATACTTGGAACAGACGACCCAATGAAAATAGGTAGAATGGTTAATAATTGGAATTTTGAATTTCTTTCATCTGCTCCTGTTGTGGCTATGGTTTTTGAAGGGCCCCATGCCGTGGAAATGGGTAGAAAAATTGTTGGCAATACTCTGCCATTTAAGGCCGAGATTGGAACGATAAGAGGTGATTTTTCGGTAGATTCGTCCACTCTTGGCAATTTTAACAAAAGGCCGATTAGAAACATTGTTCACGCCTCCGGTTCTGTATTAGAAGCAAAAAGAGAAATAAAACACTGGTTTTTAAAGAAAGAACTATTCAGCTATAAAAGGGCAGATGAGGGTATAATGTTTGATTAAAGTTTTCCACTTCAAATCTTGTATAGAGGGGTTATACTTGTAGTAGACCCTTCTTTTGTTTCCAAGCACGGGGAGTAGAACTCAAACTATCATCAAGTTGAGAAACTCAAAAATGACTGATTTCTAGGCGCGACGACGAAGACGTATATTAATATACTTCAAGGAGGAGCAACAAAGAAATCAGTCATTTTTGAGTTTCCTTCAGAAGGCGGGCCAATTTTACCCATCTTCTGCGTTATTCGTCACTCATGTACCTCAAGGTACGCATTACTCCTCACGCCTTGAATATGGTTAAAATTGGCTCCGCTCAAATGATGCTAGTTTGAGTTCTGCTCCCCTTGAACAAATAATTATCACAGGACTCTTATAATTACGAGGGAGGACGATGGTAAGTTTACTTACCGTTCGTCCGAATGAAGAAATTCTACATCGTATATGACGACAATCCCTTGGAGTTGCCCTGCGGAGACCATTTTTAGTAAATAGCTGAAGACTTGAAAAATAAAGGACGTCGAGAAATTAGATTAAAAAACCTAAAACTTTATCTAATTTATTTTTTGGAAAAATATGGCTTGGTTTTATTTCAATTAATTTAAGTTTATGCTTTTTTGACAATCTTTTTTTTAATCTCATAAGTCGGTCATATTCTTTGAATTCTCCTTTAAGACCAAAAAATTCAATAAAATATTTGGCGACAACAAAATCACAAGTCATCTTTTTAAATTTATGTGGATAGGGCACGCTTCGTTTGTGAACAATTCCCTTTGAGTGAAACCACTCGTCGATTATCTTTTCAGCAAAGGAATCGCACCAATGGCCATCACTCGCTAGGCATCTATCTGCGAATAAAACAGGATTTGCTTTAAAACCAGCAATTTCGATGGCTTTATTCCATGTACCAAATACATCTCGGGCTTTTCTGTAAGCCGCATACATTTCTTTTTTAACTGGTATTCTCTTGTTAAGTTTGTGGAATTTTCTTATTTTAGATAAAACTTCTCTCTTTAAGCTTTCTGTGGTTCTTTTTCTTGCTGTGGCTCCACACTTTCTTGAGCAATAAATACACACCCTTTGTTTTACTAGATTATTGCAATTTTCAGCTATACAAGTTTTTAAAAGTTCTTTGTGCCTTATTCTTAAGTGATTATTGAATTTGGCTGCACATGAGGCATTGCAAAAGAATCTGCCAGTCAGATTGTTTTTTATCTCTTTAGGAATTCGCCAAACTTTCTTATTGCATGTTTGGCATGTTTTATATTCTCCTTTCAAGCGGCTCGTAAATTGACACTTAGGGGAACAATATTGGTTCCAACTGAACCTGATAGCTTCGTTTGCTCTTCCTTTGGATCTTTTAAAATTTTTACCGCAAGAGACACAAGATATAATCACGCGATTCATTGTGTAATTATACCATTTCTGTGGACTGATTTTCTATGGATAGCTGGTCACGCCAGGCAGAATCGAACTGCCACTATACCCACCCCAAGGGTACGGACTACCACTATCCTATGGCGTGTAGAATTTACTCGAATACTACCGGCATACTCCGTCCCGGAACTCCTACTCTTCTTCGGGGCCGGTTTTTCCGTTGATAGAATCTATGTTTTGTTTGGTGTTTATATACTTACTTTTTGAGCGGGTCTCATCTTTACCCCTAAAGTAATATACGATTAGTCTTTCAACTTCACTTCTATTTTGTACAAAATACTCCGCCAGCAATCTTTGTTCTTTACTTAGTCCCATCGAGAGGGATATTGTTCTAAGTATTTCCACGATTTGATTGTGAAGTTTTTTCTTATTTTCATCAGAACGGTGAATATCGGTCATTTCGCTGGAGGTGATATTACTTCCTGGAGTTACTGAAGGTCGAGACATTATCACTTGTTCGTGATATCTACTTATTAATTTTATAAATTCAGCCCTCCTTTTTTTGTTTTGTTCCTCATCTTTTCCTAAATCAAAAACTTCTAAAATCATTTTAATTTTAGTTTCAGGGTCTAGATTTTTTACTGTATCGAAATTTTCAGACTTAAACTCAGGTTTTTCCTTAAGACTAGACATGAGCAGTTTTATGGATAGTTTTTATGCAGTCGGTGCAGATTTTGATTCTTTTTCCGGCAATTTTTGCCCATTGGAGGTTGGGATATCTCTTTGATTTGGCGGTTGGATTATAATGACCACGGAGTAAAATTCGCGTGGTAGACATTATTGGTTTTTTTCCGCATTGCGGACATTTGGTAGCCATATGATTAAGTGATTTACATATTACCGTATAATTGATAGGATTTCAAGTATGGACGGACTTTTACTGGCCCTATTTCAACTAGTGGTTCTCATTTACTCCGTGGTTATCCATGAAGTTAGCCATGGTTTAATGGCCGATTCCCTGGGAGACCCTACTGCCAAAAACATGGGTCGCCTGACACTGAACCCACTAAAACACTTGGACATGTTTGGTTCCGTTCTTTTGCCGTTGTTATTATTCATCGCGCGGGCACCATTTATAATTGGTTATGCAAAACCTGTTCCGTATAATCCGCAAAATTTGAGCGACAAAAAATATGGTCCCGCCAAAGTCGCCCTTGCCGGTCCAGCTTCAAACATTGCCCTTGCCTTGGTATTCGGACTGAGTTTGCGTTTAATGCCGGACATATTTACATCCTCTCTTATACCGGAGCTATTTTCGTTTATAATTTTTCTGAACCTTGCACTTGCCGTTTTCAATCTTTTTCCGATACCACCGCTGGACGGCCATTGGTTATTGATGACATTTCTTCCGGCCAGATTTAGCGGTGTAAAAGTTTTTCTGTATAAATATAGTTTGCCACTTTTATTTATATTTATAATATTTATTTTTCCCTTAATATTTCCTCTTGTATCGTTTACGTATGAACTCATAACAGGGATTAATCTGTAATAACTTGTATATAGGGAGAAAAAAGAGTATATTTGAGCATTATTTTATAAAAATATTGGGGGTGTAGCTCAATTGGTTAGAGCGCTTCCCTGTCACGGAAGAGGTTGCGGGTTCGAGTCCCGTCACTCCCGCCATGAAGTGGTATGTTTTGGTTATTTTTTTGGTGACAGGGTTGTCCCTTGGGGGACTTTTAACTATTTTTTTTAGATTTGACCCCTACAAAGTTACAAACTCAATCAAGTATTTATTTTTTACCTCATTTTTTATAGTTCTTTGGGGGTTAGTTACATTAGCGTTAAACAGGTTTAAGTTCAGGTTAGACTGGCCTGATTTCTACAGATCTTTCAGGATTGGTTTCATTATTTCCCTGGTGACATTAGGGGTATACATGTTAATTTTTTATATAAAATGATTATTAAAATAAAATCCGAAGAAGAGGCAAGCCTCAAAAAACAACTAGAAAATCGCCATGATGCCGAGAGTGAACGCATGAAGCGCTACTTAGCCATGCCTGATCTTTCGCGGACAACAGGTAGTCCTATTAGTGAAATAGTTCAGCGTGTTCTTGACTCGCCCGACTTTAAAGATTTTGATGTTATTAAAGTGCCCGAAATAGTGCCAGCTGATATAAGTTTTGACTTATTTGACTTTCCTGCAAATCACCCAGCTCGTTCAAGGTCTGATACATATTATGTTGACGAAAAAAATATTCTTCGAACTCACACTACGGTGATGTGGTATTACTATCTTCAGAATGAAGACGTAAAACATCGTATGGCTGAAAGTCAACCGGTCGGTTGCTTTTGTTTCGGTAAGGTTTATCGAAGAGACGAGATTGACCGCAACCACATGAACGTTTTTCATCAGATAGATGGCTGGTATTTAGCTCCTAAGGATAAAAAAGTAATCGGCACCGAAGATTTACAGACAGCCTTGCTTGGTCTTGCTAGGGCAGCATTTGGTTTTAATTTTAAACATAGATTCAATCCGGATACATTTCCTTATACAGACCCATCGCTTGAGATGGAAATAGATAAAAACGGTAAATGGCTTGAAGTTCTTGGAAGCGGAGTGGTTAAGGGGAGTGTTTTGGAAAAATTTGGAGTTGATTCGTCAAAATGGAATGGTTGGGCTTTTGGGCCAGGCATTGAAAGATTGGCAATGGTTGCAATGGATGTGCCCGATATGCGCCTATTCTGGTCTCAGGATGAACGGGTTAAGAAACAACTCAAACTGGGAAACAAATTTAAAGAGGTTTCAAAGTATCCGCCGATTACAAGAGATATTTCTTTTGTTGTGAAAAACAGTTTTATTCCAAATGACTATTTTGACCTGATAAGAGATTTGGGAGGAGATTTGGTTGAACAAGTTGAGTTGCTGGATAAGTATGAGAACGTTGAAAAGTTTGGAAAAGATAAGATTAGTTATACCTACCGCATTGTCTATCGTTCCAACGAAAGGACGTTGACCACAGAAGAGATAGACCCAATACAGGTCAAAATATACAATCAAACCGCCGAGCAATTTGGGGCTGAATTAAGATAGTTTTTGTGGGTATTTTATCTTGCTTCTGACTCTCTAAAATGCTACAATTAAGGAATAATTAACGATCCCGCGAAAGCGGGCTACTCATTTGAAAAATGGCAGAAAAAGAAATTAAACAACAAACATATACGGCCAAAGATATCCAAGTTTTGGAGGGTCTTGAACCTGTCCGTAAGAGACCGGGCATGTATATCGGTTCTACTGGAATTGATGGACTGCACCATTTGATTTGGGAGGTTTTTGATAACTCTTTGGACGAAGCCATGGCCGGGTATGCCCACTACATTGAGGTAGTTTTAATGGCGGATAAGAAGGTTCGTGTTTCAGATAATGGACGAGGCATTCCTACGGATATGCATCCCAAACTAAAGAAGTCGGCATTGGAATTAGCCGCTACCACACTTCATGCCGGAGGTAAGTTTGAACAGGGTGCCTATAAAGTTTCCGGTGGTCTTCATGGTGTTGGTTTGTCGGTGGTTAATGCCCTTTCAACTTGGATGCGGGCGGAAATTCACCGTAAACCAGATATTTTCGCTCAAGAATACAAGATGGGTAAACCGACTGGACCGGTTAAAAAAATTGGTACTACAAAAAAGACCGGAACCATTATTACCTTTCAACCGGATCCTTCAATTTTTAAGGATATTAATTTTGATATTTCAACAATTCTTAATCATCTTCGTCAGCAGGCATATCTAACCAAGGGCATTAAGGTTACAGTCAAAGATGAAAGAGGTGGTTTATCTCGGGACTACACTTTTTATTTTGAGGGAGGAATTGTTTCCTATGTAGAATATCTAAACCGCAATGAGGAGGAAAAACACAAAACCGTATTTTATGTTGGAAAAGAACAGGACAATATTTTTGTTGAGGTTGCCATGCAATACACAGATGAGATATCTGGTAAGGAGTTAAGTTTCGCCAATAACGTCCACACTACCGAAGGCGGTATGCATCTGACCGGTTTTAAGTCTGCTATTACCAGAACCTTGAATGACTATGCCCGTAAGAATGCTTTTCTCAAAGAAAAAGACGAAAATCTTTCCGGAGATGACGTTAGAGAAGGTTTAACTTCAATTATCTCTGTTAAGTTAAAAGATCCACAGTTTGAAGGACAAACAAAAGCTAAACTTGGAACTCCTGACGCCAGAACTGCCGTTGAAAATGTAATTAATGCAGAATTGGCGGATTGGTTGGAAAGGAATCCTTTAGATGCCAGACAAATCATGGAGAAGATAATCTTGGCGTCAAAGGCCCGCCTTGCCGCTAAAGCTGCCCGTGAGACCGTTCTTCGAAAAGGTGCCATGGAGGGCATGACCTTGCCAGGTAAACTCGCGGATTGTTCAAGTCGAGATCCATCCGAATCCGAGTTGTTTATTGTTGAGGGAGATTCGGCTGGAGGCTCATCTAAAATGGGACGCAACAGAAAAACTCAAGCTATATTGCCTTTGAAGGGAAAGATTTTGAATGTAGAAAAAGCCCGTCTTGACAAAATGCTTACCTCGCAAGAGATACGAGCTTTAATTATTGCTTTGGGTACCGCAATCGCTGAAGAATTTGATTTGGCAAAACTTCGTTATCACAAGATCATAATCATGACCGATGCAGATACTGATGGTTCGCACATTAGGACTCTTTTATTAACCATGTTTTACAGATACTTCCCGCAACTAATTGATAAGGGGTATCTGTATATTGCTCAACCGCCTTTGTATAGAATTCAAAAGGGAAGCAAAATAGAATATGCTTATAACGATCAGGAAAAAGAAAGCATTCTTGAAGGGCTGAGAAAAAATATGTCTGACGGAAATTCCGAAAAACTAAAAACCAAAAAATCCAAATCAAAAGTTTCAGAGGGCGATTGGGAAGTTACGCCCGTAGACGGAAACGAAGCACCAGAAAGTGAAGCCGAAGTTTTAACGGACAATGTTTTCGAAAAAATAGCCGGAGTTTCAATTCAGCGTTACAAAGGTTTGGGAGAAATGAATCCTGAACAGCTTTGGGAAACAACTCTTGATCCCCAGAACAGGGTACTTCTTCAAGTTATGGTAAAAGATGCTCAGGAAGCAGACCATGTGTTTGACGTTCTAATGGGTTCTGAAGTAATGCCTCGCAAGAAGTTTATTCAGACTCACGCTAAGTCGGTTCAGAATTTAGACATTTAAACATGTCAGAGTCACCTCATTTTGAAAAACATGAAACGGTTCTTCAACCACAAGTTGATTTTGAGTCAGTTTTAGAGAGAGGAGAAATAGAAAAAGTAGAGAGTTTGCTCGGCTTTGCTACTGTAAAGATTGTAAACATAAAAGATGACGGCAAGGCGCTATTTAAGCCTTCAATGGACGAGTTTCAGGAAACAAGAAAGGGGTCTTTTGTCAGAACGGATTTGGAGGTTCTTGCAGGAGAAATTGACAGAATTTTAGGGTTTAACCTTGTTCCACCTCTTGTCGCAAGAGAAATTGAAGACAAGATGGGTGTTTTCCAACAACTCGTTGACGCTAGGCCAATTGAATTTCCGGACGAATACGAAGTGCCAGACTTGGTGGGGTGGTCTGACATGGTAGATAACGCCGAAATTTTAAAAGCAGCCGTATTTGATTATTTGATAGATGCCAAAGATAGGCATGGTGGTAACTTTTTATTAGACTTAAAAGCCAAAAAGATTTGGTTGGTTGACCATGACTATTTGATGTATTTTTAGGAAAGAGGATGGGGGTCAAATTTAATAAGAGCCGCTCTCAACAAAGATATTACCAAGATTGACGGTCACGTTGTGAGTGCATTGGAAAACCTTCAAAAATCAATGGGCGAATTAAGGTTGAAGTTTAAAGGCGAAGAGGTTCTTGCCATCCTGAGACGAGTAGAGGAAAGGACCATAGAGTTGTTACGGGGTGGTCAAATTCCGCCAATCAATACATGACACTTTTTTACTTTGTAGAACTGTTTGAACTGGATCAGAATGCCAATCAAAAAAAGATTGCTACGTTTAAGTTGTCAGATGAAAGCGACGTTGTTCAAATAGACGGTGATCATGACCACAGGGTCATTGTCAATATTAAAGGAGAAGGTATCTTTGATTATAAATATGCCCGTCCTAGAAAATTATATCCTTACGATGGAATGAATTTTCTTGAAAACCTTAAATATCATTTTAGGTCGGGGTATTTATTGGCTACCGATGTTAAGGAACAGGTTGTTGACTAATGATTTGATTTTTGATAGAGTTAGTTCGTAAGTAACGCCGTGGGGCGTTTTAAAATACCTTTTATATGGACAAAATAACTCAATTTTTAAAAGAAGTGAGGATAGAACTGGCAAAAGTAAGCTGGCCGACGAGGAATCAGACCATTTTATACTCTCTCGTTGTGATAGGCTTCAGTCTTTTTATGGCAGTATTTTTGGGGCTTTTAGACTTCGGGTATAAGACCATAATTGATAAGTTTTTGCTTAAATAACATGCCAAAACAAGCTAAAACTGAAGAACGTCATTGGTACGCCATCCACACTTATTCTGGTTACGAAGACAATGTTGCTCGCAACCTCAAACAAAGGGTGGAGTCACTTGGTTTTGAAAACAAAATCTTTAACGTTCTTGTGCCAAAAGAAAAAAAAATCAGAATAAGGGGCGGAAAGCGTGAGACAATTGAGGAGAAATTGTATGCCGGTTACGTGCTAGTAGAAATGATTGTTGATGACGCTTCTTGGTATGTGGTCAGAAATACCCCCAATGTTACCGGCTTTATTGGTGCCGGAACAATACCGACTCCTTTAGCGGCTGTTGAAATAGATATTTTAATGAAAAGAATGGGTGTTCAGGAGCCAAAATACAAGATTGATATTGCAGTCGGAGATAGAGTAAAGATAATCGATGGACCGTTCAAAGACTTTGACGGAAAGGTTTCAGGGGTTGAACCGGAAAAAGGAAGAGTTAAAGTTTTGGTTACTATTTTTGGAAGAGAAACCCCAGTAGAATTAGATTTCTTGCAGATTAAGAAACTGTAAACTCAATGAACATTGAGCAATGAACATTGGTCAGTAAGATTTGTTCACTGTTCACTGATCATTGTTCACTGTTAGTATGGCAAAAAAGATTAAAACAATTGTAAAACTGCAGGTTGAAGGAGCAAAAGCTACACCAGCTCCTCCGGTTGGAACAGCCCTTGGACCTCACGGAATCAACCTCCAGCAGTTTGTGATGCAATTTAACGAGGCAACCAAAGATAAAATTGGACAGGTTACTCCTGTTGAGATTACTATTTTTGAAGACAGAACTTTTGAATTCAAACTTAAAACTCCACCCGCCGCTTATTTGCTGAGAGTCGCCGCCGGTCTTGAAAAGGGTTCAGGTGTGCCAAACAAAAATAAAGTTGGCAAAGTATCAAAATCTCAAGTCAAAGAAATCGCCGAACAAAAAATGGCTGACCTAAACGCCAACGACATAGATGGTGCCATGAAAATTATAGAAGGCACCGCCCGCTCTATGGGAATTGAGGTGAAGTAAGATATTTGCCAAGTTAACTTTTGTGGAGTAGAATTCTAAGACATATTGGAACTTTTAAAAAGTGAGGCAACGCGATGACCAATCCATACAAGGGATTGTTTTTGTGTGTCAGTGGTATTGATTTTTGTGGCAAGTCCACTCAAACTACTAGAATTTGTAATTGGCTCAGGGCATACGTTGAAGACAAAAAGGTTGAAGTTATTCTCACAAAGCAACCAACTACAGGACATTTTGGAAAAAGAATAAGAGCCATTTTGGGAGACAAGGACTTGTTTGCCAAAACTGACCCGTTTGATTTGCAGGAACTATTTGCCAAGGATAGCCGTATGCATTGTGAGGAAAAAATAATTCCCAATCTTGAACAGGGCCACGTTATGTGTACTGATCGTTTTCGTGAGTCAATGGTTTATGGGGCAGAGAGGAAAAATCTTGTTGAGATCCATATGCTTATGGAGATGAATGATAAGTTGCATGGCAGCTATTTTGTTTGGCCGGATAAGGTGTTTGTTCTTGATTTGCCTGCAGAGATGGCTATTGAGAGGGGTAAGGCATCAGGACGTCAGTTTGACGAGATGGAAAAGCTGGATACCTTAAATGGTGTCAGAGAAAATTTTCACATGTTTGCGAAAGAATATCCTTGGGCGAATATACATTTTGTTGACGCCACCCGTAGTGTTGAAGAAGTATTTTCAGAGATTAGAAATGAGATGACAAAACTTCTGAACGCTAAAGGTGTTAAGTTGGCATAAGGAGCTAAGTCTCCCGCCTGCACAAGCAGGCTTTTTTTGTGGATAAAATTCTGCTACCATATCTAAGCCGTTAGAACATTAACAAGGGAGAAGTTGAATGGGAAAGTTTGTTGAACCTAAGGTTTACTGGGTCGGATATCAAAAGATAAATGAAACAGAAGTTCGTCGTTACCTCAAAGATAGCGGTAATGAGTGTTTTCTGGACTCAATGGAAGCCGCCCGAAAGTCCGGTTTAACTGACGCGGAGATACTTTGTAGTATGTTTGCCAAGTTGTGCTATAAGAGTCTGACACTTGGTCATAATGAAAATATTTCAAAGGTAAGAGACATTGAAGACAATCTTCGCAACTGTTTTGATGTTGGTCACGGTTCTGTTTTTGAACATGTTAGCTTTAACTTTATTATTGCTGATTGTAGTCGTGTTTTTACTCACGAACTTGTCAGACATAGAACGGGTACTGCTTTTTCTCAGAATTCTGGCCGGTTTATCCGACTTGATGAAATTAATATTGTTTTCGATCCTATACTGGAGCCAATCAGGGGTCTTTGTCAGGCAAAACAATTATATGACGAAGCTTGGTACAAGAGAGCAGTAGAAACAATTGGCCTGAAAGATATGAAGAATTTTTCCCAGAAAAAGAAAATTACTTCAGCTCTGAGGCGGTTTGCTCCAAATGGCCAGAGTAATGAAATAGGTTTTTCCGTTAACTTGCGTAGTTTACGTCATACCATAATGATGAGAACGGGAAGACATGCTGAGTGGGAAATTAGGAAGGTATTTGAACAGATATACCTCCGCTTAAAAGATGTTTATCCTACTATTTTCCATGGAGCGAAAGAGGAAGTAGTCGAAGGAATTATTGAGGTAACGGGCATGCTAATGCAACCATACGAAAAGACCACCGATATTCTTTTGAGTGAACTTACTGATCAACAACTTGAAGAAGAATTAACTCGTAGACAAGCTCATGAGATTTCTTTGTAATCTTGAGTCAGACACGCCCGTTTTTACGGGCTTTTTTTATTACTCAAATTTTGTTAAATTAAGGCATATGTATAAACCTGTTATTGGGTTGGAAATTCATGTGGAGTTGAAAACAAGGACTAAAATGTTCTGCGATTGCTTAAATGATCCTAACGAGAAACATCCAAACTTAAACATATGTCCCATATGCCTTTCGCACCCGGGAACCCTCCCTGTTATTAATTATGAAGCGGTTAAGAAGGTGATTATCGCCGGTTTGGGATTGAATTGTAAAATAGCCGAAGACACATTTTTTGAAAGAAAGAACTATTTTTATCCGGACCTCCCCAAGGGCTATCAGATAACCCAGTATCAAAAACCTCTTTGTGAAGGCGGACATTTAGACGTTGCAGGCAAGAAGATAAAAATAACCAGGATCCATTTAGAAGAGGATGCGGGGCGTTTGTACCACCCTTCAGCTGACGGGGCAGAAGGCTATTCTCTGGTTGATTATAATCGTGCCGGTGTTCCATTGATGGAACTTGTTACGGAACCGGATTTTGAAACAGGACTGGAAGTTAAAAAATTCGCAGAGGAACTTCAACTCATTTTTAGATATCTTGGTGTTTCTGACGCTGATATGGAAAAGGGTTTAATGAGAGTGGAGGTAAATATTTCTTTAACCAGCGATGACGGAAAGTGGGGGACAAAAGTAGAAATAAAAAACCTGAATTCAATAAAATCTGCATCTGACGGAGTTGACTACGAAATTAAAAGACAAACTGAAATCTTGGAGGCGGGAGAAAAAGTAATTCAAGAAACAAGGGGCTGGGACGATTCAAAGAAAAAAACGGTCAGCCAGCGCTCAAAGGAAGAGGCCCATGACTACAGATATTTTCCGGAACCTGATTTGCCTCCGCTAAAGTTTACTCAGGCACAAATTGGAGTCATTAAGGACGGTTTGTTGGAGCTACCATCACAAAGACGTGTTAGATTTGCTCTGTACGGTCTTACCGATACCCAGATTGATATATTCACCACAGCACGTCATCTTGGAGACTATTACGAACATGTGGCGACGGAGCTGGATGTTTCAGCAAAGGATTTTCATGTTGAAAAGGGGTTGAAAGGTGAATTTCCCAATGAACCACACTTGATAAAACGGCTTCATGAGCTTTCGGCAAATTATATTATTACAGAGTTTCCTCCGTTGATGAATGCCAAAGGAGAGGAGATTGACGACCTAGAAGGATTTAAAATTTCACCGGAAGCATTTGCGGAATTAATGGTCTTGGTATTTCACAAAGAACTTTCTTCAACCGGTGCCAAGTCAGTTCTCAAGGAGATGGCCGAAACAGGACTTCATCCTGAACAAATAATGAAAGAAAAAAAATTGGGTCAAATGTCGGACGTCGGAGAACTTGGGTTGGTGGTAGATAAGATAATTGCAGATAACGAAAAAGCGGTAGAGGATTATAAAAAGGGCAAAGAAGCATCACTTAAATTTTTGATAGGTATGATTATGCGGGATTCAGGAGGCAAGGCCAACCCACAAGTGGTGGAAGAAATATTAAAAAGTAAACTGACTAAAAAATAAATTTTCTAACCAATTTTTCGGCCTGTTTTTCGGTTTTTATTCCCTCGGCCTTACTCGGGACAAGCCAATGAATTTCTTTGTTCCTTTTGAACCACGTCATCTGGCGTTTGGAATATTTTATGATTGCTCTTAAAAGACTACTCCTCATTTCATCATAACTTATTTTTCCGGACAGGTATTCACTTAGCCATCTATATTCAAGACCTAAGTCAAACAGGCGTTTTTTGTTTATTCCTTGCGCTATTAATCTTTTAACCTCTTTGACCATGCCTTGTTTTAGTCTTTTTTCAAGACGCAATTTTATTTTCTTTTCTAAAATATTCTTTGGAGGATTGATGCCAAGATACAATACTTCGTATTCAGGAGATTCTTTTACTGAAGGAACTGGTTTTCCGGTCATTTCTATTATTTCCAAAGCCCTGATTAGGCGACGCTTATTTTTCTTATCTATGTTCTGAGCTTTTTTCGGGTCCAATTTGTTTAGTTTGTTGTATAAATCTTCAGCTGACATTTTTTCTAAACCCGCCCTGAGTTTTTTGTTGGGGGGGACTTCGGGAATGGTGGAATTTTTTACCAAAGCGTCAATATAAAACCCCGTACCACCGACAACGAAAGGAATTTTGTTTTTGCTTAAAATGTTTTTAATTGATTTTTCTCCTAACCTTTTAAAATCAGAAACGGTGAATACTTTTTTGGGATTAGCAATATCAAGAAGATGGTGTTTTACTAATCTTTGCTCTTTTTTAGTAACCTTGCCCGTTCCAATGTCCATTCTTTTGTAAACTTGTCTGGAGTCAGCCGAGATTATCTCGCCATTAAATTTTCTGGCCAATTTAATCCCTAAATCTGATTTTCCAGATGCGGTTGGACCGACAATGACCACTATTTTTTTTCTTTGATTTTCAGCCATTTTGTGGCATACTATACAACATCTTACCTTTTTCGGAAAGAGGGTGAACCTTGAAAACGGGGGAGAGGTTAAGTAGGTGGCCATTTCTTTTCGGTTTACTACTTTATACGGTTGGTAGTGTAGACTATGTCATTATACCGTTTATTCTCAGGCCACTAGGACTTTCTTTTTCGGTGACATTTCTAGTTGCAGTTATCGTGGCAAACCTTGAAATTATCGCCGGATTTCATTTTTGGAAGTGGTTTACGTGGAAATGGTTGCCAACCACCGAACCCGTTAAGGAAACTATTGAGCTTGCCAAAAGCATTTTTTATCTATTAAAAAAGTATGGACTTCTTGGGACTATAGTATACAAAGTTCGTGAGACATACAGATGGGCGACAGGAAATAGTTTTAGTCGGTTTATAAATTCATGGGGTCATCTCGGGATGTTTGCCCTTGGAGCGGAGTCATTTATATCTGGAGGAAGACTTGTCGGGACAATTCTGTGTGCTTCAACAAAGTGGAAAAATGGCCTCTATTCATTGGGTGCGGGAAATATCATTCATGTTGCTATTTCTGTCTGGACATGGAATCTGTTTTTTTATCTTTGGAGTGAATACAAAGGCTGGTTCACGGGGGTTATTATTGTAACCGTTTTATTTGTGGCTTGGCGACATTTCCGGAAAAGTCCAAAAAGACCTCTTTAGGTCTTTTTTTGTATTTCTTTTTTAATTTGAGAGACAAATTCTTCTATCTTTGTTTGACCGATGTCGCCTTTACCTCTTTTTCTGACAGCTACTGATTTGGCTTCAACTTCTTTTTCACCGATTACCAGTAAATAAGGTATTTTTTGCATTTCAGCCTCTCTTATTTTTTTACCCAAAGTTTCATTGTTTTTGTTTATTTCCACGCGGACATCATTGACCCTTAATTCTTCATATACTTTTTCAGCCCACCCGTTCTGGTTGTCTGATATTGGTGAAACAACTACTTGGACAGGGGATAGCCAAACTGGAAACGCTCCGGCGTAATGCTCAATAATTACAGATAGAAATCTTTCTATGGAGCCCATTATGGCGGCATGGATCATTATAATTCGTTCTTTTTCTCCCTTTTCATTTATGCAAGTCAGGTCAAAACTCTCTGGCATATACACATCAAGCTGGATTGTGGCTACTTGCCATTCTCGTCCCATAGAGTCGGTAGCGATGAAGTCCAGTTTGGGGGCATAGAAAGCTGCCTCTCCCAAAGCCTCTACATATTCTGTATTGTTACTCTTTGCGATTTCTTTTAGTATCGTTTCCGCTTTGCTCCAGCTTTCTTTGTCGCCAAGGTATTTATCTGGTTTATTTGGATCACGTAGAGATAAGCGTAAACACAATTTCATTCCAAAAGCTCCATAAAATTGATGTACAATATCCCAGACTTTTTGCATTTCGTCTTTGGCCTGGGATATTCTGCAAAATACGTGAGCGTCATCTTGGGTAATTGATATTACTCTTGATATTCCTGCCAGCTCTCCTGATTGTTCGTCGCGATATACCTTGGTGGTGCTGACGTATTTCTGTGGCAATTCTCTGTAGCTCCACTGCTTACGAGCATAGATTTGGGTATGGTGGGGACAATTCATCGGCTTCATTGCTAGCAGATGACCTTCTCTTGTCTGGATTTTATACAATTCATCCTTAAACTTATCCCAATGGCCACTTTTCTCATAAAGATCCTTCTTGGTTACGTGTGGTATATCTACCTTCTGATAGCCTTTGGCTTTGCGTAGTTCCCACACAAAATTATCAAGCTCATCCCTAAGGATTGTGCCCTTAGGCGTCCACAAGGGTAAACCACTACCTACGAGATCTGAAAAAGTAAATAAATCTAACTCGGGACCAAGTATTTTGTGGTCTCTTTTTTTGGCCTTCTCAAGCATGACTAAGTGTTTTTGGAGCTCATCTTTAGTTGCAAACGCCAAGCCATAAATACGTGTGAGTTGAGGGTTCTTTTCATTTCCTCGCCAGTATGCACCGGCTACATGAGATAATTTAAATGAGTTTGGTTTTATGTCTTTTGCGTTTTCAACATGACCACCTCGACAGAGGTCGGTGAAACTGCCTGATGTGTATAAGGTAATTTTTTCTCCCTTTTCGGTCAGCTCATCAATTATTTCTTTTTTATAGGGATTATCAGGAAAAATATCTTTTGCTTCGTTGGCTGAAACTTCTCGTCCCTCAAACGTTTTCCATGTTTTGAGAATTTCACGCATCTTTTTTTCAATTTTTGATAGGTCGTTGTCTGAAATTACTCCGGCTACATCTATGTCATAGTAAAATCCATCATCAATTGCCGGACCGATAGCAAGCTTTGATTTTGGATACAATTCTAAAACTGCCGCACCTAAAAGGTGGGCAAGCGAATGACGGAGATGTTCAATTTGGTCTTTGTTCATTTTATCTATTCAGAATAACAAAATTAGAGTAGAAATCAAAGAACTTGACAGACGATGTCATTAGTAGTATTCTTTTTAAGGTTTTTTGTTTTTTAATCTAAGAGGTCTAAAGTGAAAACTACTGGCATGGTTCATGGTACTGAAACGAGCTTCTTCAGAGATTTCGTAGACAATAGTGACTTGAGGCTTGGAAATGCTCTATTGACCGAAGAGGGAAGACGTTCTTTTAACAGAATCAAGAATGAGATTGAGCATGATCTTGGGTGGATTCTTGGGTATTCGCTCCAGGAGAGAGCAGAAAAACTTTTGAGAATGGCCATGATTATGCATGCCGTCTCACAGATTCTTTCTGAAATTGCCAGAGAAGAAGACAACAAGACAAGCCAGTAATCCGCCTTTTGAGGCGGATTTTGTTTTTTAATTATGTCGGTAGGGCTAGAGACCTCACCTCGTCGCATAGAAATTTAAGAGAACCATCTCGGTCGTTGATTTTTCCGTGGGCGACAACGATAGTGTTTTCCTTCCATGCTTCAGGACTTTTTTCAAGAACGTTTGGAAAAACTACAACTTCAATTTTGGAGGTGAGGTCTTCTATCCAGGAGAATATCATGGCCCGACCGGTTTTAGTTGTTATTTTTTGTGTTTTGGTAATCATCCCCCCTATTTTTATTGAACCCGTGGTGCCAACGGTGATGTTTTTAATTGGAACAACATTTTCAAGTTTTAGCTGGGTTTGGTAGCTGTTTAAAGGATGATCAGAGACGAACAATCCCAAAAGTTCTTTTTCCCAAATTAATTTTTCCCACGGCTTTGCTGGTTCGGCGGCAGAAAAACGGAATGAAGGAAGTTCTGTTTTTTCTGTGTTGCCAAATAGGCTCACCTGTCCCATTGAAGATTGTTTTTGTTTTTCTTTGGCGTATGAAAGCAGATTTTCCATGTTTACCAACAACACGTTTCTATCGTTGAATTTATCAAGAGCCCCACAACGGATAAGTGATTCAACCGACTTTTTGTTTAGATCTTTGTTGTGAACTCTGGTTACAAAATCTTCTACGTCTTTATAGTTTCCACCAGTTTCCCGTTCGGCAATGATGGCTTCGGCAATGTTTTCACCTAAATTTTTTATGGTCAAAAGACCAAAACGAATCTGGTCTTTTCCTCTCTCTTCATTTTTAATAACCGTGAAGTCTTTATAAGAACTATTTATGTCGGGAGGTAAAACTGGAATACCCATTCGTTGGCATTCTGAAATAATCTCAGATATTTTTTCCGTATCGCCGGCTTCTGCGGTAAGAACTGCGCACATATATTCTGCTGGGAAGTTGGCCTTCATGTAGGCGGTCTGATAGGCGACACGTCCGTAACAGGCGGCGTGAGCTTTGTTAAAACCATATCCTTGGAACGGTTCAAATAGGTTCCAGATTTGTTCCGCTTCTCCTTTGGACATTTTGCTGTGAGTTTGACAACCATGAACGAAAATTTCGTGCTGTTTTGCCATTTCCGCCGGAATTTTTTTGCCGACCGCTTTTCTGAATTTATCAACCGACTCCCAATTATAACCGGCCAACTCCATCGCCGTAAACAAAAGATCGTCCTGATAAACCAAAATCCCATATGATTTTTCAAGGAATTTTTCTGCTTTTGGATGGAAGTATTTTATTTTACTGCGACCTTGCTTGCGGGCGATGTATTCAGGAATATTGTTTATTGGTCCCGGACGATATAATGCAACCATGGCATTAATATCGTGAATGGTGGTTGGCTTAAGTTCCATAAGGTATTTTGTCATACCGGATCCGTTTAATTGGAAAAGTCCTTCAGTTTCACCCTTAGCCAACATTTCAAATGTTTTTTTGTCGTCAAAAGGAATTTTTTCTATATTAATGTCTGTGTTTTGATGTCTATGAACCAGAGAAACCGCATTTTCTAAAATAGTTAAATTTCGTATTCCCAAAAAATCAAGCTTGGTAAGACCAACACCATCCTCACCGACTGTATACATGTCGTATTGGGTAATAAGGTTGTCTTCTCCCTTTGGGTCAAATTGAATTGGAACGTATTCAGTCAATGGTTTTGGAGAAATTACCACACCAGCAGCGTGAACTGAAACGTGGCGGACCGTTCCTTCCAGCTTTTCTGCTATATCAAGAATTTGTCTGGCTTCCAGATCTAGCCCATAAAGATCTTTTAGTCCAGGTTCAATTTCCATAGCGTGTTTGATGGTCATTGGAAACCCTTGTGAACCCATGGGGATAAGTTTGGCGATTCGGTCTCCAACCTCATATGACTTTCCTGTGGCTCTCGCTACATCACGAACTGCTCCGCGTGCCAACATTGTTCCAAATGTTCCAATCTGAGCCACCTTGTCGGCACCATATTTCTTTTTGGCGTATTCAATCACTTCTTGTCTTCTGTTATCGGCAAAGTCCATATCTATATCAGGAGCTGAGGGGCGAAATGGGTTTAAAAATCTCTCAAACGGCAGTTGGAACTCTATCGGATTTACACTGGTAATTCCTGAAAGAAAAGCCACCAGAGAACCCGCAGCGGAACCACGGACTGTGGTGTATATGTTTGATTCATGAGCAAAACGAAGCAGGTCGGCAACGACTAAGAAATAGGGGGCATAGTTTTTACTTTTTATAATGTCTAGTTCATAACGTCTTCGCCCTTCAATTTCGGGGCTATTCTCTAAACCATGATCCTTTGCTCCTTGCAGTGTCAAGTCGTCAAGCATTTGGTTGGCTGTCTTGCCAGGTTCAAGAGCAAAGTCAGGGAAAATAAATTTACCCAAAGTTAAATCAACGTTACATCTTTCGGCAATCTTTTCCGTGTTTTCTACGGCCTCCGGAATGTCTTTGAACCATTCAAGAGCTTCCTGGGTTGAAATAAAATGATAATGTCCATTGCCGGCAAAAATAGCGGTGTCTCCGATGTCGGTATTGGTTGAAATGGCAACTAACGTTTTGTGGGCCAACGCGTCGTCGGGATGCAGATAGTGGGAGTCTTGAGTGGCAACTAGGGGAATATTAAGCTTATGGGATAGTTCAACGAGCATGTTTTTCCATTCTTGAAAAAACTCCACGTCTGGGTGGTGCATTATTTCTAAATAGTAATTTTCAGGACCAAAAATAGACTGATATTCTAAAATCACTTCTTCGGCCTTCTCTTTATTTCCAGATTGAATTGCACGTCCGAGTTCACTTCCGGGGCACCCCGAGAGTGCAATAAGGCCTTCAGAATTTTCACGGAGTAGGTCCTTGTCCACACGAGGTTTGTAATAGTAGCCCTCCAAATGGGCGGCAGTCGTAAGTTTTATTAGGTTTTGATAACCGGTGTTGTTTTTAGCTAAAAGTGTAAGGTGGTAACGTTTGTTATCAATGTGAGGTTCCTTTTGAAATCTGCTTCGGTTGGCAACATACGCCTCAACTCCGATTATGGGCTTTAATCCATTTTTTTTGCATGCCGTATAAAAATCAATCGCCCCATACATCACTCCATGGTCGGTCAGTCCGATTGCTGTCATGCCGTGTTCTTTTGCCATCTTCACCATGTCGTCAACTTTGGACATGCCATCAAGAAGAGAGTAGTGGGAGTGGGTATGGAGATGGACGAATTTCATGACCTAAGTTTAATTCTAAATATACAAAGGAGCAATTAGGAAAAAATGTTGATAACATAATTTTTGACAGTTCACACAACTTCTATGCATGACTGCGGGGTGTACCTTTTAAAATTCTGCCCCGACGACAATGTGTCGGGGCCCCGACTGAAACGTCGGGGCTAATTTTAAAAAGGCACACACCCTCCGCCGGTTGTTTGGGTAGTTTGTTGATGTTTGGCAATAGAAATCAAAGTGATAATTTGCAAAAATTTTGGTTTTGTGATATACTTTCTTTATGGTAAAAAAAATTAAATCTAAGATAAAAACAAAATATGGAGTTCATGACATTGTTCTAGAGAAAGATGATAAAGGATATGTTGTTGAGGCCCCTTACTTAGAAGGGGTTTTGAGTTGGGGTAAAAATATGAAAGAAGCTAAGGCCATGGTGAAAGAAGCAATAGAGTTATGCGTGGAGTGCTTAGTTGAAGAAAGGACCCACTTGTTGCATAAGCCACGGACAGGAGTTGCTGCTTAACCTTGCTTATACAAATCTTGTTATGAGTCTAATTCCGATACTTACTGCAAGGCAAATGTTGTCAATCCTGTTAAGAACGGGTTTTAAAATTCTTCATCAAAAAGGAAGTCATATACGATTAAAAAATTTAGTCACAAGAAAGGTTACAACAATTCCAATGCATACTGGGGATTTAACAAGAAAATTGATGACAAAAATTCTTAAACAATCCGGGCTGTCGTTAAGAGAAATTTTAAGGTTAAAATAAATATCTAAAAAACCAACATGGCAGTACCACGTCATCACATGTCAAAAGGCAAGCAGGGCCGGCGCCGAAGCCACCTTGCTCTAAAACCAAAGAATTTGGTCAAGTGTTTGCATTGCTCAAAAATGATATTATCCCACACTGTTTGCAAATTCTGCGGGTATTATAAAGGTGCCGAAGTGGTGAATGTTCTCGCTAAAGAATTGCGAAAAAGAGAGAAAAAAATGAAATCATAAGACCCAATAGTTAATTAAAAATGGCATCAAGACACCTATCAAGATCAGTTGCTATGCAATCACTCTACGAGTGGGATTTTAGGGGTAGAAAGCAAGAAGAACTGCCTAAGACAGTGGAGAGGAATGTAAAAGAATTTGCGGCTGGTTTGGAGGATACAACATTTGTTTTTCAGCTGATTGATGGTGTCATGAAACATCTTCCCGAGTTGGACAAGATAATTGAGAAAGCCGCACCTCAATGGCCATTAGAACAGATTGCTGTTGTAGATAGAAATGTTCTTCGTTTGGGGCTTTATGAATTGCTTTTTGGAAACAGAGAAGAGGTTCCACCTAAAGTCGCAATAAATGAGTCAATAGAATTGGCTAAATCATTCGGAGGAGATTCTTCCGGAAAGTTTGTTAATGGTGTTTTGGGAACGGTTTATAGAGAAATAGGGGAGCCGGGAAAAGATGACGTTCCAAAAAAGAAAGACAAAGAAAATAGTACAGAAGAAACAGAAAAATTAAACGAGCTCGAAGATAAGTAATTACAGTGGAACTCGGGGGCCTGCCCCTCATCACCCCGGACGGGTTCGGTCTTGCTAGACCTCCACGCGACCGGGGTCCCCACTCGGGCCACCCCTCGTTCTCTTAATTGATTGCTTATCTTCTCGCTCGCTGTTAATTATGTCAGAAGACAATCTCATTCAATTAGAAAATAAAATAGATACAAAATTTAAGGATAGAAACATCCTTATTCAGGCGTTGACCCACCGTTCATATTTGAACGAAAACCCCAAGTGGGGACAGGACCATAATGAACGGCTTGAATTTCTTGGCGATGCCGTTTTGGAATTGGTGGTTACGGAATATCTATATAAAAATTATCCAAATCCCGAAGGTGAAATGACAAATTGGCGGGCCGCTTTGGTGAACGCCGTTATGCTTGCAAGAGTTGCGACAGAATTTGATTTAAATGACCACATTCTTTTATCTAGGGGTGAAGCCAGAGATACTGGTCGTGCCCGGCAGTATATTTTGGCAAATGCGATGGAATCTCTTATTGGAGCTATTTATCTTGATCAGGGGTATGAGGCATCGGAAAAATTCATAAGTAAATTTATCCTGAAAGAATTGCCAGGAATTATAGAAAACCAACTATATAGAGATGCTAAAAGTTTATTTCAAGAGAAGGCTCAGGAAAAAGTGGGAGTTACTCCGACCTACGAGGTGCTAAAAGAATGGGGACCTGATCATGCGCGGAATTTTCAGGTGGGCGTATTTTTGGAAAAAGAAATGGTTGGAGTGGGCGACGGTCCCTCAAAACAGGAAGCTCAGCAAGTGGCAGCATCGGATGCACTCAAAAAGAAAGGGTGGTAGAGTTGATTTTTTAAAGCATTTTTGGTATTATCTTCACACATGTTAAAGATACGTTTATCAAGGATAGGAAAAAAGGGACAGGCCTATTTTAGGGTTGTTGTCGTGGAGCACACAAAGAAACCCAAAGGCGAATATTTGGAACTTTTGGGTACTTATAATCCTCACGAAAAAATACTGAATGTTAAGAAGGATAGAATTGAATACTGGGTATCAAAAGGTGCTCAACCATCTCCGACGGTAAACAACTTGCTCGTAAACTACAAAATTTGGGACAGGCCTAAGGTCCAAAGCTGGAAACCAAAAGTAAAGCCAAAAACTGAAGTTCCCAAAGAAAAATCAGCTTCAGTAGAATCAGAACCAGAACAGGTCACAGCAACAAGTTAAAAAGAGTCCTACCAGAAGGGCTCTTTTTTAGTTTTAATAAACTTGCTACCGTATAGGGATGTGTGGAATATTTGGATTTATCAGCAAAGACAAAATAAAAGGAATCCCTCTTGTCATAGGTGCCCTGAAGCGTTTGGAATATAGAGGTTATGACTCTGCGGGAATCGTAGCTATTAGTTCTAATAAGGTTTTGTATCAGAAAAAGTCCGGCAGAATATTTGAGTTGGAAAAATGTTTGGATAACGACTTTGAATCCAATATCGCTATAGGTCACAACCGTTGGGCTACTCATGGTCAACCGACCGATAAAAATGCCCATCCTCACCACGATTGTCATAAAAAAATATTTCTTGTCCACAACGGGATTATTGAGAATTACAAAGAGTTAAAGGACAGACTTATTGAGAATGGTCATAGATTTTTATCGGATACGGACACGGAAGTGGTTGCCCACCTTGTTGAAGATTTTTTGGATAAAAAAAATTACAGTTTTGAGGAAGCTGTTCGGCTTAGTTTAAAATCAATAATCGGGACATATGCTTTGGTGGTTATTAACAAAAACGATCCGGACAAGCTTATTGTGGCGCGCAACTCTAGTCCGCTATTGGTTGGTTTTTCTGACAAATGTAAATACGTTGCTTCAGATGCGTCTGCCCTTTTGCCCCATACTCGAAAAGTAGTTTACTTAAATGATGGAGAGTTTGCCGTTTTGACTCCTGACGACTTCAGGATTGCTACTCTGGACAGAAAAATAGTTTCTCGCGAGCATGAAAAGATTGACTGGTCTGAAAATGTGGCTCAAAAAAACAACTTTCCACATTTCATGCTGAAGGAGATTTTTGAAGAGCCGGACGCTGTCCGAAATGCTATTCGAGGGAGAGTAATTATTCAAGATGGTTTAGCTAAATTGGGAGGGTTAGAGTTAAAAGAAAAAGATTTAAAAAAAATAAACCGCTTAGTTATTTCTGCTTGCGGGACGGCACATATAGCTGGTCTCGTTGGTGAATATATGCTTGAAGAAAATGCCGGAATACCTGTAGAAGTTGAATATGCTTCAGAGCTTAGATATAAAAAACACACACTTGATTCAAAAACAGCTTTGTTGACCATTAGCCAGTCAGGAGAAACTGCCGACACTCTCGGATCGCTAAAAGAAGTAAAACGAAAGGGAGTTTTGACTTTGGGCATTGTAAATGTTGTCGGTTCTTCAATTGCTCGTGAAGTTAGTGTTGGGATATATAATCACGCTGGATCGGAAATAGGAGTGGCATCAACCAAAGCTTTTGTATCACAGCTTTCAGTTCTGGCTATTTTATCCTTGTTTCTCGGAAGACAGAGGAATATTTCTTTAAGTACCGGCAGAAAAATAGCTGAGGAGTTGGTTTCTTTGCCAAAGAAAATGGAAGAGGTTTTGAAGCTTAACGGTCAAATTAAAAAGATTGCCCGTAAATACTATAAATATAATAATTTTCTTTTTCTTGGCCGGAAATATAACTATCCGATAGCTTTGGAAGGGGCCTTAAAATTAAAAGAAGTTTCTTACATCCACGCCGAGGGACATAGTGCAGGAGAGATGAAGCACGGACCAATTGCTTTGATAGATAAAAATTTGCCGACCGTGGTTATTATTCCTTCGGATAGTGTCTATGAAAAAGTTGCAAGCAATATACAGGAAATAAAAGCCAGACGTGGTAAGGTAATTGCTATTGCTACTGAGGGGAACAAAGAAATAGCAAAAATTGCTGACGAGGTTATTTATATTCCCAAAACATTGGAAATGCTTACTCCAATTCTTTCGGTTATGCCGTTACATCTTTTTGCATACCATGTCGGTGTTCTGCGAGGGTATGACGTAGACAAGCCACGTAATCTTGCAAAATCGGTGACTGTTGAATAAGATGATGTCATGAAAGTTATACAAGTTGACTTAAACAAGGGTTATTCTGACGTTATTCGCGAAACGGTTAATGTTTTAAATTCAGGCGGAACTATTATTTATCCAACGGATACTTTGTATGGTTTGGGTGCGAATGCTATTAACGAAATAGCCGTCAGAAAGATATTCAGGATAAAAGACAGAAGCTTTTCTAAACCCCTGCCAGTGATTGTTAGGGATTACTCATGGGTGAAAAAATTGGCTAACATAAAACCTGGCAATGAAGAAATCATGAAAAAGGTGTGGCCTGGGAAGGTTACTATTGTTTTAACAAAAAAAGATATTGTTCCCGACGTGCTAACTGCGGAATTAAATTCTGTCGGGATAAGAATTCCTGATTATATGTTTGTTGACCGGTTGTTGGCTAAATTTGGCCGTCCTTTAACGTCAACGTCAGCCAATATCTCAGGACAGGAACCGACTAATGACATTAATAAAATTATAGAAGTTTTTTCTAAATCTATTATAAAGCCTGATTTGATAATAGACGCAGGGATTTTACCAAAATCTGAACCGTCTATGATTATTGATTTGACCGGTAGTAAGCCTAAAGTTTTAAGAATAAGTTCGACAAAACCTGAAAAACTTTTGGAGCTGCTTGAATTAGGAGTTAAATAATTTAGAATTAGTGGAGGAGTACAAATAGATGGATTTAATATTAGAGAAATTTAATTTGGGTGGATTCAGGTTGATAAATGATTTAGCCGGACAGAATGTCTGGTTAGATAAGTTTATGATTTTTGCGGCCGACAAGATGGGCTATTTTTTGATTGTTTTTGTTCTTGTTATTTTTTGGAAAAAGAGTTATTTCAAAAGAGCAGTTTTCGTATCCCTTGGCTCGGCCATAGTTGTCCGGCTCCTACTTGTCAGTCTGATACGTTATTTATTCTATTCACCCAGACCGTTTTTAATTTTGGAAAACATGAATCAGCTAATGAACCACGCCACGGAATCTTCTTTTCCTTCGGGCCACACAACATTTTATTTTGCGATGGCCACCGGTGTTTATTTTTATAATAAAAAAGCCGGCCACATCTACTTGATATTAGCCGGACTATTAGGTTTTGCCCGTATTTTTGTAGGAGTTCACTGGCCCTTGGATATCTTGGTCGGAGCAGTTCTAGGTATTTTTACCACTTATGTTATGGAGCGATTCGTTTCTCCAAGGCTTTCAATTCTTGCTTAAGATATCTTCTTTGTTCACGACGATTTTCATACAAGGTCATTGCTGACCAAATTATCCGTTCAAGTGGATCCAAAACGCCCTTTTCTTGTTTCGTATTCAAAGCTTTTTTCACGAGTCTCCTCTTTTTGTTATCAAGAGTTCCCATTAATTCCCGATAAGTCCAAATCTGTAGTCTTGTTTCGCTGATATTGACCATACACCCTTTCAAAATAAAAAACCTGAATTATGATACTACAGTTTAAAAACTTAGGCAAGTTTTTCCAACGTGGTGCAGTATTCTTGAATTAGTCCGAACCGCTTTCGCCGCCTGCGGCGGCGAGGAAGTCCCCCCGCGAAAATCCGAAAAGGCGGCGGAGCCGCACGAATGACAATTTCAAGTTTTTCTTTGGCGGATTCGGATTTACTGAAATTCTAGCGAATTTAAGTCTCGGCGGCAAATTCTTTGTTCTTTGAGTTTATAAAAAGAAAAAATCCGCCGTTCGCGTTTGCTACTAGGCGGATTGTTGATGGGTGCGGCGAGTACTTACGCCGCGACAGCTTCCTTGAACGTCTTGTCGAAGGAGACGACACGATCGATGTAGCTCTCCTTCTCGGCATAGCCCGCGATCGCATCTCGCAACTCCTCGGAGGTCAGTTGAATCCCCACTTCATCGAGCGCATCGACGGAAGTGAGTGGGATGTTGTGCCACTTGCTTGCGAAATCATCCCAGTCGTAGATGTAGAGCCCGGCGCCGAAACACACATTGAGTCCGCTCCCGGAACCGGCACCAGTTAGAGTGCCGTTGCCTCGCACTTGACGGACAACGATGAGGGAGCCGATCATAGAACGCGAGTTGAGCCGCAAGAGAGCATCGTCGTTGTTTACGTACTCGATCATCGTCTGCAACTTCTCCCGTTCGGAGAGACCCTCGAACCTGTCGTTTCCGAGATCGAGCCCGAGATACCGCGAGTGAATGCTCGCGATGAGCTCATAGATGTCTCGAGGAATGCTTTTCGCCGCCCGTCGTCTCTTCAGAATACCAAACATAGTTTCTTCTCCTTTCAAGGTACGATTTCTTGCTTGAGTACCTTACTCAAGCGTCGTGGCAAGTATACTGTAAGTTTCAATAAAAGTCAAGGTCTTGTGCGAAAATAAAAAACAGCCCTATTTCAGGCCATTTTTAACTCCTAAAATCTTATGAAAATTTTTCTTTTCTACTTCTACAAAATATGGTTCGAGCCGATGTTTTTTCTGGGTTCTTTTGCGGTTTTGATTCGTGCGGCTCCGCCGCCTTTTCGGATTTTCGCGGGGGGACTTCCTCGCCGCCGCAGGCGGCGAAAGCGGTTCGGACTAATTCAAGAATACTGCACCAGATTGGAAATGTCAAAGATTCAGATGTCGCCTCGCTTCGCTCGGCGACCAAATCGTATGGATTTTTCGGGGCAAAAAGAAATTCCCGATTCCGTTAGAAGTAGAAAAGAAAAAATTTTAATCATTAACTAACAAAAACTATGAAATACATACTTTACGCTCGTAAATCAACAGAAGAAGATGATCGACAGGTCTTGAGTATTGAAGCTCAACTTGTTGAGCTCAAAGAATTTGCCGCCAAAGAAAAACTTGAAATTGTCGCTTCCTTTCAGGAAGCCAAAACCGCAAAAGAACCCGGGCGAATTAAATTCGCAGAAATGTTGTCATTTTTGGAACAAGGAAAAGCGGATGGGATTATTTCATGGCATCCCGATAGATTAGCAAGAAACAGCGTGGATGGCGGAAAGATTATCCATTTTGTTGATCGCGGCTTGATTCGTTCCCTCAAATTTCCCTGTTTCTGGTTTGAACCAACGCCCCAAGGATTATTCATGCTGAACATTGCTTTTGGACAATCAAAATACTTCGTGGACAACTTGCGAGAGAATGTAAAAAGAGGTTTACGCCAAAAAATACGCAATGGCGTATGGCCAAGCTGGGCTCCGGTGGGATATACCAATAATACCAAAACAAGAGGTATTGATGTTGATAAAGATAAATCTCCTTTAGTGAAGAAAATCTTTGAAATGTATGCCACCGGAGCATATCCCCTCAATTCTCTTGCAAATTGGTGTGAGAAAAAGAAACTACTCACAAATGCCGGAAATAAAATCTCATTGAGCAATGTTCAGCATATCCTACAAAACCCCTTCTACATTGGTTTGATGAGATACAAAGGGGAAATTCATGAGGGAACACACGAGCCGTTAATCTCAAAGAAACTTTTTGATTCGTGCCAAGAAGTTATGACAAAGCGCGGCAGAGTGAGACCAGACAGAAAACACAATTTTGCTTTTCTTGGCCTGATGAAATGCGCCTCGTGCGGTTGCTCAATCACCGCACAATACGCTAAAGGCAACGGTGGTATTTATACTTACTATCGCTGTACGAAAAAACGAGGCGTATGCCAAGAAAAGTATCTTGGCGAAAATATGCTTGTCGAACAAATCAAAAACTTCCTTCAAAGAGTTTCTTTGTCGAGCCAAGACACTGAAAAAGTTTTGGCGGCGTTGAATAACGAAGAAACGCAAGCAAAAGAACAAGCGCAAGGTGAAGTGGTAAATCTCAAAGTGCAGTTATCGCAAATTGAAACAAGGGTCCAAAAATTACTCGATGTGTACTTGGAGGACGCACTTACGCAAAAAGAATACGCCGCCAAAAAAGAAAACTTGGTATCCGAAAAAGTTCGGCTGGTGGAGAAAATCACCGACTTTGAGACAAAAGGGTTGTCTTGGCTCGAACCGGCTCGTGAGTTTGTAAAGTCCTTGAATCAAGCCACTAATTTACTTGAATCAGAAAATCTTTCCGAAATGACAACATTTCTGAAAAACATCGGCTCGAACCATATTTTACGGAATCGGGAATTTCTTTTTGCCCCGAAAAATCCATACGATTTGGTCGCCGAGCGAAGCGAGGCGACATCTGAATCTTTGACATTTCCAATCTGGTG
>Ga0209541_10001216_pt1 | contig 51665 bp, 50 predicted proteins | sample RifCSPlowO2_01_FD_184027 | JGI IMG/M metagenome (GOLD analysis project Ga0209541, IMG submission 184027) | Groundwater microbial communities from Rifle, Colorado - Rifle CSP2_plank lowO2_0.1 (SPAdes) (version 2) | ecosystem: Environmental > Aquatic > Deep subsurface > Groundwater | place... | reverse complement strand
AAAACGACAAATATAACTCGGACTTCATGAAAAGGCTTGCAAAGAAGCTTTCGGTCAAGAGGCCAGAGTGTCAGAAACTTTTCAACCTTCTACTTAACGTCCCTGAGAAGGATGTGGAAAAGGCTGTTGAGGAATACAAGAGATTGGTGGTACAATGCAGCTAGTGAAATACAAATGGGATGTTAAAGGTCTCTCAGGTCAGCCATTCCTTTTCGCCCGCGACGGCAAAGAAACCGTCAAGATTAAACTATTCGACGAGAAAATAAGCATGAAGCTTGGGAAAAGGACATGCATAGGCTACAATAAGAACGGAACGCACTTCGAATGCCCTAGCAAGCGCTCCGTTGACAACGAGCGTGTTTGTCGTGAATGCGCTCTTAACGATGATTTCTTCATGTGCATGAAATGTACCGGGGAGGAGTGTATAAACGAGCCACAGCGCCCTTCATGCATGGAAAACAAATACTTCATTTATCTTGCTGCGTTCAGTTCCATGCTGAAGGTTGGCATTTCCTACGAATTCCGCATACTCGAGAGGCTGATAGAGCAGGGAGCCGACATGGGTGCGAAGATAGGTATGGTAAAAGACGGTAAGCTCGCCCGAGAAGTAGAGCAGAAAATAAGCAAAGAACTGAACATAAGTGACCGCATCAGCGGCGTTGATAAGCAGCGGATGCTTTTCGGCAGCCCAAACGTCGCGTCGATGAACATATTCAACGCATACAACAAGCTCAGGACGAATGGAGTCTCATCACATCTGATAAATCCAGAGATCTACAACCTTCAGAGCATATACAGGGTATCTTCGATAAGTAACATGCCATTATCTATAGACGTCAAGGAAGGCGCTGCAGTAGAAGGTGATATTGTGGCTGCGAAAGGTAATATAATAATAGTAAAAAACAGCACGGGTCTGTTTTCGATTAATGCGAGCAAGATGGTCTGCTGTGATGTAGAATTAAATTAGTTGATAAATATGACATGGAAAGGTGTTATCATAGAGGAAAGTCTGGAAGATGGATCGCTGCTAGAAATGGTTACAGAAGTTGGGTATCTGGAAAGTTTGATGGAAGGCGAAGACGATGTGCATCACTTTCATCAGTTCGAAATATCAGATGAGAAGAAAGACGCTTTCGTGGCCGCAGCGAAAAGCCTGATAAAACAGGGTTGGTATATACACTTGTGCAAAGACACAACAATGACAATCATATTCAAGGATAAGGTATTCGAATTTACGGACGCTGAGAAGGACAAGATACAAAAGGCTAAAGATTACGGCGTTTCAATAGGAATTCTAAAAGAGCAGTTAGAAATAGAAAGTCTGATAAGAGACCCTTTCGATTAGATTCTTTTGCTTTCTGTCAGGAAATTAATCATCTGCTTTATCAAAAAGTCCACTCCATCTTTTTTTGGCGACCCGTGCCCAGGCAGGAGGTACTGGACCTGTAATTTTGAAAGAGCGTTCAGAGACGCCACAAGCTGGTCGTGGTCGCCGCCGGGGAAATCTGTCCTGCCGACTGAATTGTCAAAAAGTGTATCGCCAGATATAAGTATCTTTTTCTCCCTGTCGTAAAGACATACGGAGCCGGGGGTATGGCCGGGCGTGTGCAAGACCTCAAAATTAAAATTTTTTGTAGAGACGATAGAGCCGGTTCGTAATGTCCTGTCCAATGTCATGATCCTTGCCTGCTGACCAAAAAGCTCGGCCAATGTCTGGCCCGTTTCCAGCGCTTTCTTATCAGCGGAGTGTATAGCAATATGAAGCTTCAGCCAATCTCTGAACTTCGCGTCGCCGCCCGTATGATCAAAATGGGAGTGTGTATTGACAAGCGTCTTTATGGCGGCAGGATCACAAATCGATTCTATTTGCGTTTTCATTTCGGCAAAATGTGTCCCTGTTCCGGCGTCAACAAGGAGCTCACCGTCAATAAGATAAACGTTGCAGTCGGGCTCCATGCTGCCAAGAAGTTCTATACCTTTGTAGACTTGCATAAAGAGGGTATATCGCAAATTCTTAAGAAGCTTATTCCCGCCACTCTTTCAATGCCCGCTCATAGCCTTTTGCGCTGCCCACGTCGAATGTCATTCCATCATGAAGGAATCCCATGAGTTGTTCCTCCCTGCTCAGTCTGCTGAAAAGTTCTTCTATCATCATTTTTCTTTTCGGAACCATGCCAGCGACCTGCTGGTCGAACACGCACAGCCCGGCGTTTATAAGACGTGACGGGGCTTTCTTAATATTTGGCTTTTCGACGAACTTCAGTATCTGGTTGCCCCTCATTTTCACGACGCCGAAATGACTTGGGTCGCTCACCGTTGTCAGCATGACCGTGGCAAGTTTCTTGTGTTTCTTGTGGAACTCGTACATCTCGTATATATTCGGATTCATCAGGGTGTCCACATTAAGCAGCAAAAATGGTTTTGTTATATAGTCCTTTGCGAGGTTGATGGCGCCGGCAGTGCCCATTGGTTTCTCCTCTTCTATGTAAGTTATGTCGACACCAAACCGCCTGCCGTCGCCAAAGTATCCCCGTATCTTGTCGTTCATGTAATTTACAGATAGTATGACGTTTGTTACGTCATGCTTCTTCAGGAGATTAAGTTGGTGTTCGAGTATTGGCTTGCCGCGTATTGGTATTAGCGGTTTGGGTATTTCATAAGTTATCGGCCTGAGATTAACCCCTTCCCCGCCGGCCATTATCAGTGCAGTATCTAATCCTGTCTTAACAAGGGATTTTGTAAGCAGATTCTCTATCGCGTGCGACCTGTTCCGGATGTCATTACCGTCTACCATGCTGTCTATTCGCCTTAGTATGTCCTTCTTTATTGTTATTGTAACCCTGTCAACCATATTTATCACATTTCTATTACTGCACTATTATATTCTTAATAAAAGTATGAAGAAGTATGAAGATTAAGATATTTATAGTTAACCAAGTAAAGAATTCGGATACAACTTGGTTCACTATGCTCAGAAAGCAAAGCTTTCTGGCATGCCGAAGAACTTTGTTCTTCGAGCATATGTGACCAACTTGTGTAATACCAAAATATTATAGTGAACCCACAAAAGAATCCCGACATGCATTGTGGGTTCACATACAAGGATAATCGAAGATTATCCTGTACAGGTGAAGCGAAGCTTCACCTTGTATAGCTCACAAGGAAATCACATCTTCCTTATATCCCACGACTAAAGTCGTGGGTTTGTTGGAAGATGGGATCCCAGATTCATTGTGTTTCACAAGGATTTCACAAGAAATCCCGTGCAGGAAAAGCAAAGCTTTTCCTCGCATCACACGACTAAAGTCGTGTGTTTTCAATGAATCTAAGATAATATCCTGTTTGTTTCCTTGTAGAGCTATAAGTTGGTCAGCTATAAACAGTTCGGATATATTAATTCCTGTTGATTGCGATGATAATAAGAAGCAGATCTCCCCTGAGAATATCATTTGCAGGCGGCGGCACGGATATAGCCCCGTATTGCCATGAACGCGGCGGCGCCGTCGTCTCTGCGGCCATAAATAAATACTCCTATGCTACTCTAGAGACGCGCCAGGACAAGGAAATTCATATTGAATCTGTAGATTTTCTAAAGAACCTTCAATTCAGGAACATGTCCGAGATAACTTATGATAATGAACTGGATGTTTTGAAGGCTGTAATAAAACACCTTAACACATCTGGTCGTGGCGCCAATATATGGATGAGAAGCGACGTCCCGCCACGCGCTGGCCTCGGAGCCTCAGCTGCGGCATTCGCTGCAATGATAGGCTTGTTCAATCACATGCGGGCCGAGAAAAGCCTGACAAATTATGATATAGCGGAGCTTGCGTACAGGCTCGAGCGTGAAGAACTGAAAATAGGCGGCGGTTATCAGGATCAGTACGCCACTGTTTTCGGCGGCATAAATTTTATTGAGTTTGGACCGGGCGGAGCGCGTGTCAATCCTTTGAAAATGAAGAAGGACCATGTGCTGGAACTGGAAAAACACCTTGTCCTTGTCTATACCAGGGACAGGCCTGTAAGCGGCGATATAATTGAAACAGAAAAGAAAGGTTGGAAAGACAACAAGGCCCTCTCCGACGCGCTAGACAAGACAAAAGAGCTGACACTGGAAATAAAATATGCCCTTATGCGCGGCGACTTCCTGAGATTTGGCGAGCTTCTGAACGAATCATGGGAAGTAAAGAAAAGGCATTCGGCCCTTGTAACTGACAGTTATATCAATAATATTTATGACCTCGCAATGAAGAACGGCGCGCTTGGTGGCAAAATATCAGGCGCAGGTGCGGGCGGTTTCATGTTCTTCTACTGCGAACCCAATAAGGAGCACAAGGTTATTTCGGCCCTGCAGTCCGCGGGCATAGTTCCCGTATCTTTTACATTCGATTTTGAAGGTTTGCAGACGTGGGAGCCAAACGATAAGGTGATTTGATGACATACCTGGAAGAAAAGATGGCACTGCATAACGAAATGGTTGAAAAGATAGATTTGAAGAGTATAGAGGCCGTCGCGGATGCCATAGTTAAATGCTACAAGGACGGCGGCAAGCTCATGATATTCGGCAACGGCGGCTCTGCTGCTGACGCTATGCACTTTGCCGCAGAGTTCGAGGGCCAGCTTTCTTCCATAGACAAGGGTCGCAGGCCGTTGAGTGCGCTGGTACCGTTCAATATATCCGCGCTTACGGCGATAAGCAATGATTACAGCTATGACAACAGCTTTGAGCGTTTTGTTCGCGCCAACGCCTCAAAAGGCGATATAGTGATAGGAATAAGCACAAGCGGTAACTCGAGGAATGTGATAGAAGGTGTAAAGGCCGCCAAGGAAATAGGAGCGACTGTCGTAGGATTTACAGGGAACAATGGAGGAATGCTAAAAGAACTTGCCGATATATTATTCAACGTACCGGTATCAAACGTCTCGATAATACAGGAAGGCCATATAATAGCATATCACCGTGTATGCGCTCTGGTCGTGAAAGAACTCTTTGGATACGACGCTCTAAGGTGATTTTATGCGTGCAATTTTTCTTGATAGAGACGGGACCATAACAAATGACTCTAAATTTGACAAATATAAGGAATTGAAAATTTTTGATAACGCAGCTGATGCAATAAAGATTCTGAATAAAAATTTTCTGGTTATTGTGATAACAAACCAGCCTGTAGTAGCCCGTGGCCTGATGACGGAGGACCAGGTTAAAAAATCTCACGAAAAAATAAACGAACACCTCAAGAGTAAAGGGGCTCATATAGATGCATTTTATTTCTGTCCGCATCATCCGGAGCAGCATGCGGACGTGCCGGAGCATGCGAAGAAGTACAGGATAGAATGTGATTGCCGCAAGCCGGGGATAGGCCTGATACAGCAGGCAGTAAAGGAACACAACATAGACCTAAACAAAAGTTTTTTTGTCGGAGACAGCACTAGGGACATACAAGCGGCAAAAAATGCCGGCTGCATTTCAATATTAGTAAAAACCGGCTACGGCGGCGCGGACGGTAAGTACGACGCAGTACCTGACTACGAATGTGAAAATCTCTTCGAAGCTTCCAGTCTGATCGATAAAATACAAAATATCGGGGCGGTAATGCTCGTGGGAGGCCGCGGCGAGAGAATGAGGCCGCTGACCGACAAAATACCGAAACCTATGCTGCCGATAAAAGGCAAACCCATACTGGAGCATCAGATAAGACTGCTAAAGAAATACGGTGTGAGGGACGTTATAATGTGCGGTCACTACATGTTTGACCAGATAAAAAATTATTTCGGAGATGGCACAAAATTTGGTGTAAATATAGAATATATAGACGAGCAGGAGCCGCTAGGTACCGGCGGCGCCATAAAGAATGCCGCCAGACATATAAAATGGAACAATTTTATTGTAATGAACGGCGACATCGCGACTAACCTCAATATAGGAAAGCTAATAAAATTCCATTCAGAGAAAATGGCCATGTCAACCCAGGTGCTTCGGATAAGCGACCATTGGTTTGACAGCGACGCAGTAGAAATTGACAACAACTCGAAAATAATAAAATTCTTGGGAAAGGGCCAGACTGGCGTAAAGACCTGCAATACAGGAATAGCCATGCTCTCCCGTAATTTCGTGAACCTCATACCGGCCGGCGTGAGCAATCTCGAGAATGATACACTCAAAAGAGTCATACCTACAGGCAATGCCTACGGTTTTGTGAGTGACGATTACTTTAAGGACGTAGGAACAATAGAAAGGTACGAGAAAGCGGAGAAGGAGTTCATATGAGAAAAGAAAATGATTCAAAAAAATTGTCGATCCTTGTAACTGGCGGAGCGGGCTTCATAGGTAGCAATCTTGTTGAACGTCTAGTTGGAGACGGCCACACAGTTGTTGTCCTTGACAACTTCTCACTCGGGAAAATGGATAATATTTCTGCAGTAAAGGGCAAGATAGAAATAATAAAAGGCGACATAAGAGACTTCGAGACCGTAAAGAAGGCCGCAAAAGGTGTTGACATAGTTTTCAACCAAGCAGCTGCTTCTTCATCACCAATGTTTCTCAATGACCTAAGGAACGCGGTTTCTGTTAATGTTGACGGATTCATAAACGTACTCAATGCATGCCGCGTCAACAATGTAAGGAAGCTCATCTACGCATCAACATCTTCGGTGTACGGCAATACAAAGCCGCCGCTAAAAGAGGATGCAAAGCTATCGCCGGTAAATTTTTACTCCTCAAGCAAGCTGATGAACGAGCACCTGGCGGTGCTGTTTTCACGGGAGTACGGTTTGGAGACGGTTGGATTCAGGTACCTTAGTATATACGGGCCGAATGAAAAGTCAAAAGGTATTTACGCCAACCTGGCCTCGCAGTTCCTTTGGGCGATGCAAAAAGGCGAACAACCTGTGCTATACGGAGACGGAAATCAGACACGTGAATTCACTTATGTAAAAGATATAGTAGCGGCAAACATTCTTGCAATGAAGAGCAGAAAACTGGGCAGCGAAGTTTTCAATGTGGGCACGGGGTCGACTAACTCACTAAACGAACTTGTGGCAACGATAAACAAGCTTCTTGGAACGTCTATAAAACCAAAATACGTGAAAAATACCGTGAAAAATTATATCCAGTCACAGCTGTCGGATATAACAAAAATTAAGAGTGTGCTTGGCTATTCACCGCAGTACACTCTTGAAAAAGGTCTCAAAGAGCTAATATCATCCAAGTCATAATTTCTTAATTATATTTACCATATTTCTTGAAAATACTTTTATATCATATTTACTTGCAGATTTCTGTATAAGTTTACGATTCCACTTTTTGTGCTCTAATTTGTCAAGTGCTTTTGGTATTCCATCCTCATTGTCAAAAAACACGCCATTTCTATTGTTTACAGTTTCTAGGAAGCCACCCTCTCTTATTACCGCAGTCGGTTTGCCGCTTGCGTGGCTTTCTATCGCAACCAATCCAAGGTCTTCGTCCTTGTTAGCAGCTATCGTAGCAAGACAAGTGCCATATAGTTTTCGCATATCATCGTCTGAAACGGCCCTTATAAATTCTATATTCCTTAACCCCTCTGCCATTTTTCTTAATCTGGTCTCATCAGGCCCTGTGCCGGCTATAACAAGTCTGCGGTTTGGCATTTTTTTGAAAGCGTTTATCAGCATGTCGATGCGTTTTAAAGTATCAAGTCGTGACGCGGAGAGGTAGAAATCACCACTCCTGATATACCTGTATTTTTTTGTTTCTATACCTGTATAAACGACAGAAGTCCTCGAATAAAGTTTCCTCCCATAGTATCTTAGAACTCTTTTCTTTACATTGCCTGAATTGGCGGCTATCGCATCAAACTGGTTCATGTATGTCTTATCTTTCGGCGTCCAGTATTTTATGAATCTCTTCACTGCAATTCGTTGCAAAGGGTTTGATTTGTCAAGGAAATATTGTTTGAGGTCGTAAAGTATCCTCATTGGTGTGTGCAGGTAAAGGGCGTTTGGTTTATGATTCTTTACAGCTGAGATGCACCAAACACCGGAAAAAATATATGCATCGTAACCATTTAGTCTTAGGGTCTCAAACTTTTTGGCTATTTTCATATTCCGATAAAGCTGCGGACCTGTCACTCCAAGATTTACTATCTTTATGCCGCTAGTGTCGAAAGTTTTTTTCTTGTCTATGAAACCTGTGTAAATGTCTGCCTTGAGCTGCCTGGCTAGGTTTATTACAAGGCGCTCGCCGCCTCCCCTTTTATCGAAAGTAATCGTGCATTATTGCTATTCTCACACTACCACCTCCATTGTCCTCATTTTCTTCGCCTGAAAATCATTTTAGCCGCCCTCTTTAATGACGCCGGCAGCTGCATGTTTTTGGATTCTATAAAGTCTATATCTTCTCTTGTAATGCATCTTGAACCTATAACCACTGTCAGGAAAACCAGCCAGCCCACCAACAATGCAACAATAAGCTCCTCGTAAATCGGCACGTCGATCCAGATTTTTATTGCATGTATCACCGCTATTGATATGAAAGCTCCAAAAAATATCTTGGCCATTCTCAGGTACGCCAGTGATAAACTAGTATGTTTTTTAACATAATTAAACCCGACAAGCGTGCCAATCAAAAACGTTGCGGAGAATGCAACGGCCGATCCCATTATTCCCATGACCGGGACTAACGCCAGATTAATTACAAGGTTAAGTGCCGCCATGGAAAACATTATTTTTGTATTGATGAAGGGCTTTCCAATTCCATCGAGCGTCGTTTGGAACACAACGAACATTGAGTAAAATATCATGCCGATAGAAAGTATTCGCATCGTATTTGCCGCCGGTAAAAATTGGCTGCTAAAAAGAATTTGTATTATTATTTCCGGGAAAGAAAACATCAATATAACGAATGGAAGCAGTACAAACATCAGCACGACTGTTATTATTCTTATTCCACGCCCTATCTCCTGAATTTTCTTGCCGGAATAGAGGTAAGAAACAAGGGGAAATACAACAGCGGCTATGGCGCTTGAAAATACAAGAAGAAGCTGTGTAGTAGGAAGTGCCACCTGGTACAGCGCTACTTCCTCAAGAGTCCTAAAAAATGTTATAACAATGGTGTCTGTGAAATTGATAACTATGAGCGCTATACTGCCCATAAAAACTGGAATGGCAAAACGGAAAAGTTTTTTTGTAAGGTCTGACGAAAGCTCTATCTTCGGCCCCGTGCCAAGCCTGTGAAAACTGAAAAGGAATACAGCACTTGTAACAATTGCAGCGGCCAAGTACGCCAGTGCAATGCCGGCAACCCCGAGTCCTATGAAAACTATGGAGAACGTAAATGTAAGTGATATTCTTATCGGTTCTACCAGTGCGTAAGTCTTAAACTTCTGGTAGCCCTGAAAAACTGACTGGAATACCGTAAAGAACATGCTAGGAAAAAAGCTCAGTGTCATTAATATTAGAACGGCACCGGCCATGTCAGACCTGAAAAGCGATGCAGACAGGTTATTTTCGAATAAAAAAACAAACGCCGTGAACGCCAGTATAGTAATGCCCTGGATTATCAGCACCAGAACAACCGACGATTTTATTTTTATTTTTTCTTTTTTAACGATGAACTCCGGTATAAACTTTGTCAGTGCCTGGTTAAGCCCAATATATCTTACAATTGTAAAAAGCCCTACAAAAGCACTTACAGCGTAAAAAAGTCCAAAATCTTCTATTGTGAGTGACCTAGAAAGGAAAATTCTGAGCGCGTATCCTATTATTATGCCGAACAGTGATAAGAATAATACGAGGTAACTATTTTTTACTGCACTTTTTATGTATTCCATTTTATCGCCGTCATGAAAAATAGCGATGCACTAGACTAATTTTCTCCAGTAATCCAGAAGATCTTTCATCGTCTTATCGAACGGGATTTCAGGTTTCCATCCGGTCTTTTTGTGGAACTTAGAAAAATCTCCCAATAGAAGCTGAACATCGCTAGGCCGCATCCGCGCAGGATCCTCCCTTATTTCGATCTTTTTTGTCGACATGGACAGGAGCAGCTTAAGCATTTCGCTTATTTTCCACGCCTTGCCGCTGCAAATGTTATACGCTTCGCCATAGTCGCATTTCTCTACGGCAACCGTATACGCCCTTACCACATCCCTGACGTCTGTGAAGTCTCTGCTGGAGTCTAAATTTCCTACTTGAATAACCGGTTCTGCTCCTCGCTCGATTTCAGCTATCTGCTTGGCAAAATTTGACGTTGAGAAAACCTCACCGCGTCTAGGCCCTTCATGATTAAATGCGCGCGTTATGACCGTCTTGATGCCGTAGCTCTTGTGGTACTGGTAGCCAAGCAAGTCCTGCGCAACCTTGGAAACTGCATACGGACTTAGCGGCCTCAGTTGGTTTGTCTCTTTTATTGGCGTTTCGTTCTCGTGTACAAGCCCGTACTCCTCGCTGCTGCCCGCTATCTGTATAACGGGTGATATCTTTGAATTTCTGATAGCCTCAAGCAAATTAACAGTTCCTATTATGTTTGTTGATAGAGTTTCCTGTGGGGCGTGGAATGACGTGTGGACGAACGATTGTGCAGCCAGGTGAAATATCACGTCAGGTTCCACAGACATTATTGCCTTTTCAATGCTGTAAGAATCGCGTATATCCGTCTCTATGAATTTTATCTTATTTTTTATATGATTTATGTTGTCCATCCTGCTTCTCCATCGCATAGTGCCGTAGACTTCGTCGCCACGTGCTAGGAGGTGCTCGGCAAGGTGTGAACCTACAAAGCCGGTTATTCCTGTTATGAGCGCCTTCATAGTATCACTATACGACTAGCCAAAAGCCTTTTTAAAACGATAGAAAATGTACTCAAATTAGGACGTTTTTGTAAATGTCGTGTATTTTTTTGACGACAACATCGTCCCTGTATTGTTCTGAGTGTCTTATCGCGTTCTTTGACATTTTTTTCCTGAGTCTTGTATTATCAAGTAACCTGTTTATGTTATCCTTCATGCCACTCCAATCCCCATACTTTACAAGAAGCCCGCCATTGCCGATTGTCTCCGGCACCGCACCGACACTGGTAGATACCACTGGTGTGCCGCACATCATGGATTCGGCTATGGTGCACCCGAAAGATTCGTAAAAAGTAGGCGCCACCAGCACATCCGCCCTGTTATACACGCCGGACAGTTTTTCTGGGGACAGGTTTCGTGTAAATGTGAACCGTTTTCCGGCCTTGGCCTTCATATCGCGATATAGAGCAACCTGATGCTCAAGTGTACCATTTCCTACAAAAATAAAATTGACGTCATTCCTTTCCTTTTCAATCTCCTTGAATATGCCGAAGGCAACCAGAGGGCCCTTCCATAGTTCCATCGGGCCGACAAATGCCACGGTTAGTTTGCCGGACTTTAACTGGCGTGGCTTGTATATTTTGTGGTCTATGGGACAGGGGACTATTTTGAAATTGCCCTTTGCTATTTTCGAGAGCTCGTTTTTTTCGTTCTTATTGAAAGGCAACACGGCATCCGAGTGTTTTATGATGTGTGCGCCCTGTGAAATATTGTAAAGTTTGAATATTTTTTTCTTAAGGGCGGAGCTTGGCGGATGGTACGCCGTGGTGAATATGTGCGGTACCTGTTTTTTCTTTGCTGCAATAAATCCTATGGTAGCCGGGAAATATCCGTAGTGAAACGAATGTATCAGGTCTGGTTTCTCTTTCCCAAGCATTCCAAAAGCCTCTGTAGAAACAGAATATCCGCAAAGTTTTCTAATATCTATTGTAGAAAAACGTTCTACAGAGAAATTCTTGTGTTTTTCTTTCTTTGGTCCGCCATCATGCGGCGCGAATATCTTTACATCTGCGCCATATTTATTATTTAGGCCCCTAGCCAGCAGGAAAGCTGCATTTGATATGCCAGAATACCATAGGCAAGATTTGAATGATGTAGTAAGTATGTTTACTTTCATTTTAGACACCTGAGATTACTTTCATGAGGTTTCTTATGAATATCTTTTCTGAAAAGAGTTTTGACCTTTCCTTTAACTCTCTGGTAGAAAACTTGTTCTCGTCAAAATTATTAACAGCATTTATCAGGCTCTCGACATACGGCTTCTCTATCAGTATACCGGTCTTATTCGTTATGGTCTCCCTGAACCCGCCCTCGTTCACTGCTATGCAAGGCTTGCCCGACGCCATTGCCTCAACCGGGACAAGCCCGAAATCTTCATTTTCAGACGTCTGTATAACGCATTTAGCGTGTGAATAAAGTTTTACAAGTTCCTTATCGTTGACATTAGTGACAAATTTTATGTTTTTGTTTGCAGACGCCCTCAGTTTTTTAAAATAATCAATTTTGTTGTCAAGCATGCTTCCAACCACTATTAATTTTTCTTTTGGCAGTGCATTAAAGGCCTCTATTTGTATTTCTATGTTTTTCTGCGGCATCAATCTCTGCACGGACATGAAATATCCTTTGCTTTTCCCGGACTTGAATTTCTGTATTTCTGTCGGTGGGTATAGCACAATACGGTGTGGTTTTTTGTTGTAGTATGTCTCCACACGCCGCTTCGCTTCCAGAGACTGGACAATCACCTCGTCTATGCGTCGCATGGCCTCCACGTCTCTCTTGGCCGCGAAATGCGCCCATGTACTGAACACAACGCGCTTGGCCATACCTAGCTGGTTTTTAACGGACGACTTCATGTAGAACATCCTAGGTGGCGATATTGTGATATGGATATGTCGTGCACGGAGAGTCTTGTTCATGGAGACAAATTTTGCCCAGTCGCCCATGGATATCACCAGATCGTATTTTGATAGATCAATTTTCTTGAAGATCTTAGACGCCTCTTTTTGCATCAGGAGGGGTGTTGGATAGGATTTTAGCGGATGTGGCACTACACGCATCTTCGAGAATTCCGCATACGTCTTATTTTTCAAAAAGTGGGTGGTAATTATGTCGGCGTCAAGGGCCCTTGCAATTATTATTAGTTCCCTCTCCGCGCCGCCCTTATCTATTAGAAAATCCCATACGACTGCTATTTTCATCCTGATCAACCATCCATGTGAATATTTAAATTTTAACATGATTTTATATGTTTATGATGGAAAAGAAAAAGGTCGAGCAACTAAACTGCAAATGTGGTCACGACGTAATGCTTCACGGGTTTCAGAACATGGGATGCTCCGTCATCCTCACGAAGATCGAAAACGGCTCTGAAGTAAGCCACAAGTGCCCTTGCGGTAAATTCGAACGCCAGTAGCTACGCTATGCACATCTGCTTGAACTCCTTCACTTTCCTGACTGTGATTCGCTTGCCCGCGTTGACTGAAAACTTTACAAAATTCTTGATGCCCTTCTTCTTCTGGCAGTGCATTATTATCTGGAGCGCGTATTTCTGCAATGTGCGCAAGTCGTGCTCCCCGAGGTAATAGGGTATTGGTGCGTCTTCTTTTATCCAGAAATCGTCTGATATGAGTCCCTTTTCTCTTGCCATGTAATAGAAGGGTGTATTTGGAAACAGTTGCAGGACGGAAATTGAGTCCACGTCATAATATCCAACGGTATCAAACAGTTCACATGTTTCTTTCACAGTCTCCTCGTCCTCTCCAGGATTGCCGACCATCATGAACAACCCGACCTCTATTCCTGAATCTCTTAGCAGCTCGAAACCCTTTATCACGATCTGCTTATTGAGGCCCTTATGAAGGTTATTCAATATTTTAGCCGCTCCTGATTCGAGTCCGAAAGTTAGGCGCTCGCATCCAGATTCCTTCATTATTGCAAGCAGTTCCTTCGTAATGCAGTTGAATCGTGATATAGCCTGCCATTTTATCTTAAGATTGCGCCTTATTATTTCCTCACATATCCCACGTGCCCATTCTTGGTCTATGGAAAACGTATCGTCCTCGAAGTAAATATTCTCGACACCATACTCTTTTACAAGATTCTCCACCTCGTCTATCACATTCTTCGGGTCGCGCTTTCTCGTGCGCAGACCCCAGAAATAAGTAGTCGAACAGAAATTGCATCCGAACGGGCAGCCCCTGTTGCCTATGACATGCGCCCACTTCTTCTCGCGTATCTGGTCGGCAAAAAGGTGATGGGCAGGCATGAGTAACGAATTGATATCGGCCGACCACTCGCGTGTTTTGTTTATTTTAATGTTGCCACTTGCATCCCTTGTTGCAAGGCCGTCTATGTCCTCGTAACTTTTTTTGTTCTCTATGGCGTCCATGAGTTCTACTACAGTATCTTCACCTTCGCCAGTCACAACAACGTCAACCGACGGTATGTGTTCCAGTATCTGGCCAGGGAAAAACGTCGCGTGCGGCCCTCCCATCCAGACCTTGATGCTCTCATCTATAGATTTAGTGATTTTCGCTATCCTGAATGCGCCCTTCCTGTTGTAAGTTAGGCAGCTTATCCCGACTACGTCGGGCTTTTCTTGCCTGATAAGTGTCTCCGCGCTATTGAGACCCTTTAGTCTTCTGTCATGTGCAAGATCGAAAATCTTTACTTCATGACCGCGTTTCTCAAGGACGGCAGCAACATAGCACAGTCCCAGTGGATAATCCAGAGGCTGTGCGTCCTCGAATACTCCGTACTCCTCGTTATTCGGCGGGTAAAACAAAATTATTTTCATGCTATCACATCTGATACTGTTACTTATAAAATCATCCGACATTAAAAAGGTTTTGGTGCGCCACTGCTTACACATTTCGTGTCGTCGGTTCTATAACAAGCCTTGAAGGTTGCTTGGCCGGATCCCTCTTGATCTTGTTGAACACGTATCTGCCGGGGCCCGGTGTAAGCACAATTTTCTTTAGCGCGCGCTCCACATTTTCATTACCAGTCATCTTCCATGCCACAAACCCAAGCTTCTTCCCAAGTTTCATCTCGAGGACCTTTTTCCTGTAAAAATCATGCGCCACATCGTAGGCCTTTATGCGCTCTTCTTCGGTAAAGTTTTCTGTTTCGAACACCGGTTTGTTCTTCCAGTGGGCGACATTGTACAAAAACGTCTCCTTGTCCATGACAAACCTGCCATGCTGTTCGGCCCATTTATACATTTCCGTGCCCGGATACGGCACCATGTTATAAAATGAGACGTGGTCTACAGGAAGTTCCTGCGCTATTTTAAGCGAGTCGAGAAAATCTTCATACGTTTCTTCCGGCGTCCCTATTATGAACGTCGCGCCGACGCCAAGGCCGACTTCCTTTGCCATTTTTATCGAGTTTATTATAACGTCAACTTTTTCGCCCTTCTTCATGGCAGCGAGCATTTTGTTATTTCCGCCCTCAACGCCGAACGAGACATAAATGCAACCAGCGTCCTTCATTTTTTGCAGCAATTCCTTAGTAAGCCTGTCGGCGCGTATGCCGTTATCGCATTTCCACGTTATCTTTAGGCCGCGTTCTATTATCATGTCGCATATCTTTTCAGCTCTTTTCATGTCTAAAGTAAAATTGTCGTCATCCACCTCGAAGCTCCTCCAGCCCTTGTCATACCAATGCTGTATTTCGTCAACAACATTCTCTGGTGAACGTGGTCGGAACTTTAAGCCCATACTCAGCCTTATCGAGCAGAAGACGCACTGGTATGGACAGCCGCGCGATGTGATTATTGGCAAATGCTTTTCTGAATAACCAAGATATTTCTTCAATTCAAAGCCTTCGTAGTCCGGTAGAGGCAGATCGTCAAGATTGCTGTCAAAAGGTCTTTCAGCATTAACTACAATCTTTTCGCCGTCGCGCCATATTAGTCCCAATATTTCTCCAACTGGCTTACCTTGGCACAGCTCTAGCATTGGAAACTCTCCCTCGGCGAGCACGCCAAAATCGGCTAACGTGTCGATTAATGACTGGCCTTTTAGCGCTGCCACGTGAGGCCCGCCAATAATTACGCGATACGATCCGCTATGTGTCTTGATCCTGTTTATCGTCTCCTGAGACCTGTTGAAGCCAAAACTGTAAAGCGTTATGCCCACAAACTCTGGGTTGAAATCATCAAGCATGCTGAACACTTCATCATGTGTGTAGCCTAGCCGCATGTCTATTATTTTTGTTTCTATTCCGTTTTTCTTCAGGACCGCAGATATGTAAGCTACGCCGGTATGCGGTACCTGTGCACTGAAATAATCTCCGACACTGGCGGGAATAACAAATGCCACTCTCATTGATAACACTGTTATTAGGTAACCTTTTCATTTATTTATGCTTTTAGCTGGCATAGGGCAATTTTCGTAATATAGAATTTTTAGGCATTCAGTGTGTTATACCACTTGCTTTTTCTCAAATTACCCAGTATTTTTTCGTCTGCATTACTTATCGACTCTGCAGTGTTCGCATCATTTTCATTAGAGAACGAAGGAATCAAATGTACATGTGTGTGTTTTATTTTGTCATGCGAATAAAGTGTTTCTATTCTTACATCTGCTGCATTAACGGCGTCTTTTATTGCCTGGCACAGATAAGAAATAAGTGCAAAAAATCGTTTTAATTCGACAACGTCTGAGATTGATTCGGAATGTTCCTTTGGTATTATAACACAGTGGCCGTTGCACACGGGTTCCCTGGCTATAAAAGCCATATAATCCTCGTCCTCGTAAACAATACGCTGGGGTTCTATGTTTGCAAAATAATCGCAAAATTCGCATGACATGGAGTTATATCTCGTGATAAAGCTTATAACTCTACAAGGAAACAAAAAGAATATTACTTCCTTGTGAGTTATATGTGAACCCAGTAAATCATATTAAGGATCTTTACTGGGTTAACTATAAATCCGATTGTTCGTAGAAACGAAGGTTCATAAATGTTACGCTTAATAAATGATATGTTCCTAATATCTCACGACTAAAGTCGTGGGTTTCATGGAACATAGCGTCCAGAATGCATTGAGTTTCATCTGCTTTCATGAAGTCAGTTTTCAATGCATTCTCGGATAAACATCTGGTGACTAAATGCACTTTGACATGAAAAAACCGCAGACCGAGGCTGAAGCAGTGGAATGCAAGCCCAAAGGCGACGAAGAGATGGATCCAATTGGGTACTTTTTGATAAGGATAAACAATGATGTCATCGAGGCCGGTCTTTGCGATTACAAAAACATAAATGTCATTAAAAAATTCTGGGTGGGCAAACTGCCACAAGACATATACAGACAGATAGTGGAAGACGTGCCAGGCATAATGAGAGATCATGTTGGTTATCTTTCCAAGGAATTGACCCGGGCATGGACATGCATGAAGCTCGGTGTAAAATATGTCCAAGACGGCAGAATGGACGGTACGTTTCCCGAGATAGAATGGCTAAATAAGAAAGATAATTCACCAAAATAGCCGAGTTGTCAACCAAGCATTCTTTTCGCAGATGTTCTGACAGACTCGGCAGAATTGTGGCGAGATGACCATCCGAGTTTTTCTAGTTTTGTCACGTCCAGTAAAAAATTTGTAATGTCGCCTGGCCACCCGCCCGAGCTTCCCGTATGGGAGATTTTCACATTTTTTAAACCCATTTCATTTATAACTATTTTTGCTATCTCGTCAACGGTTATGGCGTCTTTTGTCCCCAGATTGAATATGTTCACAGGGTCGTTTGAATGGTCCACTGCAAAAATCATGCCGTCAACGCATTCGTCCACAAGTAAATAAGATTTTGACTGCCTGCCGTCCCCGAGTATTTCCAGACATGTAGGATCGTTGCGAAGTTTGAATATAAAATCTGACACAACAGTACGTCCTTTTTTCCTGCTCTTATCGCCTACAATATTCGCAAAGCGGAAAATCCAGCCCTGCATGCCGAACATGTTACAATACGCAGAGACCAGGGCTTCACAGGCAAGTTTGCTGGCACCATAAAGTGACGTAGGTTTTAGTGGTCCATAGTTCTCGGGTGTCGGTATCCTGTCAGCCTTGCCGTAGACAACCGACGACGACGAGAAGGCAATTTTCTTCACGCCAGTTTTTTGCATGGCGTCGAGAACATTGTACGTCGCTATGGTATTCTGGTTAAGATCTTTGTCCGTCCTGTCTCCGGCTGAGAATTTTATGTCCGGGTTTGCGGCAAGATGAAAAACCATGTCGACGCCATCGAGGTGGCCTGTAAGGTCATCGCTCGTTATATCCGCCTCGACCAGCCTGAAATCCTTGTTATCTAGGAATTTTTCTATGTGCTCGATTTTGCCGCTGCTGAGATTGTCCACTATGACAACCTTTCCCCGTTCCAGTAGTCTGCAAACGGCCTCGGAGCCTATACATCCTGCCCCGCCCGTAACAAGCGTTTTCATTTAATTACCTTCCTCCAATAATCCAGAGTATCTTTCAATGATTTCTCTATAATTATTTCTGGTTCCCAGCCAAGGCCCCTGAGCTTTGTGTTGTCCCCAACAAATATTGGGTCGTCTGCCGGCCTGAATTTCTTCCGGTCGACCTCTATATTTATAGGTTTTTTTGAAAGAGATATCATCATGTTCAGTACATCCTTTATTTTGCGGCCCTTGCTCGAGCATATATTGTAAGCTTCGCCGTGTGCACCGCTTTTTGCAAGGGTCCACAAAGCATTCGTCGTGTCCCTTACGTCAGTCAAATCAAGAACCGGCTCAAGATTTCCAACGGTTATTTTTTCACGCCGGTCTTTTTCTACTTCTACAATCATCCGTGCGAAATCCGAGATGGCATTGCCCTTTTTTCTTGGTCCTATTGTGTTGAAAATTCTTGCGCGTATGATTTTCATGTCGTATGCTCTCCAATATATGTAGCAAAACATGTCGGCCGATATCTTGCTTACGGCGTACGGAGAGGACGGCCTTAACTCTTTGTTCTCTTTTATGGGTATTTCATCTTCGTGTGTAAGCCCGTAACCCGCTGAGGAGCTTGCAAATACTATCACCGGATTTATGCCTGTCTTTCTGACCGCATCAAAAAGGTGTACCGTGCCCAGGACATTCAAATTTAGTGTCCCCTCAATGTCCCGCCACGACGGCAGGACGTAGCTCTGGGCGGCAAGATGAAAAATTATGTCAGGTCTGGATTTTTTGACTGCGTCTTCTATCTGGGCCTTGTCGGACATATCAACCTTTAGTATGTTGATCTTACCCTTTAGGTGGTCTATATTTTCTGTAGACCCGAACACCGTGCCATAAACGCTGTGGCCCTTCTCAAGCATAAGTTCTGCCATGTACGATCCTATGAAACCCTCACAGCCCGTTATCAAAATATTTGTCATTTATAGCTAACCCATAAAAGAACCCAACATATTTTATGGGTTCGCATACACGGAAAACCAACGGTTTTCCTGTACAGGCTAAGCACGGCTTAGCCATGTATAGCTCACAAGGAACTAATAACATTACCGTCCCCTTGTACAGCTATAAAAGCGTTATTTGGTAAATGTATATAAACCTTGAAAAAGTGTGGTTTCTCGATGCTGTCAATAATAATCCCAGCGTATAATGAACAGCTGCTAGCAAGGAAAAATGCGCTGTTGATAAAAAAGAAAATGGATTCTATAAGGAAAAAATATGGTGAAAACTACGAGATAGTCATAGTAGAGGAGAGCAATGACAGGACTCCAGAGATATGCCAGCAGCTCGCCAAAAAATACAAGGAAATAAGGCATATACACAGCAATAAGAGGCTCGGAAAGGGCGGAGCCATTGAGAAGGCAATACATGCGTCAAAAGGCGAAAAAATAATTTTCATGGACATCGACCTCTCGACAAGCCTCGATATAACAGAAGAAGTCCTTGAAAAAATGAAAAAATACGACATAGTTATTACGTCCAGATACAGCCCTGCCGCGACAGTCAGGAGGTCGTTCGCCAGGTCGTTTGCAGGCAAAAGTTTTTCTGTATTGCTGAGGTTGCTTTTTCGGACAAGTATGCGTGACACGAAATGCGGCTACAAAGCTTTCCGAAAATCCCTGGCCAAAAAGCTAATTCCGTATATAGGCAATAAAGGCTGGTTCTGGGATACCGAATTTCTCATCTACGCGGAAAAAATGGGATACAAGATATGTGAGATTCCTATAGACTGGTATGAACGGAAAGAGAGCAACGTATTTATCGTGGACAATATAGTGGATATGTTGAATAACCTTTCAAGGCTTTACGTAAAATTAAGGCTCAAAAAATACTCGCCGCATCGTGCCGGGACAATTTCTTAAAGGTATACACCTTACTATGAATCATGAGAGTATTACTAATTTTTCCGCCGCAAACGCTTACTGAAAGGTACGCCCACAACGTGGAAGGTATTGGGGGTTTCCTGCCGCCGCTTGGCCTATGCTACATGGCAGCCGTCCTTGAGAGGGAGGGGCATGAAGTTCATATAATGGACTGTCCCGTCAATAACCATGGCGCAGGCGATATCACAACAGAAATAATGAATTTTCAGCCTGAGCTGGTCGGTATAGCCGCTTTAACGTCCCTTGCCGACGTTACAAAGGAGCTTTGTGACCTGATTAAAAACCAGTTTCCGAATGTCGTAGTGCTGTTGGGCGGGCCGCACGCGACTATAATGGCGAAAGAGCTTGCGCAAACGACAAGGGCTGACATAATAGTGCAGGAAGAGGCCGACAATATAATAATTGACATTGTAAACAATCTTGACAAGTACAAGCAGCTTAGGGTGGTCAACGCAGGCAAGGTCAAGGACCTCGATTCTTTGCCGCTGCCCGCGCGGCACCTGCTTGATATGTCGAAGTACTCTTCGCTTCCCAATACTTACAAAAAAGATCCTGGCACGTTCCAAATGGTGACCAGCAGGGGCTGCCCGTTTACATGCACGTTCTGCTTTGACGCGATGGGTCTTTTCAGGCAGAGGAGTGTTGCAAACGTGATGACCGAGATAAGGCAACTCAAAGAAACTTACAAGATAAAGGAAATTGCCTTCTGGGACGACATACTGACAATAAACAAGAAATGGACCCATGAGTTCTGCAAGGAGATGGAAAAAGAAGGTATAATTTGGTCATGTTATACACGTCTGGATCTTATAGACGAGCCGTTGCTCCATGCGATGAAAAAGGCCGGATGTTGGAACATATTCTTCGGTATAGAGTCGGGTGCGCAAGAGCTGCTGGACAACATAACAAAGAAGATGACAGTGGAACAGATGAAAGCAGCGGTCAAGCTCGTGAAAAAGTCCGGGATAGAAATAAGGGGCTCCTTCATGGTCGGGCTACCCGGCGAAACGCCCGAACTTGCACGTAAGACAATCCAGCTTGCAATAGAAATGGATCCTGATTACGCACAATTTTCAATTACAACGCCCTATCCCGGCACCCAGCTGTGGGACAACTATGAAAAGTGGGGCACATTGGACAAGAATTTCAAGGATTACCATGGATGGTCGCCGGTCTTCGTGCCGCACGGATACAAGAACCGCGAGGAGTTGCTTGAAATTCATAGGGAAGCGTTCAGGAGATTTTACATGCGCCCGAAGTATATCTTAAGAAGGGTCTCAAAGATCCGGTCTTTCTCGGAGCTTAAGAAAAACATGACGGGCTTGAAAGTAGTCAAGGGTATGGTACTTAGCCAGTAGCTTCAGCACGAATAAATCTCGATAAGACTTATAGAATTCTTGGTTATTGTTTTTGATATTACGCAACTATGCGACACAACATATTCATCGACCATGGCGGTGCCGCTAATTCCCTTTACAGCGCATTCCGCAGAAGGCGAGAATTTGTCGTAATAAGGCTCCATTATGAACTTGTAATAGTCGCTCGTGAAAACGCTCTCGCAATTTTCTTTGGCATAGTCTATAGTCTCTCGCATGCCTTCCGAAAACCTGAACTCCGAGTCTGGGACGCCAAGAACATTCTTAAGCGGGTTGTATGAAAGTGAATAAGACGTGCCAGAAAGGGCTGCGTACAGCAGAAGTATTAAACCTATTACAGATATCGACACGAACTGCTTACTGTTGCTTAATTTTGTCAGCCACCTGGATGAAATAATGGCAAGAAGAGGCACCATAGGAACTATATGGCGGTATGATATGAGAGTCCTCTGGAACGAAAGCAGTACAAGGAACGTTACAATAAATATTATTATCAGTCTGTCCTGTTGCAGCGGCTTCCTGGCCGCGAAATAAATGCCAGCAACAAGCAGCGCCAAAAATAGTAGGCTCTCCCTTACCGCATAAAGAAGAAAGTAATTCAATATCGGTATTTTCATTGCTAGAGGGTAAACAACATCAGACTCCACGCTAGAAAAGATACGTCTGGCAAAAGACAGTAGCATTATTGGGGCGTCGGCTTCTATATGCTGTTCCCTTATTTGCCCGCCATAATTCACACTTATATCGGCAGACATGTAAAGCTGTGAAAACCCGAAAGGCCATGATACTATAAAAACGGCTAGCGCTATGACAAGTGACTTCAATATCCAGTTTTTAATGCTAATTGAAAAGCTGGGTTTTATGGAGAATTTTACTTGTTTTGTATATAATATGTAAACAAGCGCTCCGACGAGGATTATAACTGACGTGAATTTTATTGCAATTGACAGGCCAAGTGATAGCCCGAAAAAGACGTACGCATATTTCCTGTTGTTGACAGCTCCCCAGAGGAAATATACTGTAAGAACGTAAAAAAAGCTTAACATGGTCTCTAGCTGCGCGTATCGGCTGAACTCTATTTGGAGTATGGAAAAGGCCGTTATTGCGGAGGCGAGCAAAGCCGTCTTTTCATTGTACATTTTTCTTGTTGCAAGGAATATCGCCACAATCGTTAGCATGCCAAAAATAAGCGGCACTATTCTCAATGCGGATTCCGAGGCCCCGAAAATTGCAATCGACAATGCAAACATATATTTGCTAAGCGGAGGCGTATCAAAGATATAAAAATTATTCACGAAATTTCCTTTTACGTATTCGTCTGCGGCCTGCTTTATTTCAACTTCTCCATACCCATATGTCTCCCATGAAAGGTCGTTAAACCGGAGAAAAAAAGCTGTTACCAAAATAATGGCAAGTAGAATAAGCCCGTAATTACGCCCAAAGAACCTCTTGCCAACTCCCATATGATGTCATTCTTTCTACTATACAGAAACCTTAAAAGTTCGCCTATTGTAATAATGAAAATGGCAGACATCTTAGGAGTGTACCCGAAGACGGGATACGATATAAAGAATTCGTCAGTCGAGCTTCCGCTAGGCCTCCTGTCTACGGTGTCCACTTTGCACGCCGATTATAACGTAAAGATACTAGACCAGAGGGTAGACGACAACTTCGAATCCAATTTTTCTAATGAACTGTCAAAAGGGCCGCGCGTTGTTTTGATACCATCGATGACAGGGACACAACTCAAATATGCACTGGATATATCACGCTCTGTAAAGAACAATTCAAAATCGGTTGTCCTATGGGGAGGCGTGCATGCGACCCTTATGCCAGAACAGACCATAGGCCATAATCTAATCGACATGATCGTAGTGGGCGAAGGCGAGTTTGTTCTGCAGAACATAATGGCTGCGCTTGACGGCAAAACCAAACTTGATAGTGTAAATGGTATAGCCTACAAAGAGAATGGCGCCATTAAAATGAACCCGCGAGCGGAATCGCCAGATCCGAACAAGATACCGGAAATACCGTACGATCTTGTCGACGTTGAGAATTATGTGAAAAGCGGCGGAATTTCATTTGACGCCAAGGAACGAACACTGCCCTTTATCTCGAGCCGCGGCTGCCCTTACACATGCACATTCTGTAGCACGGCAGGAATAAGCAAGGGGAATTGGAGGAGCATGACAGCCGAGCTTGCCTACGAACGTGTAAGCAAGATGGTAAAGAAGTACAAGCTCAACGTCGTGAAATTTTACGACGAGAACTTCACGTCGAATCCAAGACGTGCTGAAAGAATAGCTGAAATGATTAACGGTGAATTCAGCTGGTCCATGCAGGCACGTATGGACAACATGTTAATTACGGACATGAAAAAACTCGAGGAAGGGGGCCTGCGCGTTGTAGAGCCAGGCGTTGAGTCGGGCAGCGACCGTATACTGAAACTCATTAACAAGGCTGAAAACAAAGCGACGATGATCGCGGCCAATAAAAAACTCGCACAAACAAATATCAAGGCATTTTACAATTTCATGATGGGCTTTCCAGGCGAATCGTACGAGGAGCTCATGGAAACCGTTGACCTTGCGTTGCAACTGGTCAAAGAAAACCGGAACGCTCATATAACACAGTTCTACATCTTTGTGCCGTACCTCGGTGCGCCTCTGTTCGACTACGCCGTGCAGCAGGGATTTGTAGTGCCAAAAACACTGGAGGAATGGGTGGCCTTCAGCAGGCAGCAGACCTATACGCCATGGATACAGGACAAGAAAGAGATGCTAGAGACAATAATGTACACGTCTAAATTTGTCGACGGAAAACGGCTTTGCCAGGTTCTTAGAAACACAAGAGTCCCCAAGTTCTTCATACGCGCGTTGTCTGCAAACTACAAGAAGAACTGGGAAAAGCATAAATTCGAGAAAACTGCCAGTATAAAATTCCTTGACATGATGGTTAAAAGAAGCTTCGGGTGGGAATCCGGAACTACATTCGAAATGGCGCAAACTGAGTGAGTCTAAAGCTTGCCTTGATCTACACGGCATACGAAGCCTATTGTATGTCCGTAAGAACTGTAAGTGTATGCATCCAAACAAAATTCTGCCGCTTCGATAATTTTATTCTCGTCTGGAGTTGAATAAAATGCTATATACATGACATTGTTCTCTCTTAGATTTTCCATAGTGAAGAAGTTTATATCTGGTATTAAATTTAGGTAGACCGTTTCATTTTTTGGGGTTATATAGTAGGCTATGTCTTTGCTCGCCCATACTTCCTTGTACATGTAATTGTTATCAATTACATTTTTTGACAACGCATCAACCGAGTCTGACACTATGTACAAATTACTGGCGTGTGTAAGTGCAAAAAACAGGCTAAGCCCCAAGAATCCTCCCATAAGGACAGGTTTCATATATTTCCTGTGCATTATAGGCAAAACTGCCGCTATGTAGAATATTCCAAGGTAAGCTGGAGCATAATATCCCATCAAGTCATTGAGCCCAATAAATAAAGAGATAGCGACAGTAGCTAATACCGATAGTAACATGACCTTGTTCCTGAAATCAAATGACTCAATGTATTTGGCTACAAGTATGTAAGCAGGGGTCAGTGCTACACCAAAATATCTCTGTGAATCTTGACCATACGGCACAAATACAATAAAAAACCCTAAAATTAGCCAACATGCCATGATGAAGAAATCCTTCGTTTTTTTAAGTGTATAAATGGCCGCAAAGACCATTATGGCGAAGAATGGTGTCATCTGCCACGATATTGTCGCAACCTTGAATACTTTATTAAACAGGTATTCGCCAATACTTGGGGAGCTGCTACTTGAGTACTCTAAAAATACCTTGAGAGGCTCTTCAAACATCTGACCGTTGTTAAATATAGAAGAAATCACAAACATGAAAAATATTGTACATAAGAGAGCCGATACAATTAAAACTGCACCAACTGTACTTTTTTTGTAAAAATATGCCCCAACGATAATAGGTATAAAAATTATGATTGTACTAAATTTTGTCAGCATGCTTACGAGAAGGAAAATAAAAGATGTTCCAAGATATCTTTTGTCGTCATTTTTTACATAAATAAGGAAGAACAAGACCGCTGCTGACGTCGTGAACAAAAAATGCCCAGTATCAACGCTGGCTGTGTCAGCAAACCATATAGAATATCTTGAAACGGCAGCTAGTCCGGCAGCAATGATGCTGACTTTTTCAGAATAGACACTTTTAGCAATTAAAAAAACTACAACAATAAAAAATATATCAAACACTATTGAAACCAATCTCAAGGCTATATCTGAAAACCCGAACATGAGTGCCCAGTAAGAATACAGAAGCGTCCTTACAGGAGGGTGTGTGAAATTATAAGATGGTCCATGTGCCGTATCAAACGCTCTGAAATCTCCAGCAACAACAAAGTTCCTTGCAGGACCAACTGTATCTATCTCATCGCCGGTAAAATTTGCGCTTATGCCAGGGAGTCTTAAAATTAATGCAAAAATAAGTATCAAGATTAGTATGTGCCAATTAGCTATTTTTGGGGATTTCATTGTTTTCCCTTTATCTTCCACGACGCCACCTTAGAGAGCATCTTAATATGATTTACAAATTCTTTCCTGTTGTTAAGCTTTGACTCGCCATATATCCTAGTAGTCAGCCTTACCGGAACCTCCTCTATGTGGCATTTATTTTGTATCATCCTGACAAGGATTTCAGCGCATATGTCAAATCCCTTGCTGTTTAGCTTGAGTTTCTTTATTTCGGCTGTTTTGTAAAGACGAAAAATGGAGCTTATTGTGGATATCTTTTTGCCAAGAAATGTGCTGTAAAGCTTGTTAACGCCTTTGCTCAATACAAGCCTGTGGAACAATAGATCAGGATCGCCACTCGGGCCAAACTGGGAGCCGACAACGCAATCGCAACCAGTTTCTTTATATTTTTTATAAAGTTTAGGCATCTCGCTGGGATGAAAGGTAAAATCAGAATCCAGAAAAACTGAAATATTGCCTCGAGAACTTTTTATGCCAGTACGTGTGGCCGCTGCAAGGCCCATGTTCCTCTTGTGTCTTACTATCCGGACTTTTTTATTTGTCTTTGAAATTTTCAGGGCCTCATTATAAGTATTGTCGGTAGAACCATCGTCGACTACTATAATCTCGTAAGTCAGTGGCATACTTTTCATAACTGGCATGAGTTCATCCTGTATCCTTTTTATATTCTGCTCCTCGTTATAGGCAGGTATTACGACAGACATAAAATCTTTCATAAAATCACAAATACATATTGACCTAGACATTCTTAAGAATATGTTGAATAATTTTTTCGGCTGCATTGCCATCGCCAAACGGGTTTTTCCATTCTCGTGGCCTCGTCAGCATCTCGTCAACGCAGGAGAGTATTACATCTGGGTCGGCGCCTGCCAGTATATTGCTTCCAACATCAAGCGTTTCTGGTCTTTCTGTATTATCCCTGAGGGTAACGCACGGGACACCCAATATGCATGTTTCCTCCTGAACTCCTCCAGAATCTGTCAGCACCAAACATGCGTTTTTCTGCAGCTGGAAAAATTCTAAAACCCCCAGAGGCTCTGTTTCTATCACGCCTTCAGGCATCACAATGCCCATCTTATCTATAATTTTTCGTGTACGGGGATGTATAGGATAAACAATTGGCATACGATATTTCTTATATATTTTTTCGAGGCCTTTCAATATGCCTACGAATCTTTTTTCGGAATTGACATTCTCTTGGCGATGCATCGTTGCAACAAGATACTTCTGCCCGTCGAGTTTCATGTCATCCAATATTTTCACATCTTTCGCTATTTCCGATATCTGATGAACCGCATCAACTATTGTGTTCCCTGTTATAATTATTTTACTCATGTCTATATTCTCCCTATGGGCATTATCGACTGACTTGGCTGTAGGTGCGTAAAGAAAATCCGATAAATGGTCTGCTATTTTCCTGTTCACCTCTTCAGGCATCTCGTCCCAGTGGCTCCTTATACAAGCTTCGATATGGCCAAGTTTGATATCGAATCCTGTGAAAGACTTGGTAGTAGTTATTTTCTTCGTCGTTAGTGCGCCCGCGAGAACAGTATTTGTATCGCCAAGAACAAGAACTATAGAAGGCATTTCCTTCAGCAGTATTTTTTCTATTTCTATCAGCATCTTGCCTGTATGTTCTCCCTGTAGATGAGGCGCCGAAGATTTTATGCCAAGATTGTATTTGGGCTGCGGCAACTTCAACTGCTTGAAGAATATGCTGTCCATTTCATACGAGTAGTGCTGCCCGGTATGTATTACAAAATAATCTATTTTATCACGTTCGCATATACGTATTATTGGACTGAATTTTATTATTTCTGGTCTTGTTCCGACTATGATGGCGATTTTCATAGATAACAAACCTGAAAAAAGGATTTAAACGCCATAAATATACCACATTTTGGTACAAGCCTAGAAATATACTACGCTAAAATTCTGACTACTCATATAAATTGTGAGGCAAAATAAATTATCAAACCGGAAGATACGAGATTTAACACCATAAAAGTGAAATATCCAGGCCCTGGTTCGCTTAACGTAGAGACTACGAACAGCGAAATCGCATGATAAACAAAAAGTAGTAAAAATCCTGCCGTTATGAACGTCCAGCCAGCAAATAATGTAGAAAATGCTCCAACGAGCGCGTTAATTAAAACTATAAGAGGTGCGTATGAAATGTTCTTGCCACCCATGAAATAATAGCTTACAGAAATCACTATACCCGCCCATAATCCGCCGGTAAATCCGTAGAGGTAACCAGCGGCAATTGGAAATGCCGGCATAGCATCTACTCCTATAAAATGTCTTGAACCTCGCAAGATTAGCCTTATAGAAACATTAAATGCAATACCAAGGGCGATCAATAATATCAAATTAGTTTCCATTAATTACACCGTGTAACAACAAAAATTAAATGTTGTGTTTCTTGTATAAATCATGGCTAATTGAGTTTCTCACAGCCATGTCAGACGTATTCTTCATTAACATTGCAACTGTCATGGGACCTACGCCGCCCGGCACAGGCGTGACAAACGAGGCGATATCTCTGACGTTGTCGTCTACATCACCCCTTATTTTTCCTTCGTACATGCTTATTCCAACATCAATTACAACCGCTCCCGGTTTTATCATGTCTCTTTTTATCAACCCCGGAGATCCGGCAGCACTAATTACTATGTCAGCGTGTTTTGTATAAAGTTCTAGTTGGCTGTTACGTCCGCACACCGACACGGTGGCTTTCATGTTTAACAGTAGTATGGAAAGGCACTTACCTATATGTCGCCTGTTTATCACAGTCACATTCTTGCCAGCGACATTTGTACCTGTTTCTTCTATAAGTCTCATTATCCCTGACACAGTGCAAGGTACAAGCTCCGAAGAGTAGAGAAGTTTGCCTATATTTTCTGGGTGCATGCAATCCACGTCTTTTTCCGTAGAAATAGATGAGACGACTAAGTTCTCATTTATATGCTTTGGCAGCGGCAGCTGGACTATTATACCGGTTGTGTTGGAGGAGTTTACCTCTTGTATTTTTTCTATCAACTCATTCTCCGAAACGTCCCCATTAAATGAGACAACATTAGATAAAATTCCAACCCTTTCACATGCCTCCTGTTTTTTCCTTACGTAAACTTTGGTTGCTTGGTTGTCGCCCACAACAAAAAATACTATTGAAGGCTTGACATCGGAATTACTAAGCACTCTTTTAACATCTTCCTCTATACTTGATGCTATTTTCATGCCGTCCAGTATTTGTGCCGCCATACAATCACCATGCAAAAGCTGGAAAGTCTTTACAAAGATCGAACACACTCTCCCTAACATATTCTGGTTTCTTTTTCCTGATCAGAACATCAACAATCATGTCGCCGATTAACCCCATATGACTTTCTTTCATACCTCTTGTAGTCACGACAGGTGTGCCCAGTCTTATGCCACTAGGATCGAACGGTTTTCTTTTATCGAAAGGTACTGTATTCTTGTTGACAGTTATTCCAGCAATATCAAGTAATGTTTCTGCCTCTTTGCCAGTGATTCCGATTTTGGTTAGGTCAAGAAGTAATAGGTGGTTATCAGTGCCACCAGTGACCACATCAAGACCGTTCTCTATAAGAGTCGCACCCAAAACTTTTGCGTTTTTGACTATCTGTTTTGCATATTCAGCGAAGGATGGCTCCAATGCCTCGCCAAGAGCAACAGCTATACCGGCCGTAGTGTGGTTATGAGGACCACCCTGCAAGCCTGGAAATACTGCACGATCGATCAGAGACGGTAGGTTATTGCGCGTCTTTTCCGGCACCTTGAGCGGGTCAGAACTGTTGCCATTACACAATATCATCGCACCCCTCGGCCCGCGCAGCGTCTTGTGTGTAGTTGTTGTAATAACATCAGCTATGCCAACTGGGGTTGGATGAACGCCCCCGATTATTAGACCTGCTATGTGCGCGACATCGGCCACAAGAAATGCATCCACTGATGTCGCTATCTCTCCGAGACGTCTAAAATCGAAGACGCGCGAATAGGCTGTTGCACCACAAAAAATAAGTTTTGGTCTTTCGCGTCTCGCTATTTCTTCTATAAGATCGTAGTCTAGCCACCCGTCTTTTCCTGTTGGGTACTGCGCAGAGCCGTAATATCGGGCTGAAAAGTTCACAGCATGACCGTGTGTTAGATGTCCACCATAAGAAAGGCTCATGCCCATTAATTTTTCACCTGGTTCCAGCAATGCAAAACAAGTCGCCATATTGGCTGGGCTGCCTGAATAGGGCTGTACGTTTGCGTGGTTTGTACCAAAGAGTTTCTTTGCACGTTCTATAGCTATGTTCTCTATTTCATCTACAAAAATGTTGCCGCCGTAATAGCGCTTGCCAGGGTAACCCTCAGAGTACTTATTATTCATTTCAGACCCTAAAGCCCTTAATACGGCCTGCGAAACGTAGTTCTCCGAAGGGATAAGTTCTAACGTATCAAGCTGGCGTTGTTTTTCTTTTTCTATAATAGAAAAAACTTTATCCATAAACTTATGGCTATACAAAAGGCTTTAATTCTATTCTTTCGCCTTTTGTGTAACTATTGTACATGTGCATTGCTTGTATGGAAAACATGGTCACCCACGAATTTAGGTGAGGTTTTTTTGTTCCGTCAAGCTCCGTTCCGTAGAAAAATCCACCGCTATTATCAACTGAAGTGTTTTGGAACTGAACAAGCCTAGAAGCTAGCCGCTCCAGACGCTTTTCATAACCAACGAGCAATCCGATATCCTTCAGGATTACCCCTAATCTAAGAACCTGCGCAAGCGTATCGCTGCGTTCATGTTCAATGAATTTGCCATCGACATATTTGCACGGCATGCCACCATTACTAAGTTGGTTATCAAGGGCCCATTTAACAGCGCGCAAGGCACTATCAAGGAACCGCTTTTCACCAAGGCCAATTCCCGCGTAGACGAGTCCTTCTGCCGAATAGCAGTGTGGATGCATATGTGTGCTGTTCTCATTCTGTTGTGTTACAAACCTGCCGTCATCAGCCTGCAACCCAAGTGATGCGTTGCATACGCCAACCGCTGCGTCTTTAAAAATTTTATTATGTGTTGCCTCGTACAAATCAAGAAGCCCTATGGCAAGCTTTGCGTGATAGCTTCCAGACTGTGTCGACCACTTGTCCTGAATATCAATATATTCCCCGGTTGCTGCATCGTAAGCTGCATTGAATAGTCCTGTACTTTTTTGCGTCTTCAAGATGGATTCTGCAATTTTTATCGCTGCTAGTAGGTACTTGTCATCTTTTGTTGCCAAGTAAATACTTACAAGACCAGAAAGAACCATTCCATTATCGAATGTGTAAGATACATTACTACCAAAATACTTTAAATCAGGTTTGTGGCCAGAATAAATTCTTGCAATAATGTTGCCATTCGCAGTCATTAAATTTATAATCCAGTTGGCCGCAGTCTTTGCATGTTCCTTGTAGGCATCATCCTTGTTGATAGAGTTTGCATAAACCAGTGTACTTATTCCGTACCCAGTTATCTCTGAATAAATAAATGGGTAGGTTCCTGTAGACATGTCATACCAAGCATTAAAACTGCCAGTATTGTCGTCTTTTGTATTTTGTATTCCGGAATTCAGTAGCCATGACATAGCATTATTTATGTTATTATCCAAGGAAATCACCATCTTGAAGGTTGTATTTTCTTGCTAGTTCATCGGCCCACATCTCTATTCCATTATCAAATTGAACACGTTCCAAGAGGATCATGTTATCAGTCGTATTTACAAGTACGCCCTGTTTGTTTTTAATCATGGAAATCTCTCCAGGCCTTGAGACAGACTTGTATTCAGAAATTTTTACGCGCCACACATATAATTTTTTGTTTTTCCAAAATGTGAATGAGCCTGGAAAAGGGTGCGACTGGGCCCTTACCCAGTTGTAAATTTCAATGGAGGGTCTTGTCCAGCTTATTACCCCGTCTTCCGGTTTTCTTCTAGGTGTGTACGTGACTTGTTTCATGTCTTGCGGTATTCTTTTAACAGTATCATTTCTTATAGCACCCATATTTTCCATTAGAAGTTCAACGCTTGCGAGGTCTGATTTTGCGTGCAACGTTTCAATGTCATCCCGTTCGTCCGCAGCGAATTCCTTTTGGGCTATTATATCACCGTCATCTGGCCTCACAGCAAGATAAAAAAGTGTGACGCCCGTTTTCTTCTCGCCTTTGATAAGTGCCCAATTAAGCGATGCAGCACCCCTATTCTTAGGCAGCAATGACGCATGAACACCTATACAGCCCTTTTTAGGTATCAAAAGTATCTCAGGTGAAATTATCTGGGACCAGCCAAGCTCGAGAATTACGTCAGGCTGGAATTTTTTAATCTGATCAATTACAGACCTGTCGTTTATATTTGATACCTTGTAAAGATTTATGTTATTTTTTTGCGCTGTATCATCCATAATTGCAAAACGGCTTTTAACCCATGCAAATGTGTCGTCGAGTACGTAAACAGCCAATATTTCATCTTTGCCTTCTGTTATAATTGCCTCCAAACAATGCCTTGTCAAAAGCGTTGGGCCTATTATAATTATACGCATCGTTATCATTGCCTCATGTCTAGAATTTTGTACTTGCAGAAGCCCATTCTATATTTCTTTTTAGACCTTCATCTATCCCTATAGTAGGGGCCCATCCAAACAGCTTATTAGCCTTATTGTAATCGCAGCAAAGTCTTGTAACTTCTGCAAGTCTTTCTTTCACATGCACCGTCCTTGCGGTTGACCTGCTTATTTTTATTATCTTTTCGGCCACATCCTTTATGCTTATGTCTTTTGAAGTGCCAAAATTTACGGCCTGGCCAATAGCCTTCTTTTCCGATCCCATTAAAATAAATGCGCTTATCATGTCGTCGACGTACGTAAAATCTCTTGTCTGGTTTCCAGTCCCGTATATAGTAAGGTTCTTGTTTTGTAGAGCTAGGTTGATGAATTTTGGTATTACGTCATAGGTATGTCTAGGGCCGTAAGTGTTGAACGGCCTTATTATCGCAACGGGTAGTTTATAGGTATTCCAGTAAGAAAAGCAATATCTGTCTGCAGCCACCTTTGATGCGGCATAAGGCGAGGTAGGGTTGAGTGGGTGGTCCTCGTTTATGGGTATGCTGGAAGAACCGTATATCTCGCTCGAAGATGTACAAACAACCTGCTGAAGTTCTTTCAGGTGCATAGAAGCGTGTAGTACATTTAGTGTGCCTATGACATTTGTTTCCATAACCTCAAGAGGGTGCTCGAAAGAATTCGGCACATAAGCATCGGCCGCGAGGTGAAAAATTATTTGTGGATTGTTTTTTTCTATTAGTTTTATAGAATCGGCATTCCCTATGTTGCCAGTAACTATTGATTTAAGATCCTTTTGTATGTGGTTTATATTTTTCAGCTTGTATTGGACAGTGCCACTGTCAGATGTTCCGCGTACATAAACAGAAACGTCTGCCCTTTCACGTAAAAGCCGCTCTGTAAGATGCGAACCCATAAACCCGTCCGCGCCTGTTACAAGAACTCTAACGCCATTCCAGTCCATAAAATCACATCCTCTATTATAGTTGACCAACTTAATATTTGGTATACAAACAAGAGCAAGCTCTTGTTGTACAGAAAGAACTTCGTTCTTTCTCGTATAACACAAGTTGGTCACATATGCTCGAAGAACAAAGTTCTTCGGCATGCCAGAAAGCTTTGCTTTCTGAGCATAGTAAACCAAGTTATAATATCCGGATTCTTTACTTGGTTAACTATAACATAGTAGACATTTTAAATCTAAAAACTACCTTAGTGTAAATCTACTAGGCCTTCTTTCTCCAGTAATTCATGACATCTTTCAGTGTCTGCTCAAATGGTATCTTTTGTGCCCAGCCAGTCTTGCTGCGAAACTTTGTATTGTCCCCGAGAAGTATCTGGACATCACTAGGTCTCATCCTTGCTTGGTCCTCTTGTATTTCAATTTTCTTTGTAGACATAGAAAGCAGCATTTGTAGCACGTCCCGTATCTTCCAAGTCTTCCCTGAGCATATATTGTACACCTCGTCATACTCACACTTCTCGACCGCAAGTGTGTAAGCGCGTACTATATCGCGCACATCCGTGAAATCCCTGAACGCGTCAAGATTGCCCACGTGTATAACCGGCTCTGCGCCTCTCTCTATCTCGGCTATCTGTTTGGCGAATGCCGCAGTGACTATTTTCTCTGCGCTGCGAGGCCCAACTATGTTGAATGCGCGTGTGCGCACGACTTTCATTCCGTAGCTCTTGTGGTACTGGTAGCCAAGCAAGTCCTGCGCAACCTTGGAAACTGCATACGGACTTAGCGGCCTCAGTTGGTTTGTCTCTTTTATTGGCGTTTCGTTCTCGTGTACAAGCCCGTACTCCTCGCTGCTGCCCGCTATCTGGATTACTGCATCTGTTTTTGACCTCCTCATGGACTCCAAGACATTGAGTGTGCCTATGACATTCGTGTTGATTGTTTCCTGCGGAGCCCGCCAGCTTGTAGGCACGAAGGACTGCGCAGCAAGATGAAATATAACGTCGGGCGTAGCCTCGTCAAGCGTCTGCGAGACGGAGTTCGTGTCTGTAAGGTCACATTCGAGAAGTGTTATTTTGTTCTTGAGGCCGTCTATGAATTCTGTTTGCCTATTCCGCCCGCGTACGGTTCCAACGACTTCGTGGCCGTTCTTGAGCAGGTACTCGGCCATATGGCTGCCGGTGAACCCCGTGATGCCAGTTATTAGTGCCCGCATTTGGAGAAGATGGAAAGAAAGGATTTAAAGTGTTTCTAGTACGAGAATAAAATTAACTTATGATAACTTTTGGTGTCGAGGTAATCTCCATGGCAATTTCATGTTCTCTATAAGCGGGAAGCGAACCCACCGCCTCGCCACCAGAGCCGGAAGGGAGCCTGTCCGCGTAGACGAAGAACCGGCCGTAGTCAACGAGGACCGGGCCGAAGCCGACACCAACGAACCTTTCGTCTTTGTAGTCGTCTAGTCTGTAGAAATATGAAACCATTTTTCCTGACATGCCTGACTTTTTCAATCGTCTTATCGCCTCATTCCTGTCTTCGACAGTCTCAATCGGTACTAGCGTGCCTTCATGAAACAATCCGTCATCATTTGGCACGTAAAATCCGTTTTTAGGCATCCAGACATTATGGACTTTTTCCCATTGTGTGCCTGCGTGTGAGACATATTGCACATTCAATCTGCTTTTATCATCTGCACCGCGGCCTTCTCTTACAATATCCCTTGTTATCAGTCCGAACCATTTATTGCCGCGCTGTTTGTAAAGATTCTCGCGTGCTTGATGAAATGGGTTATCATAGTTATTATGGCTGTCAAGAACAAACAGTTCAAAGCCGCTTACGTCCGTCTGGTTATGAAGGTCCTTGTAAGGCTTGCTGAAATTAGTTGGCTCGAATGCTACATGAGCAGTTCTTGTCGGCGTGGTCAATTTTGCGTACTTCATCAAGAAGCTATATCCGAAACACTCTTAAGTCTTAGACCAAAGACCCTTGTGCCATTTGAGTATTGACAGATCACGTCTGTAGATTGCGAGCAGCACGCACAGCCATATGCAGGGCGGTGAAACAGACCAAAATATCCAGGATAAATGTGATTTCCATTTTGGGAAAAACCTGTCTGCAAAGACCCGGTGGTATTTGCCGCACAAATAAAAATGTTCATAGTTCTTGTCGGCTCCGCCCTGTCGTGTTTTGATGTGCCATACAAATGCATTGGGCATGTACATGAATTTCTTTCCATTTTTAATGAGCGCCATTTGCGGAAAGTTCTCCTCTCTGAACCCGTAGCCTTCTTTGTAAAAATCAACAAAGTCCCCGACTTTCTTCAGTTCCTCTGTCAGAAACGACATGTTAGCTCCAATCATCACACTGCACTCCATTGGCCTGGAAGGTATCCATGCGCCGTTGAAGCGCACATCACCGGCCGAATTTACAAAGTTCTGTTTCCTATCCGTCTTCTTGTATTTGACAATAGGCCTCAAGCCGGTATCACAGTTCACGGCTGGCCCGGCTACCGCTGATATGTTAGTGTTGAATCCGTAGCCCCTTATGATATTCTCCAGCCAGTCTTTCTTCGGTACAGCATCATCATCCAAAAATGCTATTACCTCTGTACTGGTATTTTCTAGTATAAGGTTTCTTGCAGGCGGCTGCCTTATGCGCTCCTTTAGATGTATGTATTTTATTGGCATTTTGAGTTTCTTTACAATATTTTCTGTCTCGTCGTTGTCGCTAGTATCGACAATTACCATCTGCTTGGGTTTGAATGTTTGACTAGCTACGGCGGCAAGGCATTTCGATATGATTCTGGCCCTGTTATGTGTTATTATTCCGACCGTTGCGTCCATTATTTATCCCTTCCGTACAAGAACCATCCGATAATTACCAGTCCGATGTTTACCGCCCCGAAAATATTTGTTATGATTATCGGAAAATTAGCTATTTCAATGCCGTACAAAATCCATATCACCGCGCCTAAGAACAGGATAGTATATGTTGTTATTGATATGTCCCTGGCGCTCTTTCTTTTGAATATTTTGTAAGCCTGCGGGAAGTTGGCTATTCCGCTCACCGTACCGAAAATCGTTGCCAGCAAATAAAGTAGTGTCATTTATTTTCATCACTTATGAGACTATTTAATTGATAGTTATTTCCCTGCTATCAGGCCTTTTATTATCATCTTTGCCGCGCGCGGAATATCTTTTTTCTTTATTGTGGTCATGTTGGCATAGTAGTACGCACGCACCCGCTCCTCTGCAGTGTACTCAGGCGTGTCGAAAACCGGCTTCGGCCTCGCACCTATATGGAATCCGTCCTTCCAGTCTCTGTGTATGCGTGCATTTGAATCATTTTTGACCTGCTCCCATACCTCCGTTCCCGGATATGGAACAAGTATGCCCCACGAAGCCGTTATTCCAAGACGTTTCGCAAACTCCATTGACCTCTTGTCAGCCTCGTACGTGCTTCCAATAAGACCTATTATGAAAAATCCATGAACCTTTATGCCGGCTGCCTGTGCGAGTCTTATGCCATTCTCGACATCCTCCAGTTTTTCACCCTTCTTTATTTTATCAAACACTTCCGGATCCCCGCTCTCTACACCGATAGACATAGAGTAGCAGCCCGCCTGCTTCATTAGCGTGCATAGCTCCTCATCAAGCCTGTCAGCGCGTATGCCATTAGGACACGTCCACTTCATGTCCATTTTTTCGCCGATGAATAAGATGCATATGTCCTTGGCCCTGTCCATCTGCAGGGTGAAGTTGTCGTCAAGCACCTTGAATTCCTTGCTGCCATACTTCTCTTGAGCGTAACGCAATTCAGCAAATATGTTCTCGCCTGACCTTGTACGGAATTTCCTGCCTATCACCGTCGGCACGTTGCAATTTGATACAGCTATCCCGTTTACTGTATAAGTATGATCATCTTCGACCTCAAGATTGTACACATAGCCAGAGAATTCTATCTCTTCGATTGACATAATAGGAAGTAATTTTTCTTTTGAACTGGACTTGAAAAGCATTATCTGCCCGCCTGATTCTACAGCAGAAGTCACTGCGGGCAAAACTTCCGTCAAAATGTCTCCGGTTTTCAGATTATCCGCCCTTACCATTTCGAATTCATTCCTTAATGTCTTTATTTTATGATTCAGAGTTGCTATTATCGGTTCTTTACCGTCTATGTTTATTTTTATCATTTTTCCTGAATAGGCTCGTGTAAAAGTTTGTAAGACGCTTTTCCATCTGCCTCTATCCGTAAGAACTTTCATACCATTAACAACGTCTCTTATTTCAATTAGTCCAGAATCCGTAAGCACAAGCATATCTCCTCGGAAGCAGTAAGTGCACGTATACGGACATCCCCTGCTAGTTACAAGCGGCCAGTTATCTATCTTCTGCATGTGTCCGTCTATGTTCACGGAATCAAAATCGTCGTAAACAGGAAACGGAAGTTCGTCCAGGTTTGTTATCCACTCATTCGCAGGGTTCTGCACTACATTGCCGTCCTTTCTGTATATCACGCCGTTGATAGTCGCAGGGTCCCTTCCAGAAAGTATGTCCCTGAAAACGTACTCGGCTTCGCCGAATACGCCAATGTCGAAAATGGGATTGTCCTTCAAAAGGTTGAGCCCATCGACCATCACATGAGGCCCGCCGGCAACTATTTTCGCGCCCGGATTTATCTTCTTGACCATCTTAGCGACCATTATTGACTCGTCTAGCGTGAAGGATTTTATGGATATGCCAACATAATCCGCATCCCTAGCTACTTGAAGTCTTTTTTCAACATTGCCGGCTCTGTTTACAAAGTCAACGACTTTGACTTCATGTCGGTCCCTTATGGATGCAGCTATGGAGGCTATGCCGTTGTTGAGTCCTTCCCAGACGCCCTTAGGATCGATAAAAACAACTTTCATACTATCACGTAATCTAGAGTATTATAAAATGACTTAAATACCTAAGTTGGTACAAGGATAGAAATTACATCACCGATTTAAATTTCATTCTTCAGTTAATCTAAGTATCGACAACCACCTTTTCAAATAGTGGTAGGTCAATCAGGTGGTTGGGGATGCCAGGATATCACAAATAATATTCTGGCAATTTCGTACCATCTAAATATAGGTGATATCCTGAGTATGAAAATTGCGCTATGCACTGAAATAATGTATCCGTTATACGGTGTAGAGAGACGTGTATACGAGCTTGGGATGAGACTGCCAAAATATGGCATGGAAGTTGAGATCTACACATCTACCTCCCGAGACCGTTTCAAGAAGCTTAAAATAATAAAGGTCAGTCACACAACAATAACCAACCCGCCAAAACGAAATTATGCATTCTGTATAGATTACGTATTCAATCTTTTCAAGCAGCTGATGAAACGTGACTACGACCTTGTGCATGCAGAGGGGCATATGTCCCTGATACCGTGCTCGGCCGCGGCGTTCATGAGAAAAAAACCGTCCGTAGCGACCATACACGATCTCTATCTAAGTCATTGGGGTAAGATGTACAAAAGCGCCGCGTCTTTTGCAGGTCTGCCGTTCGAGATTATGTCATGCAAACTACCTTTTGATAAAATTCTAACTGTAAATTCATCAATAAAAAATAAAATGATCAACACGCTGCGAATGAACAAGAAAAAAATAGATATACTGCACAGCGGCATCGATACAAAATACATAGATTCGATAAAAGGTAATAAAAAAGATGATTCCATAGTGTACGTCGGTCGCCTTGTTCCGCAAAAGAATGTAAATATGCTAATACGCGCTTATGCCTCTCTTGATCCCGTAATACGCAAAAAACACCAGCTAAAAATAATAGGCGAAGGCTCTGAGAAGCCCAAGTTGGAGGCGCTTGCAAAAAGTCTTGGGGCAAAAGTCAATTTTGCAGGCAAGATAGAACGCCACGAAGATGTTATAAGGGAAGTGAAAGCAGCGTCACTGTTTGTCCTTCCATCGCGCCGCGAAAGTTTCGGCATAACAATCATGGAGTCTATGCTATCGGGCGTGCCTGTTATTTCCACAGCCACTGAAGGTCCGATGGATCACATAATAAACGGTGAGACGGGTTTTCTTGTCGGTGTCGACGACACGAAAGAGCTTGCAAAGAGTATGGAAGGCGTCCTAACAAACAAAAATCTCTACAACAGATTATCAAAAAACGGCCGTGTGTACGCAGCTAACCACGACTGGGAAAATATAGCAAAAAACGTTGCAGCCGTGTACAAGAAAGTCTACGAGAGTAAATAGTTATGTTGCACAAGATGACAATCTCGGAGTCGGCATTTGTAGCAATAAAGTCTGGCGAGAAGACTGTAGAAGTCAGGCTGTATGATGGAAAAAGGCAACTCATTAAGATTGGCGACCAGATAGAATTCTCTACGAAGACCAAAAAGTTGAAAGTTGTTGTTTTAAATTTAGAAAAATTCACGTCCTTTCTTCAGCTACTTGAACAACACTCAGAAAAACTAGGTCTGTCAAGATTCGAATCGCCTAATGACTGGTTAAGGGAAGTCAGAAAAATATACCCGCTGGAAAGGAAGAGAAAATACGGAGTCCTTGCAATCCAACTAGAAGTCATCAACTAAAATTCACTTTGAATAATTTGACTTCTCCGCCCCAGTTGTTCACCAGCTGAAAATTTTGCAGGCCATTGCCGTTGTACAGGAACATTCTTGTGAACATGGAATCCTCAAGTTCGGGCGCTATGAACAGGACCGCGCCGTTGCCAGGCTCTATCCAAAGAGTGCCATCTACGACAGCGTCGTCCTGCGTGTATAGTCTGCCTGTTCCGGAGGCGTCAAAATAAATGAAGTGGCGCATCTTCAGCGGCTGCGCAGTGCCCTGCTGCTGCAAGAACGCTATCACAGTGCTGTTTGTGACGTACACAACGAACGATTCCTGCTGGGAAAGCGGATAAGTGTAAATAATCGCATTCTGCTGCACGTCAGGCCTTGCATTTCCCAATGACGCGGTGCTATAGACATAAGGCGTGCCCCTCTTATCTACGGGGTTCCATGTGGCAAAGTAAGACCACCATGTGCTTTTTCCTATGAGGTCCGAAGACGCTATGTAGTACATAGAATCACACCCTGGTTTCCTGTATTCCTTCAGTATCTCAATCGCGAGCGTTTCATTTGCTGTAAGAAGTGTTGTCGATATATCCTGTATACGCGCAGTTGTTTTGTTGCCGCCGCTGTAAAGTACAATATGATTTATGTTGCTGTCGTGCTGCTCAACCTTGACGCCTTCTTCTGTATAATTGGCCTTTCTGGAGAATAGCTCGCCTTGCGACGCCCCGTCAAAAACAACCGCCCTTCTCGCAACACCTGTTATGAAGTGGCCCGGATCCCAGTAAGTTGCAACAACGGTGCATTCTGGCGTGTTTTCCTTGAGCCACGTCAACGCCTGATACCAATTATCGTCAAGAATTGTTCCCTGACTTTTCGCTATGTATACAGCTGGTTGGAAGTAGAGGAAATATAGCTCGGCAAACACAAAAAATATTACAATTGCCAAAGCGAGTCCTTTCTTAGGCAGATTTTTTGTAAAGTAGAGCAATCCACAAATTATTACGAGGACTGCAACCCCTATAAAAAAGTCGAACGTAAGCGCAATTATCGGTACTAGTATCGCCACGAGCTTGAATATATTTTCTTTGTTCATATCAATCGCCAAAATTTTTATCCTCACCGCTTGCCATGCGTATCAGTTTTGAAAATAATATGGCAGACCCTATTGCCAGCGGGGCAGAAAATAGTATGCTGAATCTTATAGCAACTATCGTGGCCATGAAAGGCCCTATGAACCATACCAGCAGCAGCAACACAGTATCGAGATGCTGTCTTTTCTTGTAGTACGAATAAAGCAGGTAGATAAGTGCGTATATCATCAGGAAAAATGATGAAATCAGTATAAGAGGCCCGCCGACAACACTCGTGCGTGCTATTATTTCCCTAGGACCTCCAGACTGCTGCAACTCAGCAACGGAAACATAAACATTTGGGAATTGTGCGTCTTCTCCCTTTATCGACTGGAACTGTATAGGGCCGATCAAAGCCGCCTCCACCTTAGTGAGGCCGTAAGGCGGTATCGTCAGCGCAAATGATAATATCATGTATACCGCAAAGCTAGCCAGTATATATTTGGATTTTTTAATTCCGATTATAAATTTTTTAACGTCAAATAAACCTATTACAGGTAAGAAGAATACTACAAATCTGACGTATCCGTTATATTCACATGCTAATCTATAGAAAGTTACTAATAAAACGAAGCCCGTGAACAGCCAGAATATGTACCAATACCCCGCCCATGTGGAGTACCATAGCCAGAGGGCAATGCTCGTCAGCACCGAATAGAGCAGTAGCCTTCTGTCGAAAGATTTTGCGGAGCTCGCGTATTTGTACGTAAATATCAGGGCCGCCATCACTATCATTGACATTAGTATGACTATTGCGTCCGAATCTGGATCGCCGCCCAATGAACGCGAGAGGTTGCTTATGTCAAATACGTAGATGAATGCAGCTAGCACGCCGGCCTTTCTGTCGTAGAGCATTTTTCCAATAAAATAAAGGGGTATGACAGCCAACGTCGCAAGGAACGCCGGGAAATATATTAAAAATTCCACAAGCGTCAGGCTTATGACCGAATTTGCAATCATGTACGCGTAAGCACCGATATAGAAGTAAGGATATATCCACTCCGGCGGCCTGTAAAAGCCGTTAGGCGCAATTTGATAAGTATCCAACGTCGGGAGGACCCCATTGTTGAGCACTATCTCGTCCATCCACCGGTAGAATACATAGGAATCGATATTGCGAAGGTAAGGCCACCTGTAATCCACCAGGCGTACGTACATGCTGAGCAGTATTATTATGATTATCGCGATTATAACCCATCTGTTCTTAATCAAGTGCAGCAGTTTTTCCTTTTTGTGAAGTTTTTCGTGTGTATGCACATTAAGGTAGTAGAAAAAAGCACCTACGATAGGTACCAAAGCCAGAATTATCCACTTCTTCGGCTTTTTTGTCTTGAGTATGTCAGAAACCGACCATAAAAAAGACGTTATCCAGAGCGCCACAATAATAATTAAAGATGTAGCGATTATTCCGGTTATTTCATAGCTCATCGTAAGAGACTTTAAGCAGAAACTTTAAAAGCGCTAAATTTTCTTCCCTACGGCCATATAATTCATGCCGAATTCGAACTTTTTCGATAGCAGTACACGGAATCCGGCGTCCTTAAGCAGTTTTTCTATTTCTTCCGGTGAAAAATAGTGCACATGCTCTTTTGTGGTTTTTTCCTCTGTCATGCCCATACCTACAAGTGCTTCCCAGAAGACCCTTGCACGTGGCATAGGGGTCGTTATTATTATCTTTCCGCCCTTTTCCAGCACCCGGTTGCACTCCTTCAGCATTTTACCGGGGTTTGTTATATGTTCGATAAAAGCAATCATCGTAACCGTGTCAAACGACCCGCTTTTGAATGGAAGCCTGCCGCCTATCCTTGCCTTTCTTATCGTGAGGTTTTTTTCAGTATGGTTTTTTACAGCAATATCCATACCAGTGCCGCTTTTTATTCTGCCGCTGACCCCGCGCAATAGGTAGAAATCGCTGCCGCAGCCTATGTCGAGCATCCTAACTCCATCCGGGATATGTTTCATTACTTTCTTATTGCGTATTACTCGGAAAAACCAGACGAAAAACTTTACCATACTAATCGGCCAAGAAATATCTGACATGGTTCTTATTTAAGCTGTTTGTCACTAATTTTCGTATATGTTTTTGTCTGTTATAATACCAACGATAAACGAAGAAAAGTCGATAGGTAGCACAATAAAGGGTATAAAGAGCCGCCTGAAAAAATTCAAATACGAAATACTAATTGTCGACACAAATTCAACAGACAGGACGGTGGCGATAGCAAAATCCCTCGGAGCAAAAGTGATAAACGAGCCGAGGCGCGGGTATGGTCGTGCTTACAAAACCGGCTTCGTGCATTCGAAGGGCGACCTGGTAGTTACTCTTGACGCGGATTCTACTTACCCAATAGAAAGTATAGCGACCCTGATAAACGTCCTTGAGCGTACAGGAGCGGACTTCGTCAGCGGCACAAGAAAGGGCAGCGGTATGAGCCTGCTTCATAGGTTCGGTAATTGGGTCATAACAACCTGGATAAATATCCTTTTCTTTACGAAATTTGTTGACTCGCAATCAGGTATGTGGGTGTTCAGGAAAGCCCTGTTAAAAAAAATAACTCTAATTAACGACAGGTGGCCGTTCTCCGGTGAAATAAAAATAGAAGCCTGGAAAAATGGTAAATTCGTCGAAGTGCCAATAAAATACAGGATCCGTCGCGGGAAATCAAAGGTAAGGAGCTGGAAGGTAGGCTGGGAAAATATTATATTCTACTTCAAGAAAAGAATTTCCTAAAAAAGTGGCGTGTAAAGCAACGGTATGCTAATTCTTTCTGTTACATGCAAAACTATCGACCCCGCCATAAGTAAGACAAATAATATGTAGGCAGTTAAAATTAAATATTTCGCTCTCTTGCCATCGAATGTTGACAGTACCATAAATGCCGGAAATACTATCAGCATGTATCGCGTGAAACCAAAAAGGTTAGACGATATTAAAATCACAAGCATGTTAAGCGCAAAATAAATCGTGTACTCAGGTTTCAGCCTCTTGTAACAGAAATAGAACAACGCTATGAAGGCAAAAGTTATTACCAGTGTATACATATGATATGATAAATTTATCAGCGTCGTGTCAACAAAGAGCGCCCTTATTGAAAATAGAATACCTTCCCATGGAAAACTCAGCGATTTGCCGAAATTTATTGCAGACTTGAACTGGATAAGTGCGTCTCCAGTTATAAAATATTCGTAAGCCATGAAAGTCAGCACGCCGAGCGGCAGCCCTAATAAGAAAAGTATATTAGTTTTTATTTTATTGAACTTGAATCCAGCGCTTCTAAGGTAAATGTATAGTGCCGGGAACAGCAACAGTATGCCCTGCATTCTGGTAAGCGCTATAAGAAATCCAAAAACACCAACAAGAAGCCAATTATTTTTCTTTGCGAAATAAAATATTGACACGGAAAACAGCAAGAATAGTGATTCCGTATATATCATCGTAAAGTAAAATGCTGTTGGGAAGAATAGTGTATAAATTATGGTCTTCTTTGCTTTAGCTTTGCCAAGTTCTTCTTTCACAAGAAGCCATAAAACATAAACTGCGAAGAACGACGCGATATTAGAGATCATGAATGCCGCTAGTGGATAGCCAACGAATCCGAAAACATGTATAAGAAGCGGGTAAAGAGGGTACCAATGATAATTGGGTAATGCTTGGGCTCCAAAATTGTTTCTGTAACCGTTCTCAGCTATGTCGAGATAAGCAGTTGCATCGTATTGTGCAAATGGGTTAAGAAATAAATTATCTGTTACTTTTTCTGTATGGGTTATATCCGACGGTACAAAAAATTGTGTGCCGACCGCTATAAATATTACGAACAGCTTGTAAATCACAAATATTGCAACAATCTTCCTGAAATCCCTGTCTGACAACAATTTCCCTAAGGCATGCATAGAGACCACTATCAAATAATGTGAATAAATACTGCGGTCTTTAGACCGCAGTATTATTGTAAGGATGTATAGTAATATGAATGGCCTAAAGATCGTAGTACAGCAAAGAACAGAGCCCTTTGCGTACACTAAGACTTTACAAAAGTCTTCAGTATTAGACTACATCCATTACAATAAAAAGCTTAAAACAAAACTTGGTTGCATGAAAAAGTACAAGCTTGCCATGTTCGTACTAAGCCTGGTAATACTGGCAGGTATTATAATCTACGCAAATCCGGTTGTGCTTGCGCGGCTTTGGGCAGAAAGTAATTACACGTATCTGCTTGTTGGGCTTGGTATTTCACTGGTTGCAATTGTTTTTGGCGTGCTTAAATGGAAGGTCCTCTTAAAAGATGTGAGTTTTAGAGAAATCTTTCCCGTCCAGCTTCTTGGATGGACCATAAGCAACTTCACCCCCGGAAAGGCGGCGGAGCCGGCGAAGGCTGTTTTATTAAAAATTAGAAAGGGCGTAGACGTTTCATCATCACTATCCTCAATAATATGGGAAAGGTTAACAGACGTAATTGCATTGTTAATTTTTTCTGCCGTGGCCATATCGAGCATTTCGGCTACCTCAAATTTTTTCCTGGCGGGCGCCGTAAGCATAATAGTATTCAGTATTATCCTGGTTGTTGCGTTTACCGTGCTCTACAGCAGGAGATTCGGGATGAAATTCTTCAGGCTGTTCAGAAAATTTCCGATAATAAAAAGATTGCCAGAAAACTTCATGGATTTGTTCTACAAGGTGAAGATAAAGAAACGTAATTTATTGAAATGCTTTGCCCTGGCGATTATCACGTGGGGCATAGAAGGCTTTATCCTTTACTTTTGCCTTGGCGCATTCGGCATTTACGTAAATCCACTGGTACTGGCCGGAATAGTCGCATTGTCTGTGATGATAGGAATAGCGTCGTCTCTGCCAGGAGGGCTTGGGACGACGGAAGTCGTTATGACATTCCTATTAGGCTTGAATGGCGTTGAAAGCAGTATAGCAGTGGCGGCTTCAATAACGTTCCGCTTCATGACCATATGGTTCGTAAACTTGCTTGGTGGAATATCATTTATTTATATGAGCCGAAAATTTGAGATCAAGAAGATATGGTAAGCCGAGCAAAGATTTTTGGATATGATTTTATCTAAGATGAACATTGCTCTCTTTATAATGTTCATCTGGATCCCATCTTCTAGCGCATGAAGGAAGATGTGATTGCCCACAAAAATACACAACAAAAACATACGTTCCATGTTTAGCGTGCGCCCATGGCCAGAGAAATCCCGAGTTTCAGCATCTTCAGTTTCGGCATCTTTATCCAGGCCCCGCTGAACTTGTCGTAATCAAAACCCTCCAGCTTCTCCATATGCGGCCCTACTTCCCTGAATAGCCTGTCAATGTCGGCATTTGAAAGGTTCCTGTAAAACATTCTAACAAGGAATTGCTTGTCTATCTCCCACGCAAAATCCTTCTTCCACCGGGATTCGTACCTTTTCAGGAAGTTCGCGTCAAGACGGTCTTTTTCAAATGCCTCGGTAATTGTGTTGGCAGCATGCGTTGCTGCACGAAGCCCAAACATGATACCGCCACCCGTAAGCGGTTTGTTCTGGCCACATGCGTCCCCGACAAGCAGCATGCGGTTTGCGTAGCTCTTGACGTAGCCGGTTGGGATCAGGTAAGCGTACGTCATGCCTGTTGGAAGGTACTGCTTTTCCTTGAAATTCTCAAGATATTTTCTTGACCTGACGGACGATATAGTTCCATACTCGTTATTCTGGGGTATTATCCACGCGAAAAAATCAGGAGAGTAATATTTATTAAAAAATACGTTTATGTTTCCGGTCATTTTGCTTCTGGTCTTAACCATGATTCCTAACGATAGCAATGGGCGCTGTATGCGTGCGTATCTGCGTACTGTGGAGTTCGCACCGTCTGCGCCGACGATCAATTTACCCTCATAAGTGCCGTTTGCACCATGCACCGTAACAGACTCCTTGCCGAATGTCACCCCTTTGACATTGTCATAGACTATTGTCGCGTTTTTCCGCGCTTCTATTCTCAATTTCCTCGAGAACATCTCCCGCTTTATTATGTACGCAAATGGGTTGCGGCTGTTCAGCGTAAACGTATTGCCGGAGGGTGAAAATGCGTCCATCCTTGTTATTGGGCATTTTATCAAACCTTCGTCAAAGAACTCGAGGAAGTCTTTCGACACAATCCCGCTGTCTTTCAGTACTATGTTTTTATTCTTTTCTATAAGCAATACATTAAGCCCGCTAAGCTTACTAGCCAGATATGCCCCGGCTACGCCGCCGCCGACTACTATGACATCGTACATTTGGACGGCTAAAGTAGCATATTAAAATTTATATACTGGAAAACAGCTGCTGCAAGTGATTAAAAATGATATATGAAAAGTTCGAAAAATACTGGAAAATATGGCTGTGGGTACCTATCATTTTGCTGGTTCTGTCCATAGGCATAATAGCTAACAATATACTGACCACCGGCTCGTTCATGCAACGCGATATAGAACTTACAGGCGGGAAATCTGTCACATTCGAGATAAATTCTGTCGACGTCGAGGCCATAAAATCCGCGCTGCCCCACGCTACAGTGCACGTGACAACAGGAATTGTAAAAAACCTCATAATAGAAGTGTCTTTCGATAGCGACACGGACGAAATAGTGGAAACTGTAAAACGGTTTGCTTCTGTGAACGGCGATCCTACCATACAGGAAATAGGCCCTACTATAGGCAACATATTTTTCCAGCAGGCCCAGATTGCATTGATAGCTGCATTCATTTTGATGGCTATAACCGTCTTCATACTATTCCGTTCAGTCGTTCCGTCGTTGATAGTCATACTGGCTGCTACAGCCGACATCGTAATAACAGTCGCGATTCTTCACCTTACCGGTGTAGCCCTGTCATTGCCTGTTATAGCCGCGCTGCTGATGGTAATAGGCTACTCTGTAGATACGAATATGGTGCTCACTTCTGAGCTCTTGAAAAGTAACAATAAGGACGTCAGCGCTGGAATAAAGAGGGCGATGAAAACCGGCCTGACAATGACTTCCACGATTTTTGTCGCTCTGTTTGCAATGTATTTCCTTGCCGGTTCTGTAATAATAGAACAGATCGCCTTCGTGCTGATTATTGGAACTTTGCTGGACGCTCCTACGACATGGATGACTAACGCAGGCATACTAAGGATGTGGCTTGCGAGAAAGAGGCGAAAAGAATGAAATATTTGATGAGATTTGTATTGTGGATAATACTCCTCGTATTAACATCCGTGGCAGCGCTGTACGTGAACTCTACCCTTGTAATAGTGCCATTTGTCATTTTATCTTTTGTTGCGCTTATGCCCAGAGACTTGCTAAAGAGTCCTAGAATTCTTATATGGGCGTTCTTTATCGCAATATCATTATTGTTGGTAGGATTCAATCTGAATGCAAGCGGATTTGTCGTAACAGGTGTCGGCAGCCAGGTTGCGGGGATCGGTGTAGGAGAGGTAATATACAAAATAAATGACATGCCGGCTGACTCGCAAATTAACAATAATTTTTCTGGCGCAGTCAAAATAGATACTAATAAAGGTACAAAATTTGTGCGTGTAAACGGTTCCCTCGGCATAGAAATCGAGCCTGTTTCTACAACAAATCTAAAGTTTGGGCTTGACCTGAAAGGGGGAGTACGCGCAGTTCTTGAGCCGAACATAAGCGACAACGAAACCATAGACCAGATAATAACCACGCTGCAGACCAGGATAAATGTCTACGGATTGCGTGAGGCCGTGTTCAGGCCCATTTACCACGAAGGGAAAGGTTTTGTTGAGATAAGCATAGCGGGCGGCAGCAAGGAAGAACTGAGGAGTTTGCTAGAGAATCAGGGGAAGTTCGAGGCGAAAATAAATATAGAGCCGAAAACTATTAGCGGCTTAGGTTCTATAAAATTAAGTAGGGTTTACAACTTCTCTGCTAACAATCAGTCGATAACGATCAACGGTATCCAGCATGCACTTCAGGAAACATTCGAGCTTGACGGTATTCTATTCAGGTTTAACACGATTTCCCAGAATAAAATAAACTTGACAGCCACAGTTTTCGAGGGCGACGACATAAGAACTGTATTTTTTGATCCACAGCGCTCTAGAATCGAGCCGACTGGCGACGGTTACAGCTGGTCTTTCTCCGTTCAGCTTAGTCAGGAGGGCGCACAAAGATTCGCGTATATCACAAGCAATCTTGACGTAATACCAGGTACCGGCTCGTTGAGTTCTCCAATAACATTTTACTTGGACAACAATCTTGTTGATTCTCTCAGCATTTCATCGACGCTGAAGGGTCGTGCGGAAACCGAGATATCCATAACAGGCGCCGCGAGCGATCAAAAAACCGCGGTGCAAGAAAGGGCAGGATTGCAATCCATCCTGCGCTCTGGCGCGCTTCCGACCGCGGTAAAGATTGTCCAGCTTGATACTGTATCAGCAGCTCTTGGAACGGGTTTCCTAAAGAATGCAATGCTTGCTGGTCTTGTAGCTATATTTGGCGTTGTAGCAATCGTCTCGATCAGGTACAGGAAAATAAAAATTGTCCTGCCTATGTTGGCCATTTCATTGAGTGAAATACTCATAATACTTGGAATAGCATCGCTGATAGGTTGGACAATTGACCTGCCGGCAATCGCGGGTATAATAGCGTCTGTAGGAACTGGAATAGACAGTCAGATCATGATAATAGACCAAGCCCTTAGAAAAGAATCTGATGCTGCAACGGTGCGTGAAAAATTAAAGCGTGCGTTCTTCGTGATATTCGGAGCTGGCGGCACTGTCATAGCCGCGATGCTGCCGCTGATGATAATAGGATTCGGGTTGCTGCGTGGCTTTGCGATAACAACAATAATAGGCGTGCTTGTAGGAATCCTAATAGCACGTCCGGCATTCGGCGCAATCGTCCAGAGAATTATCAAGGACTAGAAATAATTTAATTAATTCTTGTCGGATATTTACCCTTTGCAGCATTAACTATAGATTCTACCCATTGTGCTGCATTTGATCTCATTGAACCTTCAGTAGCCCATGCAATATCAGGACCAGCCCAAACATTCCCCTCGTACGAATTAAATTCTTTGAATTCTGAAGGATTCAGTTCAAATCCATATCCGTAAAGCTTCCCTTCCTTTACCATTTCTAAAAGCATCTCGTGATTATACTTATGAACTGTAGTTACAAAAATTGTAGTTTTTTTCATTGACTTAAGAAGAGACTGTGTAAGTAATTTTTCAGTATCTTTGTTTTGCGCGAATGCTGGAAATATAACGTCTGAATTTGAGAAAACTTCCTTTAGTGACATATATTTGAAACGTTTATCCTTAGATTTCTTCGACCAATAAATTACATTCATACCCAGCCCATGACATAATTCAGCGATTTTAGTACCATTAGTGCCTAGCCCTATGACACCTGCAGTTTTGCCCCTCAATTCAATACCCTTGTGTTTTGTAGAGTTGCCGACCCAGCCGTCTTTCAACACGAGCGGAATCTTTCTTGCGAGATTTATTGCCATCATAACAGCCCATTCTGCAACGGATTCGCTTGAAAACCCTCTAAGATTTGTCACTACAATACCCTTCTTTTTCGCGTACATCGTGTCTATCCAACTAAAGGATGTTGTTTGCAAACAGACCGCACTGAGGTTTTGTGTCTTATCTAGTACGTCATTAGAGATTTTCCAATCACAGAAATCAGAATCAACTGCTATTATTTTCTTGTCTTTGGAAAACAATTCCTTAACTTCCTCAAAAGGCTTCGGCCCATCTACATATACAACTGCCCCGGCCTGCGCGAGTTTTTGCTTCTGTTCTTTTGTAAAGAAGTTAGTAGCATCTGGAGCCATTATAATTATTTTCATTAAAATTACATGAAATGTAAACGTTAAAAACTCAGAAAGGCAGGTAAAAAATAATTGTCGGCAATATCAAGACGCCCATCAACGTGCTCCTTCTTATCCCTGAAAGGTTCACAAAGACTCCCAGCGCTGTGCACGTGACTAAAAGCAGCAGCCCGTATGCGCCGGTGAAAATTATTGTCATTGCAACTATGATAACTATTATTGTCCTGTTCACGGCAGAGTAATTTATTTTCCCCATAAATCCAATCGTCTTCTTTGCCAGTGCAAGAGTCAGCAAAGCTGAAACGCCTGCAACAACCAGCGCAACACCAGCTATGAACATTATTTCGTTAAAGCCTATCTGTTAACCGACAGCCCATACTGAGCCAGTCCTTTGCTTGGCTCTGAACAATTCTAGTGGTGTCAAATATTTAATGCCACTATGCGGTGTGTTGTTGTATTCTTTCTGGAACTGC
>Ga0209541_10001214_pt1 | contig 51727 bp, 58 predicted proteins | sample RifCSPlowO2_01_FD_184027 | JGI IMG/M metagenome (GOLD analysis project Ga0209541, IMG submission 184027) | Groundwater microbial communities from Rifle, Colorado - Rifle CSP2_plank lowO2_0.1 (SPAdes) (version 2) | ecosystem: Environmental > Aquatic > Deep subsurface > Groundwater | place... | reverse complement strand
GTCTGCTAGCACCATTGCTAAAACTCCTACCCTAAATGAGTGCTCCGCGATACTCTCTGGATTTTTTACTTTTTCTCTAACCCATCCTGTTCGGAGCAGTCTCTTAGATTTTCCTACGGTTTTAAAGAAATCTAAATAGCCTTGTTTTTTGCTTTGCATAATCGCATTTACTTTACCATTTAACTTGACAAATATCAATAGGTATGATATAAGCCTAAAACTCTGGGACAAACTCCCAATTTTTGTATATGGTAAGTGGCAATGAGTTAGAAAGATCACCAGGAGAACAATTATCGCCAAGAGAGGTTAGGAATCTAACTCGCAATATTTTCTTAAATTATGCTTCGGTGGCCAATCAAGCCCTACATCCAATGGTGGAAGCCGGTCAAGGAAGATCTTCATTAGGATCGGTACCAGGAAGAGAACATGACGAACAGCTTCAAATTGACGCAATGGGAGAACCTATATTGGCAAATCTCATAAGAGATGTCCATCTCCCCGCATTTGTTTTCGGAGAACACAATTATCATGACTATTCTGACGGCAATCCTAAAGTAGTATTCACAATAGACCCTTTTGACAATTCCGGAGAGTTTGCGAGAGGGTTGGACACCCCTCCTTACTCAGTTTTAGGAGCATATAATCCGGACGGTTCGCCAATTGGTGCAGTCGTCGTTGACATAAAAGGACAAAAAGCGTTTGTATCGATCAGAAAAGTAAATCGCGTCATAGATCTATCGACAATAGAGATGCGTCATCAGGAACTCGAAGTAGTACGACCAAAAAAGAATTCTGTAAAAGATAAGGATGGGATCGTAATTGCTTCTTATGTCGGCGAAAGAGAGTATTCTCGGAAGTATTACTCTGCTTTTGGTTTGATGGAAGATGATTGGTCAGAAAAAAGCAGACATTATGGGAACGGTGGAGCTTTTGTATATGCATACTTGGCAACAGGAGCAGTAGATGCTTACGTAATGTTTGATGAGCCTCATTCTGAAATTTTACCGGGGCTTCCTCTTGCTCTCGCAGCAGGATGTGTGACATCAAGCGTAGATCTGGAAAACGGAGAAGCCCAAGAATACAAATTTGATCCGGAATTTATTATAGATCCAGAACGATACAACGATGGAACAGTTCCCCTTTTCATAGCAGCAAGGAGTCTTGAACTTCGAGACGAGATAATAGGATATTATTTGAGAGGAAGAAAAGACTAAGAAAGCCCAATCGCTTTGAGGGCGATTTTGAGGGTTTCTTCTTGATTGTGAGAATAAGTGTTGATCACTAAATCATAATATTTTTTCTCCCAATAAACCCAGGTCTCATCATTATCTGCATAAAGCCTTCTCCATTTCTCAAGATTTCTTTTTTCCCTTTCGGTTACTTCATACTTTGCCTGAGCAACAGTAATCTTGTCTCTGTTGATTAGTCTATCTATCCTAATATCCTTCTTATCATTTTCTTCCTCATCTTCGCAAACTACTAAAATTTTAAAAACACCCTCTATCCCCCGTGCATCAAATCCCGCAAGATGGCTTTGAATTATTTGATTTTTTTTCTCCCTTAGAATTTTTTTAACCATCTCTTCGTATTCCAAATCAAAATGATCTGGTCTTTTATTGGTCTCGATTATATTTGCTCCGGCTTGGTTATTTATTTTTCTCATTATCGCTCCGCCCTCAACCATTTTCCATCCTAAAGATTGGGAAAGCTTTATTGCCAAAGTTGTTGCACCGCTTCCTATTCTTCCTGAAATTGTGATATTATTGATACCTGAAAGTTCAATCGGTTTTTTCATAGAGTATAAAAAATCAAATTAAAATGTTTTGAGCGTTTGAAATTTAATTATTGGGATTTGTTTAGAAATTAAAAATTAGAAATTAGGAATTTTATTCCCTACCATTAAAACTTCTTCAACTAACCTGTTGCAATATCCGTATTCATTGTCATACCAGGCAATAACTTTAAGCATATTTCCTAAAACAACCTGAGTAAGCGAGAGATCAACAATTGCAGAATGGGGATTGCCTATTATATCACTTGACACAATTGGATCTTCTGTTACCTCAAGTATTCCTTGATATTCCTCTTTCTGCGCTTCTCTTTTGAATATCTCATTTACTTCCTCTTTGGTAGTTTCTCTCTTAAGAAGAAATGTAAAATCCGAAAGAGACCCAACTGCAACCGGTACTCTTATTGCAAGTCCGGCAAAGATACCTGCTAGTTCCGGCAATGCCTGCGAAGCTGCAATTGTTGCACCTGTTGATGTTGGAATTATATTTTCCGCTGCTGCCCTTGCTCTTCTTAAGTCCTTGTGTCCTCCGTCCTGAAGTCGCTGATCTGATGTATATCCGTGTATTGTTGTCATCATTGCCTTTTCTACTCCAAAATTATCTACAATTACTTTTGCAACCGGCGTAATACAGTTTGTGGTACAGGATGCGTTATTAATTAATTTTTCTCCTTTGTAATCTTTTGCGTTGACAGATAAAATATATGTCGGAACCCCTTGCCCTGAGCTTGCCGAAGGGTCTCCTTTTCTAATGGGTGCAGATAAAACAACAAACTTTGCGCCGGCATCAAGATGAAGTTTTAATTTTTCCTCTTTGGTAAAATGTCCTGTTGACTCAATTACTACATCTATATTTAAATCTCTCCATGGTAAAAGACTCGGATCTTTCTGCGAAAAAACAGGAATCTTTTTATCATTTATGATGAGGTAGCCTATCCCATCTTTTAATATTCCTACTTTCTCCTCCTCGTTTAATTTTGAATTTTGAATTTTGAATTTTGAATTTAAAGTATGATACGCAGTATCGTACTTTAAGAGGTACATCCATCCTCTAATATCTGTTGAGGAACCTGCGTTTATTGCGACAACATCAATTTCTTGTGAGTGCTTTTCCAAAATTACCCTATGTGCCACTCTTCCTATTCTTCCGTATCCGTTTATTGCAATTCTAACCATATTTAAAGAATACAAGTTTTTACTTAACAATTCAATAAGTTTGTTTGGAATATTGTCTTAAAGACTTGATTACGACTATCTAGGAGACCAGCACAAAAATACTTGACAATCAAAAAAATTATTTTATAATTTCATCATGGCTCCCGAGAAGAAAGGATCCTTGCTCCAAGAAGTAGAATTCCAAGCAAAGAAAAAAGGGCTATCCAACATACTTGCTTCTCTTGCTGATTTAAGTGAAGTTATTCATTCTAATTTATCAAGAAAATATACCCCTACAATCTATTTTACTGATGGGGATGAAGTTTTTGGACTTAGTTTTGAACAAATTCAAAGAAGTCCAGATAGTTTTAATCGCACGCTCCTAATAGAGCTAGTTTCTGATAGTTATTCTGAGATAAAAGAAGTCCCAGACTATATACCTTTTGGTTATGATCCTCCAATTCATATCATCGTGTTAAATGAAAATCCCCAAGGAAAAATTACAGGAATAGAGAGGGAGTCGATTGATACCATAGAAGGTTTGAACCAAGCAATAGGAGTAGCTCTTTTTATAAGAGATAGATTAGGGCAGGCCGAAGGGACAAGTTCTCACCCAATTGTGGAGATCCCAGAGGTCTTAAAGGGTTTAGTAGAGGAGGTTAGAAAAAACCAAGATTTGCAATATGAAAAAAGGGGGGCTGTTTTTTTTGAGGCTCTTCGTAGGGTAGGTCAAAAAACCAAAGAGGTTAGGGTTGCCCAATCTAGATTCGAGGATCGTGATGCAAGGATAGTTATAGCAACAACCGATTGGGTTGAAGTAGAACAAGAAGGAAGAAAATTTTGGCTTCGCTTGGATGGTGTACAGCGTTTTTGGAATGGTGATTGGACTTCGTCGTGCGAAGTTTTGAGAAGCAATTCAGCTGGAAGTGAAGGCGAATTGTTATTTAATAGCTTTGATATAACAAGACGCTATAAACCGTCGTGGGTCAGAATAACCACTCCCGAGGAAGTTCAAGAATGCATTAATACCTTAGGACTTCTAGACAAAAGCCTACAAACACTTGTTAAATAAATCTCCCAATCCTTCTGCTCCACACCCTAGGAATCACTCAACTCAGTTTCTATTACGAGGTCCGACCTCGTCGTAACTCTTTTGATCCTAACTGAGGGTAACTGAGGGTCCGACCCTGTGTTACTGTGTTAGAGATCTACTGTTCTTAAACTATGCTATTACGAGCAAGCGTAATACTTTGTACCTTGTGTACCTTGGTACCTTGGGTACCTTGGGGACGGTCCTGAGAAATCTTATTGTGACAAGCTAATTTTAATGTAGTTTTCTTTTTGCTTGGAGAGATAGCCTCGTTGCCGAAAGATCTTCTCAACAAAAAAAACTAAAAAAACATGCCTAATTTGGATTGCTCTATCAATCTGTCGTAGGACCGTCCCCGTTCACGTTCAGTCCCCGTTCACCCGTTCCCTCGTCCTATTCTCCCGTATCCGTTTATCGCAACTCTTGTCATAAAATTAGTATAGATGAGAAAAAAAGTTGCAGCAAGAGGCAAACAAATATTTGTCAAAACTTGGTAAATAGACTAAACTTATCCTAGAACCATAATAAAATTATAACTTATTATGTTTATTAAAAATTTCGATAAACTTGCAACAAGCCCTCAGCGAAAAATTGCTTTAGAACTTATAGAAACTGCGCTATCTTCTATTCAATCTGAAAATGTTATCGGTAAAAGCATAGCTGTCTCAGACAATACTTTGAATATAAAAGATAAAACTTTTGATCTTTCCGGATTTGAGCGCATTTTTTTAATCGGATTCGGTAAAGGCTCTGCGAGAAATTCGAAATTTATCGAAGAAAAACTGGGAGAAAAGTTAACAGAGGGTTATGTAATTGATACAAATCCGGAAGATTTTAAAAAAGTAAAATTTACAAAAGGGACACACCCCCTGCCTTCTGAACAAAACCTAATTTTTACAAAATTTCTATTAAAAGACGAGCTGAGAGATCTTTCGGAAAAAGACTTATTTATTGTTGTCATAACAGGAGGAGGCTCTGCGCTTTTTGAAAATCCATATAGAGCTACCCTTGATAAACTGATTGCAATAGAAGAGCAACTTCTTAAATCGGGCGCTGACATTTTCGAAATGAATAGTGTAAGAAAACATTTATCTCTCTTAAAGGGCGGGGGGCTTTTGAAATATTTATATCCTGCAAGAGTTATAAGCATAATCTCATCTGATGTTCCCGGGAATGATCTTTCTGTTATCTCTTCGGGTCCTACCGTAAGAGATGAGACAACTGTTGAGAATGCACTTAATATTGTTGATAAATACCGCTTGAGGGGTATTACAAGGAATGACTTTACAGAAACCCCAAGGGAAGATAAATATTTCGAGAATGTGTTTAATATTCTTATTTTAAATAATCAGACTGCTCTTGAGGCAATGAGGGAAAAAGCCCAAGATCTAGGATTTAAAACAAATATTTTTTCTAATAAATTTCAGATCGAAGCAAGAAAGGCAGGGGAAATACTTATTAAAAATGCAGAAAAAGGGACAATACTCTTGGCAGGCGGGGAAACGACTGTAAAAGTCAAAGGAAAAGGAGAAGGCGGACGAAATCAGGAGGTTGTTTTGGGCGCACTATCTTTTATTGATGGAAAAACGATTATATGTTCTTTTGACTCAGATGGCTGGGATAATTCCCGTTTTGCCGGCGCGATTGGCGATATAAATACCATCAACAAAGCAAGGGGGATGAATCTAGAACCTGCGGAATTTTTAAACTCGAATAATAGTTTGGAGTTTTTTGAAAAAGTCGGTGATGGAATTGATACAGAAAAACTCCCCTCAAATGTTTCGGACTTGATGATTGTCTTTAAGGGGTAGTAATTTTCTTGCAAAAAGATTTATAAGGATTGTAATATAGAATAAGATGACAGAAGAACTTCACGAAGAAAAATTAATAAAACTTGAAGAAATTGCTGTTAAAACTCGAGAGTTAATTATTGAGACACTTCTTGAGGCAGGTTCAGGACACTCTGCAGGACCATTGGGAATGGCAGATATTTTTACCGCCTTTTATTTTCATATCCTAAACCACGATCCAAAAAATCCTAATTGGGAGGATAGAGACAGATTGATTTTATCAAACGGACATATTTGTCCGGTCCAATATGTCAGTATGGCACTTTCCGGCTATTTTCCTGTTGAAGAGCTAAAAACCCTTCGAAAATTAAATTCAAGACTCCAGGGACATCCGCATAGAATCGCACTCCCCGGAGTTGAAACAACATCAGGGCCTTTAGGAGAAGGATTATCTCAGACAATTGGAATTGCGTTGGCGGCAAAACTAGATAAGAAAAAATTTCATACTTATTGCATCACATCAGACGGAGAACACGACGAAGGAAATACTTGGGAAGCGGCGATGTTTGCAGGGAAAAACAAATTAAATAACTTAACTCAAATTATAGATAGAAATAATATTCAGATCGACGGTTTTACAGAAGATGTCATGCCGCTTGAGTCGTTAAAAGCAAAGTATGAAGCTTTTAATTGGGAGGTTTTGGAGGTTGATGGAAATAATATCAGAGCTTTTATAGATTCCGTAAAAGAAGCTCGGGCAGTTTTTGAAAAACCAACAGTAATTATTGCTCATACGATTCCCGGAAAGGGCGTTGATTTTATGGAAAAAGATTTTCACTGGCACGGCATGCCGCCAAATAAAGAACAGGCCAAAAAAGCACTCGCAGAACTAAGAACATTACAAGGAAAAATCCGAAGCGAACACCAGTAGCTTAAATAAAAAAATTAAATATAAAAGATAAAATATATAAATCGAAATTTAAGAATCGCCAATTGGAGCGCAGTGCCTGACAATTGAACGAGCGCGATCAGGGGGATTCCTCACCGCGTCAGACGCGGTTGAGGAAGGGGTGAAATCACCCGACAAGCGGGTGAAATTGGAAAGCACGAGCACCACTTGGCGAGAGCTTTTGGTACTTTTCTCGGCAGAAAAGTACAGAAAAAAAGTATGTTAAATCCGAATTTAAAATTAAATCCGAAGATTTTTGACAATAACGTTGAGCAGAAAGCAACAAGAACCGGCTATGGCGAGGGTTTGGTTGAATTGGGAGAAAAAAATCCGAATGTGGTTGTGTTAACAGCTGATCTTTCTGAATCAACGCAAACAGAAGCATTTGAGAAAAAATTTCCAGAGCGTTTTTTTGAATGCGGAGTTGCCGAGCAAAATATGGCCGCAATTGCAGCGGGTCTTGGAATAAGCGGGAAAATTCCGTTCATTTCATCCTACGCAACTTTTTCTCCAGGAAAAAACTGGGAGACAATAAGAACTACTATTGTATATAACCAGTCTAATGTAAAAATCGCAGGCCATCACTCGGGAATCGTGACAGGCCCAGACGGTGCGACTCATCAAGCAACAGAAGATATCGCTTCAGTCAGAGCTTGGCCGGGAATTACAATTTTTGTGGCTTGTGATGCTATTGAAGCAAAAAAAGCAACTATAAAAGCGGCAGAAATTGATGGACCAGTTTATCTAAGATTCACGAGAGACAAAACTCCTGTTATTACAACAAGCGAAACTCCGTTTGATGTTGGAAAAATTCAAACTTTCTGGGAATCTGATCCCTCGACTGGCTCAGGATATCAGGCAGTAATTTTTGCAACAGGATATATTCTTTATAATGCGCTTTTGGCAGCCAAAGAGCTTGACACTGAGGGAATCGAAGTGTTAGTCGCAAATGTTGCGACCATAAAACCGCTTGATGAAAAAACCGTTGTTGAACTTGCCGAAAAAACCGGCGCAGTCGTGACTGCTGAAGATCATCAGGTCATGGGAGGCTTAGGAGGTGCAATTGCAGAAGTTTTGGCAAAAAATAAACCAACTCCCATGGAATTTATCGGTCTTCAAAATACTTTTGCAGAATCAGGAACTCCCAAGGAGCTTATGGAAAAATACAAGATGGACGCTCCGGCAATAGTAGAAGCTGTGAGAAAAGTAATAGCACGAAAATGAATTAGGAATTACGAATTATGATTTATGAATATTCTTAATTCTTACTTCTTAAATCTTAATTCTAATGGATGATAAACTAATCGAAGAACTCAGACATTTGATAAAGGGCGATATTTTATACGACGACAAGACTCTTTCCGACTACAGCCATGATGCCTCTCTTTTTGAAGTAAAACCGCAAGTTGTTGTCTTTCCAAAAGATGATGAAGATGTAAAAGCGCTGGTCAAATTTGTTAATGATAATAAAAAGAACAAACCTACCCTATCCCTTACTGCCCGCGCGGCGGGAACCGACATGGGAGGTGGCTCAATCAATGAGTCTATTATCGTTGCATTTGGAAAATATTTTAATCACACGCCGGTTGTAAACGGGAATATCGCTACAACCCAACCGGGTGTTTTTTATCGTGATTTTGAAAAAGAAACTCTTAAAACTAATTTAATTTTCCCCTCCTACCCTGCATCTCGAGAGCTCTGCGCAATGGGAGGAATATTTAATAATAATACGGGGGGAGAGAAATCTCTTCAATATGGTAAAACCGAAAACTATGTAAGACGAATGAAAGTAGTTCTTTCAGACGGAAATATATATGAATTAAAACCGCTTTCAGAGAAAGAACTTAAACAAAAAATGGCGCAGATCGATTTCGAAGGGGAAATTTACCGCAAAATCTACGAACTCATAACCCATAACTACGATTTACTACAGAAGGCAAAGCCTAAAGTTAGCAAAAATTCCGCAGGATATTTTCTCTGGAATGTTTGGGAAAAAAACCTGCCTGCCGGCAGGCAGGTTTTTGACCTAACAAAACTTTTTGTTGGCGCTCAAGGAACTCTTGGAATCTTTCTCGAAGGTGATCTGGAACTCGTACCCATTCATCAGCACCGCGATATGTTAATTATTTTTCTTCATGACATATCCCATCTTGGAGAAATTATCAAGGAGGTTTTGCCGCTTGAGCCAGAAAGTTTTGAATCTTATGATGATAACACCCTAAAACTTGCCCTAAGATATTTTCCGGAATTTGCCAAACAACTTGGGTTTTTGGGATCAATTGAGGCAGGAATTGCGTTTCTTCCGGCATTCTTTGATCTGTTTACTGGCAGAAGTTTGCCTAAGCTAGTACTCCAAGTTGATTTCACAAGTGATGATTTAGAAATTGTTAAGAAGAAAGTGGCTACACTCCGAGAGAAACTCAAACCTCTTCATCCCCAAACACAAACTGCTTTGGAAAATCAGGAAAAAAGATACTGGCTTGTAAGACGCGAAAGTTTTAACCTGCTTCGCAAAAAAATCCGTGACAAACATACGGCTCCTTTTATTGACGATTTTGTTATAAAGCCTGAATATATTGCAGAAGTAGTACCAAAAGTAACAGATATTCTTAAAAAGCATCCGGAGTTTATTTTTACAGTTGCAGGACACGTGGGTGACGGGAATTTTCATATTATTCCGCTCGTTGATATAAATAACCCAAGTGTCAGAACTGCAATTCCCCAAATTTCAGACCAGGTTTATGAGATTATCGCTAAATATCACGGCTCAATAACCGGAGAGCATAATGACGGACTTATAAGAACTCCGTATCTTAAACAAATGTACGGAGAAAAAATAGTGGAACTTTTTGAAGAAACCAAAAAAATCTTCGACCCTCAAAATATCTTCAACCCCCGTAAAAAAGTCGCAGGAGATTTAGATTACGCAATGAAACATATTCGGACGAGTTGGTAATTTATTTAAGGAGGGCTTGGAGGCCGGGGAGTTTTTCTCTGCTTAAACTCTCGTTATTTATAAGCTCCTTGCCTATGATGAATATTTACTATAAATATTTTTCCTCTTTTATTGTCTATATAATAAATAATTCTATATGGCCATGCCCTAAGAACTCTTAACTCTGAAAACTCAGCGGAAAGTTTTTTGCCTATATACGGATTTTCCTCAAGTATTTCTAATTTTCTCTTAATTTTTGTTTGTTCTGTTTTCGGAAGAAGTTTATAATCCTTCGCGGCTTTTGGAGTAACAATAATCTGCATGCTTTATTTAAGCCCTGAAAGCGGAATACCTTGTCCTTTTTTTGCCTCTTTAAGACCTTCTAAAATACTTTCTTTTGCTCCAGGTGTTGCTAAAATTTCGGCAGTCTCTTCTAGAGACTCAAGCTCCTCAGCGCTTATGAGGGTTGCTTTAGGCTTTCCGTTCACGGTAATTGTGACTCTGTTCATATTCTTATTTACTTTTGCCACAATATCTGGCAAATTTGCCCGCGCATCTGATATAGAAATTAAATCTGTCATATTTAAAATGTACAACATTACGTACAACTTGTCAAGGCCTCTATCCCTGGTAATTTTTCGCCTGAAAGGAATTCGAGCATTGCGCCTCCTCCTGATGATACAAAGGAAAATTTATCTAAAAGTCCTATTTTTTTAAGATACGCAATTGTATCCCCTCCTCCAACAACCGAATAAACTCCGGCGTCAATAATTCCGCGGGCAAGTTTTGCAGTGCCAATTTCCAAATTTTCTTCGTTTCCCTCGGTTTTTCCAACCGGCCCATTCCAAACAATTGTTTTTGCAAGATTTATTATCTGTAAAAAATTTTCCGCATCTTTTGGGGTTATATCTGTTTCTTCGCTGTTTAAATCTGCGACAAGAAGTGCTGACTTTCTTCCGCCAGCTGGCGGATTTACTTTTTCATGCTGGACTTTTAAAAGCACTTTTGTCTCTTCTGCAATTAGTCCTCCCACTAAAACATAATCTGCAATCTGATGCATCTTTTCAACCAAGGGAAGTTTGGTTTCTATCTTTGCGCCACCAATGATAACAGCAAGCGGTCTTTTTGGATTATTAAGAAGGGCCGACAGAGTTTCTACCTCTTTTTTAAGCATAAAACCGGCAAAATGGGGTAAAAGTTTCGCAACTCCTACGATTGATGCATGCGCACGATGTGATGAGGCAAAAGCATCATTTACATATATATCTGCGAGGCTTGCAAGCTTTTGAGCAAAAACTTGTCCTGAGCGGGTCGTTGGACTAGATTCTTCTCCCGGATCAAACCTCAAATTCTCAAGAAGAAATAGTTTATCTGAGATTTGAAAGCCTTCGAACCCTCCAATGCTCTGAACTCTGAATTCTGAATTCTGAATTCTGAATTTTTTCGCGTACCATTTCGTCACTGGCTTAACACTTAGATCTCTTTTGAGACCATCCGGACGACCAAGATGTCCACCGATAAAAACCGTTGCGCCGTTTTTAAGAAGAAAGTTCAAAGTTTCAAGTCCTTCTCCTAATCTTGTATCATCTGCAATCTGCCCATTCTCCGATAGGGGCACGTCTATATCTGTTCTTAAGAAAACTTTTTTACCTTTTACTTGAGCAGTTTTCAAATCCGGTAATTTATACATTTGCTAACAATTTAACAATGAAACAATATAGCAATTACTTTAGTCTGTAAATTCCTGACAGTACATTTCTCCGTAAATTCCTCCATCGATTACACCAACCCCAATTTTACCAAAATTAGAAGATAGAATATTTGCTCTGTGTCCCTCACTTTGCATAAACCCCTGCATTGCCAAAAGCACATTGGGCGCAAGTGCCAAATTTTCTCCCGCATAAGTAAAACCAATATCAGTCTGTGCCATTCTATCAAATGGGGATAGTCCTTCGGGCGTGTAATGAGAAAAATAACCGCGGATAAACATATCCTTGCAGTGATTTCTTGCAACCTCTCTTAACTTATTATCTACTGCCAAGGACTTAAATCCTCTTGATATCCTTTCATTATTAACTATGGCAAACATTGTTTGCTCCGAAGATGAATCAAGGGAAAAATTTCTAGTTTTAAAATTAAGATCTACAACTTCATTTGCTTCTGGCTCAACTGTTAAAAAGTTCAGGGTTTCATTAAGTGCTCCCCCAAAAACATTGTTTAAATCTTTCTCAAAGCCGGCAGTTTTTGAGACAAGAAAACTTCCAATCCTAGAAGAAGAAACCGAGTGTTTTAGAAAAACAGAAACAGGAAGAGCAATTATAATTGTTAGAAGAAAGGAAAATAATATAAGTCCTGAAAAAATACCAAATAATAAGCCCGCTAGGTGATCTATGTTTTTTAAAAGACTATCTTTAATTGTGAACCTACTGAAATATTTTGAATAAACAATTTTTCTTAAGATTAGTCCAATGATTATCTCAGCAGCAAAAGCAGCAATTAAAAATCCCAAAGCATTGGAAAATCCGGAAGGAATAGAAAAAATCTTCCCAAGAAGCTCTGCTAAAAAAGAGTATGTTTTTAGTCCAATTGTAAATGATAAGATAAATCCGATAAGATCAAGAAGAGCCGCAATAAAACCCAAAGAATAGCCTTCCAGCGCATAAAATGCCAGTACGATAATAATAATTAAATCGAGCCAATTAAGACCCAATCCTGGAAAAGATACTTTGTTTAAAATTTCAAAAAAACTCATCATATTTTTCTAGATTGTCTTAACCTTCAGTTAAATGGTATCATATATGCTATGCAAAATACGACCTCTAGGGTTAAAATATTTTCTAAAAAGCTTAGTAAAAAAATACTTAGAAAAAGATACGCAATTTTACTAATTCCTCTTTTAATCTTATTTATTATTTTTTATATCTATATTTTGCGTGACCTTCCTTCTCCAACAAGACTTGCAAGTACAAACGTTCCTCAATCGACTCAAATATTTGATAGAAACGGCAATCTCTTGTTCACAATATACGCGCAAAAAAATCAAACTTTTATTCCGCTTTCATCAATCCCAAAATACATGCAGGAGGCAACTATTGCAATTGAGGATAAGGATTTTTACCAGCACGGTCCCATAGATGTAAGAGGTATCGCCCGTTCTGTAATTTCAATTACTCTCCGTCACCAAATTCAAGGAGGATCAACCATTACCCAACAGCTGGTAAAAAACAGTCTTTTGACTCCGGAAAGAACAATCTTGAGAAAAGTTAAGGAAATTCTTCTGGCATTTGCAACCGAGTCCCTTTATTCAAAAAGCCAGATTTTAGAAATGTATCTTAATCAAACACCATACGGCGGCACTGCTTGGGGAGTTGAAGCAGCTTCCCAGACTTATTTTGGAAAACATGCAAAAGATTTAACGCTTTCTGAAAGTGCACTTCTGGCAGCACTCCCAGAAGCTCCTACAACCTACTCGCCTTTTGGGTCTCACCCTGAACTTGCAAAAAAAAGACAGGAAGAGGTACTTCGGAAAATGTATCAGGAAAAATACATAACAAAAAAGGGGTTAGATAAAACTTTAGAAGAACAACTTCATTATAGAAATTTATCTAATGCAATTAAAGCTCCTCATTTTGTCTTGTACGTAAAGGATCTTCTTATTAAAAAATATGGGGAAAAGGCTGTAGAACAAGGAGGCTTAAAAGTAACAACAAGTCTTGATTTATCTATTCAAGGCATGGCTCAAGCTTCGGTCTCCGCCGAGATTGCAAATCTTAAGTATTCTAGAGTAACAAATGGAGCTGCTCTGGTTACTAATCCCGCGACAGGAGAAATCTTAGCAATGGTTGGAAGCCATGATTATTTTGACATGGCAAATGACGGGAACGTAAACGTAACAATTGCTCTAAGACAGCCGGGTTCTTCCATAAAACCAATAAACTATGCCGTGGGTCTTTTGAATGGCTATACTGCTGCAACACCTTTTATAGATCGGAGGGTTTGTTTCCCAAACCCTGGACACCCACCCTACTGCCCGGTTAATTACGATGGCAAATTTCATGGAGTTTTACAAGTAAGACAAGCTTTGGCAAACTCTATAAATATTCCTGCTGTTAAAATGCTTAAGCTTAATGGGGTACCTAAAATGATTGCAACCGCTTCAGCAATGGGCATAACAACATTTAATGATCCGAGTAGATATGGACTTTCATTAACTCTTGGAGGAGGAGAGGTAACTATGGTTGATATGGCAACTGCTTTTGGAGTTTTTGCAAATGGAGGATATAAAATACCCCTTCATCCAATCTTAAAAGTAACAGATAGCAAGGGAAAAGTTTTAGAAGAATATAAACCTCCCCCTTCCCCAATATTCGGCAAAAAAATCTTGCCCGAGGGAGTCGCCTTTATCATCTCGGATATTCTTTCGGACAATCAGGCAAGGGCTATGGAATTCGGAACTAACTCTCCTCTTAGAATCGGCAATTTACCTGTTGCTGTCAAAACAGGAACAACAAATGACTTTAGGGATAACTGGACGATTGGATATGCACCCTCCTATGTTGTAGTTGTTTGGGTTGGTAATAATGACAATACTCCAATGAGCGGTTTAGTTTCTGGAATTACCGGAGCTGCTCCAATCTGGCATGATATCATGGAAAATCTTTTAAAGGGAAAGCCTGCCCAGCCGTTTCAGAGACCTTTGAGTATAATTCAAAAAGCTGTATGCTCAGACACTGGTTCTGTTCCCGGAAAAGATAACGCTTGCAAAACTCGCTTTGAGTATTTCATAAGAGGCACAGAGTCTGGATTAAAAGCTAATGCTCTAATTCAAAATCAAGATGTCTTTGTTAATAAAGACACCCAAGAACAGGCAAAAGAAGGAGATCCGAATACAGAACTTAAAAATCAAACTGTACTAAAAGACGCAACAGGAGATACATATTGCATAACCTGCACCCACCCCACTCCCTCCCCATCCCCTGCCCCATAAAATCTTTTCTTCCTTGACAACCACGTCAGAATTCTGCACAATTGTTTTGTTATGAATACGACATTTCCTTCAACTGAGCTCAGAAATAAACTCCCTAAGCTTGTTGACGAGGCAAGTAAGACGTTTGCGGGATTTACGATCACACGTGGCGGGGTACGCAAATCGATTGATAGAACAGGTCATCGAAGTTGGGAAGAATTTAATTCAGGGGGTGAGTGAAGTGGCAGAATTAAAAGAAGAAAGACGACCATCAGAATCGGAACGAGGTAGATTTCCTAGAAGACCTTTTCCAGAAGAATCGTTAGGGGTAATTCCTGAAAAGCCCTCTCTTTTAGAACGAAGGGAGAAGTTGTTAAAAGAACAAAAAACTCCACTGAAGTCCTCTCTTTTAAGAAGAACAGATAAATAACTATTTAGAGAGGTTGTCCGATCGCTTGGTTGAGAAAGTAATTGAAGTCGACAATCCAATTGCCTCTTTTAAATAGATCGTACCCATAGTATAATCTGCTCTACAAAATAATCCGGTCCCATATTATGCAAATTTTTCAAGATGCGGTGATTATAATAATTAAAATCCTAGTTTCTCCCAATCCTGGTTGATTTTAATGTGTTTGTTTGTATCTTCGCAGTCTCAACTTTCCAGGAGAAAGAATAATCAAATTTCCACGATAATCTTGGGGATCAACTTTCAATAATAGCTCTTTTGACATTTTATTTATTTCGGAAACCGACATTTCATTTGGAAACCGCAAAATACAGATGCCAAAATGTGTGCCAAGTGTAAAATGTAGTGTATTGGAAAATCCTAAATCTCCTGAAAAAAGAACCGCTTTCTTTTCCTGGGCAAATAAATACACTTTTTCATCAGGTTCTCCTCGCAAACCATGATCTCGTACGTCAAAAACAGTAAATCCTAGAGCCTTAAGGACAGTTGCAAAAGATCGAGGGAGGTCTTCATCGATTACTGCATTCATGCAATGTGTACTTCTTCAGAAGCAATAAGTTCAGCTGCATAACGAAATGCTGTTAATATCTGCTTATGGGTTAAGTTATATTCTTTTTCTACTTCCTCCATTTCCATACCGCCCGCAATTTTGCCAACTACAAGATCAACTGGTACACGTGTGCCAGTAATGACTGGTTTTCCAAACTTCACTTTTGGATCAATAGTAATGTCAGTATTAATTTGTTTCTTCATACAAATAAAGTATAGCATATTTCCTGCAGCTTTAGAATTGTCATTTTAAATCTGGTATAAATACGGTGTCTTGCAAGGTTAGGAAATAAGTTCTGATTTCTTCCAATCCTCTCGCTACCCCTTCTCCCTAACTGCCCCTATCTGGCTGAAATACGTTCTTTCAACCACATGCGGGCAAGAGTTGTGGGACCAATGCCTTTATTAAACGCTTCTTTCCGAAGGGTTTGTAAATCTTTTTCGTCAAAACGAATCGTCAGTGTTCCTGTTTTATTTGCTTTATGAAAACCAACTACCGTCCCCTCATCTATATCATCCACAGCATCGTGAGTATCCCAAAAATTTGCCTCCTCCTTAAGTTTCTTAAATGGTGGCATCGGTTTTGTAACTTTTTGTTTAGTCTTCGTTATTTTCATTGTCTTTAGGGATATTCTACAATTGTAGAGTAATGCATTGTCTTACAAATGTCAAGAGACAAGGTTAAGAAAGAATTGTCAACGAGTAGATCGCCATAAATCTGGTATAAATTAAGTTATGGACTGGGAACTGCCTCTTTTAAATAGGTCATACCCATAGTATAATCTGCTCTGACAACTATCATAATCCTGCCCAACTTATTATGCAGCTTTTGCAAAATGCAGCGATTATATTAATTAAGATCCTAATTGCAGTCGGAGATGTTACTCTTCTTGTTTTAACTTATATAGTCCGCTTTCTTAAAAAGATTATCAAACGGATTGTTAATTCAGTTAAATTGATTTTAAGCTTCTTTGCCTTAGCTTATAAAAAAACCGCTTATTTTTTTGCGAGTTTTAAAAGATTCAATATTAATTTAAGAACTAAGAGAGATAAAGTTGCACAACAAAAGATCAGAAAAATTAAAAAACCTAAGCCTATCAAAATTTTTCCCTTACCTTTTTTTACAAAAGTTAAGTATTTCTTAATGGGATCTGTATTTTCGTTCATGTTTATTTTTCTTCCTCTTTTATTCTTAATTTTCTTACAAGACCTTCCAAGTCCTAGAACATTAAGTCTTCAAGAAAATCCCCAAACTACCAAAATTTATGACAGGAATGGAGTTTTGCTTTATCAAATTTATGCAAGTCAAAATAGAACATTTGTTCCGCTATCTTCTATTCCCAAAGAATTACAAAATGCAACAATAGCTATTGAGGACAAAGATTTCTACAGTAATCCTGGTTTTAATATTCCCGCAATTTTAAGAGCTGTAATTGCAGATTTGTCCGGAAAGCCTCTTCAGGGCGGATCAACTATTACCCAACAGCTTATTAAAGCTACTTTGTTAACGCCTGAGATAAGTTTAATAAGAAAAGTAAAAGAAGTAATTCTTGCTTTTTGGGCAGAGCGGATCTACGCAAAAGATCAGATTCTTCAAATGTATTTAAATCAAATTCCTTATGGCGGGACTTCCTATGGAGTAGAGGCAGCTTCTCAAACTTACTTTGGAAAACACGTAAAAGACCTAACACTTTCAGAAAGTTCGTTTCTTGCAGGGCTTCCTAATGCTCCAACTCTATATTCTCCCTACGGTGAATTTCCAAATCTTTGGAAAAAAAGACAAAAAGAGGTTCTTTCAAAGATGGTTGAGCAAAAATTTATTATACAAAAGGACGCTAGGGATGCAGAAAAAGAAGATCTCAGCTTTCAACCAATTCAAAATCCAATACACGCTCCGCATTTTGTTATGTATGTAAAAGATCTTTTGGCTAAAAAGTATGGGCTGCCGATGGTTGAAAAAGGCGGGCTTTGGGTCAAAACAACTCTTGATCTTAAGATTCAGGAAACTGCCGAACAAATTGTAAAAGAAGAAGTAGAAAACAATATAAGTCTTAACTTAACAAATGGTGCATCGCTTATTACAAATCCCAAGAATGGGGACATTATTGCAATGGTCGGAAGCCGTGATTATTCAGATCCAAATGGAGGAAACTTTAATGCAACAACAGCATTGCGCCAGCCCGGTTCAAGTATTAAAGTTGTAACTTATAGCGCTGCTCTATCCCACAGTTTTACCGCCGCAACATCTATTGATGACTCTCCGATTTCTTTTACATCACCTGGTTCTCCAATCTATTCGCCTGTAAATTATGACGGGAGATTCCATGGACTTTTAACACTTCGACTGGCTCTTGCCAATTCTATAAATATTCCTGCGGTCAAGACACTTAATACAATTGGCATCCCTACTATGGTAGAGCTTGGAAAGAAAATGGGCATATCCACATGGAAGGAACCAGAAAATTACGGCCTTGCTATAACTTTGGGAGCAGCCGATGTAAAAATAACAGATATGGCAGTGGTTTATGGAGTTTTGGCAAACCAAGGAGAGAGAGTAAATCTTAATCCAATTTTAAAGATAACTGATACTCAAGGAAATATACTTGAGGAAAAGAAAATAGAAAAAAACAGAATTCTTGATCCCGGAGTCGCCTTTATCATCTCGGATATTCTTTCGGACAATCAGGCAAGATCCATGGAATTCGGAACGAATTCTCCTCTTGTTATTCCAAATCATACAGTATCTGTAAAAACCGGTACTTCCGATAACAAAAGGGATAACTGGACAATTGGATATACTCCATCCCATCTGGTAGCTGTTTGGGTGGGAAACAACGACAATAGTCCGATGAATCAGAGCTTAGCATCGGGAATTACTGGCGCTGCTCCAATCTGGCATAGGATTATGGAAAAGCTTATATCCCCAAAGCCCAATGAAAAAATGCTTGTGCCGGAAAATATAATTCAGAAGTCTTGTTTGGGAAGAAATGAGTATTTTATAAAAGGCACAGAGAATTTTGTAAACTGCATTCCACAAATCACGCCAAAAGTTTCCAAAACTCCCTAACTTATCATGGTTTTTTTAGCCCAGCCGATTAATACAAGAATTACTCCTCCGGCAATCCAAGCTCCATAGGAAGGCCAGTTTAAACCCACCATTAAATAATTGCCTACACCGTAAACTATGGCTAAGATTCCTAAGACTTCGAGAATCTTTCCTTTGCCATGCATCATCATTTTATCTTCTGCCATTAATCCCACCTCCCTCCTGCAATTTTATCGTGCAAAATTTTATATTGTTCCTTTGGCGTATCTTCAAAAATAAATGATGTTGCCACAAATCGATCGGCCCCGGATTCCTTTGCCTTGAGAATAGTTTGATCATTTACCCCCCCATCCACTTCTATTGGAATACAAGATTTTTCTCTTGCTTTTTTTATTTTATCCAAATTCTTTCCTACAAATTCCTGACCCGAGAAGCCAACCTTAACTGTCATAAAAAGCAAAACATCAAGATCCGAAAAAGGCACTTCTACCCTATCAAGCTCCGAATCCTGATCAACTCCTAAACCTACTTCTCCTAAGAGTTGTGCTTTTGCAACAAACTCTACCTGATCCGACATTTTTTCTATGTGTCCTATAAATCTTTGAAATCCCGAATCAGAGAAGGGTTTTAAAAAATTAATCGGCTCCTCAACCATCATATGTAATTCAAAAAAAGCATCCTTTGTATATTTTGAAAATGGCTCAGGATCCATAAATGTGGTATTTGGAGCAAATTTACCGTCAATCAAGTCTATATGAATTGCTTTTGCAAAAGGCAAAACCTGCTGGATTTTTGTTTCTATAACAGGCCAATCTTTTTCTAAAATTCCCGGAATTATTCTATAGTCCATGCTCTATTTCGTCAATTTCCTTAAGCCTTCTAATCTTTTTTTCTTCTTTGGAAAAAGGGGTTTTGAGAAAAATTTTGACGATCTCTTTTACTTTTTCTTCTGATACAAAATCGGAGGGAATTGCAAGTATATTGATATCATCATCTTTTCGCGCTTCTAAAACCTGTTTTACATTTAAGGCAAGCCCGCTTCTAATATGTTTAAATTTATTGGCAACAATATCAACGCCAACTCCTGATCCGCATAGAACTATTCCGCGCACATCAAGATTTTTACCTAAATCTTCTGCAACTCTTTTAGCAACTTTCTCTGCATATATAGGGTAATCGTCTTCGGGGTCATATTCAAAAGCTCCCATATCTTCTCTATCAATCTTGTTTTCAATAAACCATATTTTAAGTTCATCCTTTAATTTAAATCCCTTGTGATCTGCTCCTATATAAATTTTCATACAGCTCTCCTTTCATTCATAAAAAGGTCATAAAAATACTGAAAATTTTTGCTTATTTGATCTACTGCCTCACCCCTTGTAATTTTACCATCTCTACAAAGAACAAGAGGATCCCAAAAGATTGTTCTACCAACAGCCATTCCTATCATTCCCGCAACTCTTGCGCCAACTTTTATCCATTTTTCAACCTGCTGTTTCTCAGCTCCTCTTCCCAAAACAATAACCCCAACGTTTCCCCGCCCTCCCCTTCTTGCTTTTTCTACCATTAATTTATAACCTTCTTCGTCCTCGGCTCCCTCCATTTTCCATACATCCGGCTCAACTCCAAAATTTTGCAATTCCTCGATAACCTGTGCAGCGAGTTTTGGTCTTAATTCTCTATCGAATTTCTCCTGATCGTGATTGACACTTGCAAATTGTAAATCAGAAGCTTTTATAAGAACCTCGATCAGAAATTTATACCCGCTATTGTGGCAAAAATCGCTTAATCTTTTTAAATCCCCTGCCTGCCTTCTTTTTAAATCCCCTTGGTCTTGCGGATTATAGCGAAGTAAAGCCTTGGCAAAGGTAGGATTGTATTTTTTAATGTGTTCTCCAAATTGATCGCCGTATTCAAAAACAAATTCACTTTGCCCGCTTTTTTCTGTTGTTAGTAAAGTAACATAAGCTTCTCTTATCGCATCTTTTAATATTTTATCTCCGAACTGTTCATCCACCAAAATTGCAGCAAATTCTTTTTCTATTTTTTCTTCGACTGCCTTTTTAAATCCTTCATAAATTATTTGTTTTTCTTCTTTCATTTTATCTATAACATCGGGTGTGAGTAGATCTTCATTCTCAATGCCGAACATCCCTTTTTCAAATGTTGAACGATGATCAAAAGGAAGAATGAATAGAAGTTTTGAATAACCTAAGTCTTTAAGCATTTTGTAATTTTTTTTCGATCTCCTGTCTTGTTAATAATCCCTGCTGTGCTCCTATTTTACTTATGACAGATGCTGCATTATAAGAACCCCACTCCATTGCTTCTTTATAATTTTTACCGCTTAAAATTCCTGCCAAAAACCCGCTCGCAAAGGCGTCTCCTGCTCCAGTTTTTTCAATTGTGGCAGTATCTATTGCTTTCCGAAAAATAATATTATTCTGATCATCTATTAAAAATGAACCGTTAGAGCCGTCTGTTATTACTACAACCTTTGGTCCTTTATTTTTTAAGTTTATTAAAAGTTTATTTATAAATTCCTGATTTTCTTTGTTTTCTGAATTCTTTAAACCGCAGAGCTGTCCAGCCTCTTCTTTGTTAACAAAAATCAAATCTGCTTTTTTAAAAACCTCCAATAATTCCTCGCTCCCTTCATCAAGTTGGGATGTTCCAGGATTGAAGGCAAGTTTAATATTGCTGTTTTTTACAAAATCAAGGGTTTGTTTATAAGCTGATTTCCATTTATGACCAAGGGAGGTTAAATAAACCCATTTTGTCGAAATATTATCGAATGTGAAGTTATGTTCTCTTTCTTCATGCTCAACAAAAATAGTTCTTTCCCTTTTATAATTAATAATTACAGAAAATGAGGAGGTCCCTTGCACTTGTTTCAACAGACGTTCTGAAACCCCTTCCTTATTAAGAACATTTACAATTTTTTGTGCAAACTCATCTGACCCTATTTCTTCAACAACTACACTTTTAAGCCCCGCTCTTGCAAGTCCAACGGCGACATTAGCTGCATTGCCGCCAATCATGAAGTGCGCTTTATCAACAAGAACTTTATCTCCTGACTTAATGCACAATTCACCTGTTTTTTTGCTAAGCCTGAAATGCTGATTTGTATCATGGATATCCAAAAAGATATCAACCTTTGCTCCACCAACAGCAATAACATCGAACATATCCATAGACTAAATCTACAGTAACATAAAAAGGATTTAGGGGTCAATTACTTGCCAATAATAACCAGGGCATCTGCTGAGGCAGTTGCAGAAAGATCAGAAGATGAAGATCCCATTGTGTAACTTGCGCTTAGATCCTTCTTAAGAAGCGAAAGATAATCACTTTTTGCACTTTTGACTTGAATAGTTACGTTACTATAATTAAAATTATCCGCATTTCCCATTGATGTAACATTATATCCAAGATTTTTTAATTCTTCAGCTGCTTTGCCCGCTACTCCTGTTTCTCCTGAGCCATTTTGGACTTCGACAGAGAGCTTGCTTCTGTCAAGACCGGTTGCTTTATCTATGGGGTTTTGAGTTGGTTTTGATGTCGGAATTGGGGTATTGGTTGGTTTTGATGTCGGCCCCTCAGTTAAACTTGGCGCAGGTGTATCTGTTGGTATTTGAAATTCTGTAGGAGTTGGAGTTATTTTACTCCCTTCTTTTTTATTTTTCGACCCTAAAAAGCGAGGAGCTGCAAAAATTATTATTACAATAATTACAATTGCCGCCACAAGAAAAAAGAAACGTTTAGAACTCTTTGGAGATTTATTTATAGCAGGCGTTGGAAACGCGGACTCTTCCATAGTTTAGGCAAATACTACCACATAAGTTCTACTTTAGCAAGATGCTGAATGTTTTTTGCTATAATAGGTGAACCTTATGCTAAGATTAATTTTTCTTCTTGTAATTTTAGTACTTTTTTTCGGTGCATCTTTTTTTATTAATGTACCTAAAACATCTTCCGATGAACTTTCGGATATAACAAAGCAAATTCAGGATTTAACGAATTCTTTAAATGAGTCTATAAAAGCAACTACCCCACTTGAGTCCCAGCTTAACAACTTAAAAAAACAAATTGACGGAATTAAAAATCGACTATCATTTATAGAACAAGACATTGCGACTAAAGAAAAAGGTATTAATAAAAGCTATGAAAATTTGGCAAAACAAGAACTAATTCTAAATAGGGCAATACGCGATTTTTATATAAAATCTTATTACAATTCTCCTATCTGGGTATTTTTCTCCATCTCCTCTGCAATCGATATTACTCAGATTCTTGCCTATCAAAGGGCGGCGACCAATCAAGACAAGGCAATAATCACAAACATCGCGCTTTCCATTCAGGACCTTGAAACAAAAAAGAGAAATCTTGAAAGTGAAAAAAAACAATTATTCTCTTTAAAGTTAAGTCTTGACGAACAATCGGCAAAGCTTGATGAAATAGTAACGGGCGCTAAGAAATACCAAGCCGGTCTTTCAAGTAAAATAGCAGAGCTCTCCGCAAAACAGCAAGAGATTCTAGGTCAAAGATTGGCAAGTTTAAACATTCCAAGATCCGCAGGAACCGCTGCTCCTGCATGTATTGATGACAGAGATAAAGACCCGGGGTTTAGCCCAAGATTTGCTTTTTTTACTTACGGTGTACCCAATAGGACAGGTCTTAATCAATACGGCGCATGGGGAAGAGCAAAGGCAGGACAGAAAGAAGAAGACATTCTTCGTGCCTATTATGAAGGGATCAGTTTTGAAACAAGACCCAATATCAACATAAAAGTTCAAGGCTATGGAGAGATGCCTTTGGAGACTTATCTTTTGGGAATTTACGAAATGCCTGATTCATGGGTTGAAACTGATAGAGCTGCTTTGAAGGCGCAAACCATAGCAGCAAGATCTTATGCTCTAGCCTACACAAATAATGGAGAGAGTGAAATCTGTACTACCCAGTCTTGTCAGGTTTATAAAGGAGGGAACAAAGGCGGTAATTGGGAACAGGCAGTAATACAAACAGCGGGAAAAGTTATGGTTAATGGCGGTCAAGTAATTAAAGCGTGGTACTCATCGACTCATGGAGGTTATGCCTTCCCAACATCCGAACTTCCCGGCTGGGCGGGAACAGCATGGACAAAAAGAGTAGTAGATACAATAACAGGTGCTGTTGGAAGCTTCGGAGATCTTCAGAGCAATGCGTACGATAAAGACTCCCCTTGGTTTTACTGCGACTGGGGGTCAAGATCTCAATACAACAAAACTGCTTGGCTTAAACCTTCGGAGGTTGCTGATATTGTAAATGTTATTCTTCTGGCAAGAGCAGATTCGGGAACTAAGGAAAAATTGTATCAGACGGACAAGCCTCATCCATACGGCGGCGAGGTTTGGAATGAAGAACGTGTAAAATCCGAGCTTCGGGCGAGAAATATAACTCCATACAATAGTGTTTCGAATATTTCCGTAAGCGTTGATTTCGGAGGAGGAAGAGTAAATTCAGTAACTGTTTCAGGGGATGCTGGCGGAAGCTCGTTTTCAGGATCTGAATTTAAGGATTGGTTCAATCTTAGAGCTCCCGCTAATATTCAGATTGTAGGTCCTTTGTACAATGTAGAGCAGAGGTAGTATGCCGGACATTTTTGTTGCACCTGCCGTAAATCCGCCCGAGACTAAAATGGTACAAGATATGCCCCGAAGGCCCTTTCATAAAAGAATGGGATTTTTAAGTGCCTTTGCGGAAAGAACGTATGGAGTCACTTTTGCGAATCAGAAAAGCCATGAAGAAATCGTCCTATTCCTAAGAGCTCATTTAATCACTAACTTCTTATGGATAGCAATTACTATTTTCCTGCTTTTTATTCCTTTACTTGGCTCTGTCGTGGTTAATTTTATTCCAAGTCCCTTTTCTTTTGTATCGGGTAAGTTTCTTCTGATTTTTTTAATTTTTTATTATTTAATTGTTTTTTCCTATGCTTTTTTAAATTTTCTTAACTGGTTTTACAATATAACCTTAATTACCAACTTGGGAGTAGTCGATATAGACTATTCTGGACTCTTATACCACGACGTGGCCTTTACCAACTTCAACCTGGTAGAAGATGTCAATTACACCAAAGTCGGGTTTTTCCGCTCTTTGTTTAACTATGGCGATGTGTTTGTACAAACCGCTGGCGGTAGAGAAAATCTTGAAGCCTTGGGTGTGCCAAACCCGGCCAGGGCGGCGCATGTAATTTCGAACTCTATTGGACATGGAGAGGGAAGCGGGTAACTATGGATTTGTTAAACACTCTCGATATTGATTTAATCCTGAAAGTAGCTTTTCTTTTGGTAATCATAATGTATAGCGTGTTTGCCTTTGTCATTTTTAACCAGATAAGAGCCATGAACAGCATTGTTTATGTCCCTCATTCGTCGCAAATACTAAGTGTTATTTCTGTAGTCCATCTTGTTTTTGCTATTTCGCTTTTTCTTTCCAGTGTTGTTATACTATAACAAGCTATGCCGCAAGATTTAAATATCTCTGTTGCAAAAATTGTAGCCACACCATCACCCTCCTCTTGGTCTCAAGCATACAACGCAGGCAAACTTTTTGCTGTTTTGTCCCTAGAGAAAGAAACCGAAGAAACAGAAGAAAAAGATTATCTAAATATACTTGGCAAAGATCTCTTGGAAACTTTAGAGCAGGAATTTTTTACACTTGAGGTAAAAGATCTTGAGTCAATTAAAAATTCTGTTGAAACAACAATCAAAAAAATTCCGGAAAATGTAGAATGTTCTTTTGTCATTGGTTCGATTGTCGAGCAGGTTTTATATATTTTTATTCAGGGAGAGGGGAAGGTCGCTTTAAAAAGAGGTGAGGATTTTGGAACTGTCTTACAGTCGCACGGAAATAAGTTAAGCGCCTCTTCAGGACTTTTAAAAGACAGTGATTTAATAATTCTTCAGACCAAACAGTTTAAAGATATTATCTCAACAAATATTCTTATCTCTTCCTTAGATCATGAACCTGCAGCAAATATAGCAGAAACACTGGCGCCTATTATCCACAAACAGGAGAAAGGAGGGGCAGCGGCAATTCTAATTGAAATTAAAAAGAAGGAAGAGGAAAGAGTCTCACCAAATATTTTAACCGAACCAAAGGAAGATTACGTTCCTGTTCAAAAAGTTAAGTTTAAGAACATTTTAGAATACATCTATCCACTTTTGGATAAGCTCAAGCTTCCCAAGTTAAAAAGCTTAGAACATTCAAGAAAGATGTTCTTAACTGTTGCAGCAGTTGTAATACTTGTGCTGATTCTTGCAGTTATTTTTGCGATTAAAGCGCAAAACAATGCAAAAATAGAGGCTACTTTTAATCAAATTTATCCTCAGGCTCAAAAAAAATATGATGAGGGCCAAAGTCTTTTAGATTTAAATAAAAACCTTGCAAGAGATAGTTTTTCTCTATCTTCTGATATCTTAATCGAGAATAAATCGAAATTTCCAAAAAATTCTAAACAGGAAAAGAAAATACTTGAACTCTTAGAAAAAGTGAATAAAGCATTAGCTTCTGTTTCAGAGATAAATTCAGTTGAGGCAAAAAATGTTGACGAAAGTCAAAGCCAGATATTATCTTTAGAACTTAAAAACGCTGATTCCACATATTTTACCCAAGATGAAAAAAATATCTACTTTATTAAAGATGGGGTAGTTTCGGAAGACAAAAAAGATAATAAAACAAAAAAAATAATAAATGCAGGTGATCTTCCTAAAAATATCGGGGGACTTGGGGTATATTTTGGAAATATTTATGTTCTGGATAAAAACGGGCAAATTTTAAAGTTTGTTGCAATAGATAATGAATTTTCAAAAACAAATTATTTTCCAAAAGATACCTCACCTAACCTTTCCAAAGCTCAAAGTCTTACTATAGACGGCTCCATTTGGATTTTATTTTCCGATGGAGCTATTGAAAAATTCACAAAAGGAAAATCTGAGAGCTTTAATATCTCTGGCCTTGATAAACCCCTTGCAAATCCAACAAAAATCTATACAAATGTTGATTCTGATAATTTGTATATTTTGGACAATGGTAATTCCCGCATAGTAGTTCTTGATAAAAATGGTTCTTATAAATCTCAATATCAGACTAGTATTATAAAAAACACAAAAGATTTTGAAGTTATTGAAGGTGGTAAAAAGATCTTCATTCTTTCCCAAAATAAAATCTACCAAATAGATCTTAAATAAAACCTAGGATGAAAATAGTAAATAAAAAAGCCTTTTTTGATTATCAAATCCTAGAACGTTTTGAAGCGGGAATCAATCTAAACGGTGCAGAGGTTAAAGCAATAAGATTGGGAATGGCGGATTTAAAAGGAAGTTTTGTAAAAATAATTGGAAGCGAGGCGTATTTAATAAATGCAAAAATTTTTCCCTATCAATACGCAAGGCCAGAGGGCTATGATGAAAGAAGAACCCGCAAACTTCTTCTCCACAAAAAAGAGATAATAGCTCTAAAAGGCAGAACTGAAGGTTCCAATCTATCCATTATCCCTCTTTCGATTTATACAACGAAAAATTTTATAAAAGTCGAGCTTGGTTTGGGAAAAGGAAAAAAAGAATATCAAAAAAAAGAAGCTAAAAAGAAAAAAGATTTAGAGCGGGAAACAGAACAGGAACTTTCTTATTAGTTTCTTTCAAGTAGTTGACATATTAAGTAAATATATGAGTTAATTAAGTTATGAAAAGATTAATTTACTTTTTTTCTTTTTTGGTAATTATCCTTATTTTATTAACAGTCTTACCTACCCCAAAAGTCTTCGGTGCAAAAAGACCAATATATTACGGACAGGAAACAATCAAGTGGACTAGGATTCCTAACGTTGCTTATTATAAGATTTATTACAAGGAGAGTGGATCCACCAATTGGCAACATGCTGTAAATGGTGTTCCAAATACATTAACTGCGCTTACTATTGACTACCTTAAAATGTGGGTGTGGTATCAATACAATGTAGTAACGGTTGATGACTCAGGACGTGAGTATTGGTCATCAGGCGCTAAAAAATTCACTCCAACGATTAGAACTCAAACAATCAGGTAAACACAAATCTCCTTTTAGTTGACTTTTGACTATCATTCTTGTTATAATTCTTTCTACCTGGGGATGCATTGCATCGACAGGAAAGCACGTTAAAAACTGCAAGCCGACCTTGATAAAAGTCGTTAAACAGATCAAAAAATAAATGCTAGAAGCAATTCTAGTCGCCTAGCTTATATGCCTTTATACGCATATAACTAATAGGCTGTTCATATCGCCTTTTCTCAACGAGACTTTATGGGCATAAATAAAGTTGAGCTATAGATAAAAAGTTGGTTGGCTTTCTATCCGAAAATTTCAACCTTTGTTATATTTGTTTCCTGCCAGTTGGAGAAAATATTACGAGATTTAAAAATTGGCTAAGCTTGTAGAAGTTTTTAATTATACTTTCTTGGACTCCGGTTCACTGCCGGACATCTCCACAAATTCATTTTTAATCTCTGGCCAGAGTCAATCCCCATACTCTTCTTGCACCATGTCTTTTTAGGACTCTTGAGGCCTCCATAAGAGTTGAGCCTGTGGTAAAAACATCATCAACAAGAAAAATATAATGACTTTTTATAGCTGATTTTAGGTTTTGATTTATCTCAAAAGAATCTTTAATATTTTTTCTTCTGTCAATTTTTGACAGCCCTACTTGGGATACTGTTTTTTTAACTCTTTTAAGCGCAGGCAAGGCTTTGATGTTGAATCTTTTTGACAATTCTTCTGCTAGGATTTCTGCCTGATTATATCCTCTTGCCCTCTCTTTTGATTTATAAAGAGGTATCGGTACGAGGATAAGATTACTTAAGGATTTTTGATAAATACTATAAAACTCTTCTTTTTGAATTAGTCCTTCATAGAAAAGATCCGAAAGTATTTTTCGAAGGTCTGTTAAATGAGGTTTGTATTTAAAATTATAAATAAGCTTTTTTGTAACTCCTTTATAAAGGATGCTTGAAAATGCTCCGTCTATTGAATATCTCTTTTTGCATCGGGGGTGAGTTAGTCCGTTAATTGAATAACGGCTACAAACAGCACAAATACCCTCTGTATCAAAAGAAATAAAAGAGAAACAATCTGCGCAAATGTAATATCCTAATCTTTTGCAATTTATACAATATTTTGGGAAAAGAAGATTTAGAAAATCCACAATATCAGTGTAGCAAAGTGGAAACCAATAATGATATAATATACTTTGCAACTGTTGACTTGTTAAATTGTTTCATTGCTGGATTGTTTCGAATTTAAATATTTGAATTTGGAATTTATTTAGAATTTAGTATTTCGAATTTAGAATTTTTCATTGGAGAGGTCGCATAGCTGGTCCATTGCGGGGGATTGCTAATCCCCTGAGCCGTAAGGCTCGCGTGGGTTCGAATCCCACCCTCTCCGCAACGTAAGAACGTAAAATTTTGATAAGCAAAATTTACGTTAAACGTTGCTGGGACGTTTAAATTTGTTCGACAAATTTATTACGTCTCGCCATCATGTTCTACTATGTTTATATTCTCAAGAGTCTCAAAAATAGGAGTCTTTACATCGGCTACACTACTAATTTAAGAGAGGGAATCTTTATTAAAAGGCGTCTATTTGAAACAATTAGATAGTTATGAAAAGAGCTAAAGAAGTACTGCATGAAGATTATCTTCGTTCTCTTATGTTTGGTCTTCAGGACGGGATAGTTTCAACAACGGGTGTTGTTGTAGGAATCTCTACCGGAGTCAGCGATAAGGCAATAATAGTTTTGGCAGCTCTCGTTGCAGTTACGGTTGAGGCATCATCAATGGCAGCAAGTCAGTATTCAAGCGAAAAAGCAGTCCATCAAATGGATAAAAGCGGAAAACATAATGACAATCTTTACATTGGCACGCTTATTATGTTTGTTGCATATTTAATGGGTGGTTCTTTTTCGATTGTTCCAATACTAGTGTTTGACCAACCAATTGCAAGAATCTTAGCTATTGCTTCGGCGTTTGTTGGGCTTTTTATTATTGGCTATATTAAAGGCTATCTTGTAAAGCACAGGCCTCTTCGAAGCGCAATCGAATTATTTATAATAGGTTCTATTGCAACCGCTGTTGGGATAATTGTTGGATATTTGTTAAAAGTGTAAATTTACCCGTTCGGCAAATTAGCCTCTAGCTTCTAGCAATTAGCTTTAAGTTAAATTATAATACTAGTATGGAGAGGTGTCCGAGCGGTTTAAGGAGAAGGTCTTGAAAACCTTTGTTACTGTAAGGTAACCGTGGGTTCGAATCCCACCCTCTCCGCAACGTACAAAATCGGAGATTTTTACGTTGCTGGAACGTTAAATTGCACAGTAATTTGTACGTTTCGCCACTTAAAATATGTACTTCGTCTATATTTTGCAAAGTAAAAAGAACCAAAGTTTATATATCGGCTATACCGAAGACGTTTCTAATCGTCTAAAAGAACACAATAAAGGAAAAAGCAAGGCTACTAAACCATTCAGGCCATATAAACTCATTTTTTATGAGGCATTTTTAAATCGGAAAGATGCAAAAGCACGAGAAATATATTTAAAATCGGGCTGGGGATTTAGAAATATCAAAAAGATTTTAATAAATTATTTAAGTTAAAACTTAAGGAGCTAATTCAAACTATGGCGAAAATCGCCAAAGCGTTGGGCGTTTCAATTGAGGAATTAATAAAAATATGACAAAGATACCATTAAGCATAATTCTTGTTTTGGCGGTTATTTATATCATTCCTTTTATTGTGTATGGACTTTCTTCGGTGCTTTTCGGGCTAAAACCGCCTGAAGGAGCCTCGCCATTAATGTTTTTACTCAGCGTGTTTGTTTCAAAAATCGGTACGGCTATTGCGTTTGTTCTGATATTTTATTTTGCTCGTAATTCGTTAGGCGGTCATTGGTTTTTATATACTTTCATTTGGTGGTTGATGTTTGTTATTGGCGAAGCCGGCCAAGCAATCGGTCCGAATTACTCTTGGAAAGAAGCAATTGCTGGCATGATTTCGGAAACTATTTATCTGCCCGTTTCGGCTTATATAGTAAACTGGCTAGTTAAAGTATAGAAGAATTTGCCGCTAAAGAAAAACTTGTGGTTCGACCCGTTCGATAAAACTCAGGGTCGCCCTGAACGGAGTTGAATGGGCGACAGGCTCACTATCCTGAGTAAAATCGAAGGAAAATCATCCAATCTGAAATTGAAGCAATATTTTTGGCGTGTTAGAATGATTTTATGAAAGTTGTTGAAAAAAAAATCAGTATTCTAGAAATTAAAAAGATGGCCAAAAAAATGTTTGGTAATTTAGTCAAGGTAGTTATTGATATCGAAAAAGAAATAATGATTATCAATGCCGAACTACATGCCGACGAAGAGCAGTATTTATTAGAGCGTGGATCTAAACAGGAAAATTTATGGGGCATTAACCTCTATCTGGAAAAAGATGGCGATGACTTTATTGAGTTTGATTCAATGATTAATCTCAAGCCGTCGCAAAGCAACTACTCCCGGGGCGTTGATAACCCAGAAATTCAAAAAAAAATAATTCGAATCGTCAATAAATTGATTAAAAGATGAATCTTGTTTATCATAAAAATTTATCCCAAGAACGCTGGTTCAGTATGAGACTTGTAGAACAAATGGCCAATATCGGCAGTGAGGTTGAACGTACTATCATCTGGAAAAATAAAGGTGATAAACAATATCAAAAATTGGCATTCGAACGGGCATTGGAGTTGATTGATTTAACATTGGAAGATCCCAAAAACCGCATGCGGCTTAAGGAATTGTGTCGTATGCGGGAAATGCTGGTTGATTGGTATTTTAACAACCGCTATCGTTCTACTGACACTTCCTGGCAAAAATACTTTTACGCTTTTAATTACGCTGCCAGAATCTAGTTTTATTTGCCATTGACTTGCTCTTCCTATTGTTATAAATTAAAATTATGCCCAAAGAAGAACCAGAAGAAGAATTTTTGCCAAAAGAGCCAGTCGACCTGCCTGCCGGCAGGCAAGGTTTACCAAAAGAACCCTTGGATCTTCCTCCCCCTGATCCTTTGAAGTCTTATCCGGAGGAGGTAAAGACTCTTCTATCATGGGCGTCTCCAGGAAGACCTTTTAGAAAAAGGGGCAAACAATATTATCTAACAAGTCTTCTTATTATGCTTTTGGTGGAAGTAATTCTATTTCTCTTTTCTCAATATCTTTTAATGCTGGTTGTCGCCTCGCTTGTTTTTGTGGCATTTGCCCTCAACACTGTTCCGCCTCGGGATTTTCATTATAGAATCTCGACAGAAGGAATAACAATTGAAGATCATTTCTTTTTATGGCAAGAATTATACGATTTTTATTTTAGAAAAATTGAAGGAATAGATGTTTTACACATAAGAACACATTCGTTTATCCCAGGGGAGCTAACACTTACCTTAGGTGAAATTGACAAAGAGCATGTAAAAAGAGTTCTTCTCCCCTATCTCCCCTATAGAGAGCTGATCAAGCCCACCTTTATGGAAAAAGCCGGAGATTTCCTTTCCAAAAATTTTCCTCTTGAGAACACAAAAGTTGCTTCGTAATTTAAAATCAGATAGAATTAGAAACGATTTGTGCCCGTAGTTCAAAGGATAGAACACCTGGTTGCGGTCCAGGCGGTTGGAGGTTCGACTCCTCTCGGGCACGCAACGTAAAAATCACTGATTTTGTACGTTGCGGTGGGACCGGGATTCGAACCCGGGATGATCTTGCGATCATACACGCTCTCCAAGCGTGCGCTTTCGTCCACTCAGCCATCCCACCTTAATTAATTTCAAATTTAAAATTTCAAATTTAAAATTTTTACCGCTTGAGTCCAGACCTCTTTATCCGATTTATAAGTAAGTTTATTTTTTACCTCTTCGATTGGGAGCCATTTGACATCTTCCATTTCATAATCATGACCTTTTATATCTCCGGAAACAAAGGACATTAAAAAATAATAAACTGTCTTTTTTATTTTTTCTCCTTTGAGATTATACCAATAAGTTACAGGTTGTAAAGACTCTATAATCTTGCCTTTAATACCGGTTTCTTCCTCGACTTCTCTTAGAGCCGTCTCTTCTTTACTCTCTCTTTTATGGCGATCTCCTATTATTCCTTTTGGAAAAACCCATCCATGATGCTGGGAATGCTGAGCGACAAGAATGGACATTTTACTATCGTCCTTTTTATAAACAACTCCGCCTGCAGAGAATTCAAACTTCATGATAGCATTAGTCTCTCAATAATTTAACAAACTCATCTCTACTTACCTGTAGATCTTTCTTTATTATTTTTGTTAATAATCCGATACCGATCACTTGCGTAGGATGGACTGGAATAGTAGTTCTTCTTCCATCAGGATGTATATAAATTGCGTGACTTCCGCTTTGATCGCGAAAAGTAAATCCAAGCTTTAATACTACTTTAACTAATTCTCTTGCTTTTACTTGAGGAGGTTTTGGCATTAGATAGATACTTCAAGCGAAGTCATGCTTACAGGTTCAACTTTTGGAATATCCTGATGTTCTTTGCGAAGAACCTTTAAATGCAGTCTAATTGCGTCACGAATATTAGTAATCGCCTCTTCAAGTGTTTCCCCTTGTGTGTGACATCCTGCAAGATCTGGGCAATCTGCCACAAAAAATCCATCCTCATCCTTTTCAATGATAACCGGGAATTTATAGGTGGTAGTTTTTATTTTCTGCATTTTTCTCATGTACTCATTATAACATTTTTAGTTCTTCATTGCAGCATAGAAGTTCTATCTTACTTTAAATCCATTTTTGGCACAAGATTTGACACCTCTTGAAATATTAGTCATTATTATAGGAGATGGATATTCAACAAGAAGTTGAAGAGGTAAAGAAAGAATTAGTTGAGCTTATTATAAAACATTTACGGGAGAAAAAAATACCGGTTGATAAAGCAAAGAAATTAGCTGAAGCTTTTTTAAAGATTTTACCGATTAATGATCAGCAGGATTTATTGGATAAATTAAAAAACTTAGGAGTAGATTACCAGGAGGCAAAGGAGATTTATGTCGACGAGCTTAAAAAAATAAGTGAGGAGCGGAGAGATCAGACACTTTCTCAAATGAGAGATCACATTAAACAAGGGAATATCGATAAAGCAATAGAAGCAGCAAGAATGATAAATTCAGGAGCACAATAGGATCATGGCATTAGAAGGAGCGGTAACTGGGATCGCAAAAATAGCAACTACAGCCGTACCCGTTGCTGTAGAATCTGTAGCAAAAGCTGCCCCCGCAGCTACAGAAGCTATTGCTCAAACCGCTGTTCAGGGAACTGCGGAGGTAGGTAAAACAGCTATTGAAGCTGGTGCAGAAACGCTGAGTGAATCTGTAGTAAAAGCGGCAGAAGCTCAGGCCTCTGTTCTAAGCGAAGGAATCGCCAATTCTGCCGAATCTGCAATGGCAGCAGGAGGTGCTGATGCTGCATTGTCAAGCATTGGAAGCGCCAAAATACCTGGAGAATTACCTTCTTCTGAAAATCAAATCTCTCCTGCCGGAGCTGCTATGGCAGAAAATAATACCGAGTCTCCTGTTGTTCCAGGTAGTCCTGCAGAAAACTCAACACCCACAGAGACTGCTGAGACTGCCACAGATTTAGTAAGATCGGACGGGTCTCAGCAAGAAGATTCATCCGAAGGACAAGACAATCCTAAAGACGAAACATCTACTGGGCATGAGAATACTGAGAAAAAGAAAGTTCTTATTCCCGATGAGGTCTTAACTAGAGAAGAATATCAGGAGGAATTAAACGCTACCAGAGAAGAAGCTAGAAGTAAAGGAGAAACAATAAGCGAAGAAGACATCCAACAGAGAGCATTTGAAAAATATATTAAAAAATTACTGAATCAGGAAGATGAAAGAGCTAGGGAGGAAAACAGAGTAAAAGAATTAGAGAAGAAAATGAAAGACATGGAGGAGAGAATGAGAGAAATAATCGAGCAGAATGAAAAGATGATGGAGAAGCTCGAGGCACAGGCGAATGCTATAAAACAACTTTCAGAATGGGCAGCGGGTTCTGAGAAAGATGAGGAAAAAAAGAAAAACTTATTAAAGCTTTTAGGTGAGATAACTGCAATAATAGCAGTTGGAGCCGTGGTAGAAGGTGGTAAAGAAGCAATTCCCCAACAGAAATAGTAATTTATTACGTTGCGGAGGAGAGAGGATTCGAACCTCTGTGAGTCTTACGACTCGCTCGGTTTTCGAGACCGGCCAAATAAACCGCTCTTGCACTCCTCCAGTTGTAGCTAAAGTATACCTAAGATTATATTAAAACTAATAACTAATTGCTAGTAGCTAATGGCTAACCACTGTTTGTCTTGACATTAGTAAAAAAATATATCAAACTACTATAAGAATGAAATTTCCTGCCCTTGTCCGACGAAGCTTTAGCGAAGTTGGGCCAAAAATTTTCCTTCTCTTTCTATTCTCTATTCTCTATTCTCTATTCTCTATTCAAAGTGTTTCTGCTCAGTCAATAAATCAATCTCCTCAAAATTCCTATAATGCCCCAAATACCAACCCCGATGTTCCAAAAAATCTCCATACCTATACTCAAAATGTAATGCTTGAGGTGACATCCGGGCTCTCCTGTCTTATTGCTGGCATTGATCCTATAAATCCCAATGGAAAATGTCTTGGCTTTGACACTAAAACCGGAAAAATAGGGTATGTAAGCAGTGGCGGTGGGGCAATCGGAGCAATGGGAAATATGATTGCGATGCTTTATGTTCCACCTGCGCATACAAGAGACTATATCCAAAATCTCGCGCAAAATTTCGGAATCTCAAAGCATGCATATGCACGTATAATATACGACGGTAGTAACTCGGGCGAACCTCCTGCAGCCTCGAGTAATAATGGGATAGGATTTCAAGGATTATTGCCCCTCATAAACATCTGGTCAGCATTTAGAAATATTGTTTATTTATTGTTCGTTCTTGTCTTTATTGTTATAGGAGTTGCTATTATGCTAAGAATTCGAATTGATCCAAGGACTGTAATGACTATTCAAAACCAGATTCCTAAACTTATTATAGGAATACTGCTGGTTACATTTTCTTTTGCAATTGCAGGATTTCTTATTGATATTATGTGGGTTGCAATTTATCTATTTTATGGAGTTTTTGCATCAATACAAGGTGTTGATGTATCCAGCTTAAACCCCACGTCTATGCAAGGAGCAAATCCGATCGGGGCAGTTGGAGGACTTGGGGGAATTGGGGGTATTGCTAATCATGCTTCAGGAAGCATCAAAAGTATAATTACATCTCTTTTTGATGGTACAGCAGGATCAGTTATAGTTGGTATCATAGGAACGGTCATAGGGGCAGGCGTTGGAAGCGTTGTGCCTGTAATTGGAACTGCTATCGGTGCCGTAGCTGGCGGAATATTAGGCACTCTTGCGGGCAGTACCCTTTTCGGAGTTGTTGGGTGGGTGGTAGCTTTTCTTATAATTAGCATTGCTCTTCTCTGGGCACTTTTTAGAGTTTGGTTCGCACTTCTGTCTGCCTATATAATGATTTTGGTTGATGTAGTTTTTGCTCCCTTTTGGGTTGTAGCTGGCCTTTTTCCCGGAAGCAAATTAAGTTTCAATTCCTGGGTAAGAGACATGCTAGCAAATCTTTCTGTTTTTCCAGCAACTATTGTAATGTTTCTTCTTGGAAAAACTTTTATAGATGCTTTTGCTAAAGGAGGTGCTGTCGGCCAATTTGTTCCGCCTCTTATTGGCAACCCAGGTGATATTAAGGCATTTGGTGCGCTCATTGGACTTGGTATTATTTTGACAACGCCAAGTGTTTTGAAAATGATGAAAGCAGCATTCCAGGCTCCGCAGATTGATCTTTCCTCAATCGGCGCAGCAGTTGGAGTAGGAGCAGGAGCTCCGGGGAGATTAATCAGTGGCGGTGCATCTACAGCCTTTGCTCCTCACTATAAGACACCTCCAGGAGGAGGCCCACCGCAACTTGTATACCCCGGAGGAGGACTCGGGAGGTTTCTTAGAGGCTTTGGGGTGGTAAGGTAGATTATTTTTTACCTGTAACTTCTTTAACGCCGGAAAGTTCATACCCTTCTATAATTGCTGCCAATATAAGATAAAAGAGTAAAGAAGCCGCTCTTCTTTTTACCGCATCTTTTGCAGTCACTTCAAGTAAACCTTCAAGATCCTTATAAAAACGCGCTGCCTCTAATTTTTCTTCTTCGGTATTTGCATGAAAAACTAAAATTGAATGTATCTGATCCAATTCTTTTCTTAATTCGTCTCTACTTTTTGGTTGCGCCTGGGGTCCATAGATTTTTTCTATTCTTGACATTGCTCGTCTAAAAGGGAGCTTACCTATACCAAGCGCATCCCAAATAAAATCCGACTTTGAAAGATTTAAAAAAGTCCCTATCGTATATCGGATACCCTTGGCTCTCTGTTGTTCGCCATTATACAGACTCGCCGCATCTGCAAATTCCATTGCAAATTTTGACCTTTCCTCGCCGTTTTCTGTTTTTATAAATTTAACTAAGTTTTGAGCAGCTCTCATTCCATTTTCTGTATCACCCCACATTCTCACGTATGCATCCCCACCTTGATCTGCTCCGTATCTTTTAGAAAGAGGCATAACAGTCGCCTCTTCATCTCCAACTCTCCACCTATCGGATTCGAGCTTGTCTAATAGGGCATCGTCAACGAGCAAGGTTCGGTTGTAGACATCTTCAAATTTGGTATCATTTACTAAAGCATTAATCATATTTTGCCCGCTAATAAAATTTTGCATTTGAACAAATATTTGTACTACCTTATTACCTGCCTGTTGATCTTCTAAGACTCTATTTAAGACTTCTTTCTGTTCCTGCGTTAAATTAGACATATCGATCTGCTCAGGAAGATCTTTCTGAAAACCTTGTTCTCTTAAAATATTAAGAGAACTTGCATATTTATCTTTAAATTTATCGTAAATTGTAACTCCCTGGGCTTCCTCTTCGGCTGTCAGAGTTAATGTATTATCTATGGTTTTCAATCCCTCATATAACGCATCCAATCTACCATTATCTCTTTCTCTAAATAACCTAACAATTTCCTCGGGTCTGTATTTTGCAATTTTACCCCAAGCGTCTTTCCTCTCCTCCTCTTTAGCATTTCTTAATCTCATGAATAAGGCTAAGTCTTTTGCTCCTTCCTCTCCAAGTCTCTCCTCTAGTGCATCTAAAATTCCTTTTATCCTCCAGCCGGAAGAAAAAAAATCTGGCACAACAAAAATATCTCTAAAAAGTCTTATCCCTAAATCTATTCTTTCTTGTTCACTGATAGATTTTGGATTAATACCTTTCTTTATAAGTGAGTCACGAGCCATATCGAGTTCTATCTCTTTCAGAAATTCCTCTTCATGAATATTATAAATACCGAATTTTCCTGTCAAAAGATCGTCCAAGTTGTAAACATTTAAAGGACCCGAAGCGGGATCACCGAAATACGCATCTAGTTCTGTGAGATGTTTTCCTCTTGCAACAATTACTGCCATCCTTTGAGAGGACACAAAAATATCAAATGCAGTTCTTACAGCTCTAACTATATCTTCTCTTTCTTTTCCAGCAAAAATACCGTCTTTATCTCGCAATCTGTCTTGTTCCTCAATTAATTTATCCTGCAGTCTATTCACGGTTTCAGGAAATACGTGCATATTCTCTGATTTTAGTCTCTCATCTTCTAATAGCTCATTAAGTCTATTAAACATTGATCCTACCCGTCCTTCTTCCAAGCTCATCCCATACATTAGTCCATGAATCTGAAGTCTATAAGCAGTTTGCTTTATACTCTCGATGCTTTTGTAACCAATCACAGTTCGCATTTGGATTAGATTAAACCGGGTGGTAAAGAGTCTTTGAAATTCATCCAAAAAATCAGGACTGTTATATTGGACATATCTCATGGCTTCTGATGCAACCGTCTGTAAATTATTAATTATTGGTGAGGTCAATTCCTGTCCTTCTTGCGTAAGTTTATATAAAACAGCAAATTGCGCATCGAGCCATTTAACCGGGTCTTCTCTTAAAATATCTATATCTGCCGGTTGCAAGTAAAAACCGAATCTCTCCTGCCGCGCAGCAGTACGGGCATCAAGAGCATCCTGAATTTCTTGATTTCTTCTGTGTGCTATAGCTTCGTCAATCCTTTGCAGCAAAAGAATCTTATCTGCTTCTTGCTCAGGACGAACTGTTTTATTTGTTAAATCTCTCCACAGCTCTCTAAGCACTTCTGAACTTTCACCTGCATTCATCAAATGCCTGTTATATTGATTCCCCAAATTTCTTATTTCTAAATCACCAATGCCTGCTAAATCTATATCTGGAGCTCCTCCTGGCATTGGTGGAATTCCCATATCAACCATCATCTCCTGGGTTCTTCTTTCATCAACAGATAACAATTTTCCAGCGTTGAATTCTTCCCATGCTTTCCTTGCTTTTTCAATACCTTCTGGGGTTCTCAGTTCCCTCGGAGAAACTCCTTTTGTTGTTTGTCTTTGAGGTTGGTCGATTTTAGGAGCACTTGGCTTTGATTCGGGCTGTTTTGGCGGCTGTTCTCCATTTCCTTCTGGCATAAAAATAGTACCTCTTACATCAAGTGTAGGAGGATTAGAATTCATTGTCAATTCCGATTGAGTTGGTCTTACCTGCTCTTTCATATGCCGCGAGTGTACAACGAGCGGCGGAGTTTTACTTGACGTTTACATTACAGCATCCTGACGATATAATTACAGTAACTAGAAGCGACTAGCGACTAGTTACTAGCCATTAGTATAAACATGAAAGTAAAATCTTACAGAGAATTGATTGTTTGGCAAAAGTCGATGGAGTTGGCAACTCTAGTATTTCAAGTAACTAAATCTTTCCCAAAGTCAGAACAATATGGCTTAATCAATCAGATAAGAAGAGCTGCTTTCTCGATTCCCTCTAATATTGCTGAGGGTTTCTGTAGAGGAGGAAGAGCCGAATTCAGACAATTTCTGCAAATTGCATTTGCATCGGGCGCAGAACTTGAAACTGAACTGGAAATAGCCAAAAATATAGAAATTCTGCAAGAAAGAGATTATACAATTCTAATATCAAAACTGGGTGAGATTATGAGAATGTTAAATAAAATGATTACAAATATTAGAAACGACCAAAAGAAGACTAGTTTCTAGCGACTAGTGGCTAGTTGCTAGTTTCTAGTTGCTAATTGCTATGGAGAGTGTTCATTTTGAATCTTTGTATCCTTCGAATTCAAGATTCCCGGAGATTGAGAAAATTCTAAAGTTTGTAAAGGCTGGGAATTCTGTTCAGCTAATTGGACTTCCCGGAGTCGGAAGATCAAATCTTTTAGGGCTTTTATCTTATAACCGCGCTGTTAGGCAAAAACATTTAGGAGAAAATCAAAAATGGTTTCATTTTGTGCTCTGTAATTTTTCGGAAATCAGAAAAAAGCCGCTTTTTGAAGCTACAAAATTTATATTTCTTTCTCTTGTGGACTCTTTAAGAGAACGAAAAATGAATGAAGAATATGAGGCTTTAGACAAAATTTTTAAAGACTCTGTAGTCTCAAACGACGAACTTGTTTTATTCCAAGGTCTTAAAAGAGCAATTGATTTTATGTGTATTGAAAAAGAGCTGACTGTAGTCTTTCTTTTTGACAGGTTTGAAGAATATATCTCAATGCTTGAGGCGGAATTTTTTGCCAGCTTAAGAATTCTTCGAAACCGGGCAAAATATAGATTCTCGGTTATTTTTTCGCTCAATAGACCTTTGGAGGATTTAATCGAGCCAATGCTTTTTGCGGATTTTTACGAATTTTTGGCAGGGAATATTGTTTACTTACCGCTTTTTGATAAACCGGGTCTTGATTTTAGAATATCCTATCTTGGGAAGGTTTCAGGAAAAAAGATCGACAAAAAAACAGTTGAAGAAGTAATCTCTTTAACCGACGGTCACGGTAAGCTGACAAGATTATCGCTGGAAGCGACTTTAGCAACTAGCGACTTGCAACTAGCAACTAGAAAGAACCTACAAGGGTTTTTGCTTGAGCAGAAAGCTATTTATGGAGCTTGTTTTGAAATCTGGTATTCGCTAACACCCTCTGAACAAAATCTTATTCTTAAAAATGAAGGGTCGGACTACTTAAGAAATGTCGGTCTCTTTGAGAATAAAAAAATAAAAATCCCAATTTTTGAAGAGTTCGCGTCAACAATGAAGCAATTAAGCAATGAAGCAATTTCTTTTGATCCTGCTACTAATGAAATAAAAAGGGGAGATCTTTCACTTTCCGAGACCCTCACATCATTTGAATTCAGATTATTGAAATTCCTTTTAGAAAACCCCGATAAAATCATAGAAAGAGAAGAAATTATAAAAGCTGTCTGGAAAGATGCAAAAACAACTGAAGGGGTAACCGACCAGGCTTTGGACCAGCTTATCTTCAGGCTCAGGAAAAAAATTGAGGAGGATCCCAACAATCCAAAGCACTTGCAAACATTAAAAGGCAAGGGCATAAGATTTACCCCACACCAATAAAAATTAGGTGGTGCGGGATTTATTAATTAATTAATACATTTGCATTTAACCAAAAATTCTTATACGATATTTTTATGAGAAGAATTTTTACAAAAACTATAATAGCATTTTTTCTTTTTCTAATACTTATTTTCCTTCCCCAAAAAATAGCCTTTGCAAGCTACGATATTGAAGTTATAAATGAACCTACTCCCCAACCAGTTGATCCAAGCGCAAGAAAACTAATGGAGGACATAACAGAGAGTTTTCAGACAGGGGGAGAGCCTCTTCCACTCGTTACAGAAAACACAGATACAGTAATCGTGCACTTCAAAGGTCTGGTGGCTAACAAAACCTACAACTTGTGTCTTGATTCAGATTTAGAATCGTGTATATTTGGCGTTGGCGGTTCTGCAAGAAGATCTGTAGAGAGAACAGCTAAAGATGATGGGTCAGGCCATGGAATACTTGATGTCCCAGTCTGCGCAGATGGAAAAGAAAGTTTAAAAATAGCTAAAAGCGAGCCTCAGGGCGAGCCTCCTAGATGCGAGGAGAATGATTATTTCTGGGGACAGCATACATATAGAGTAAGTATTCTCGACAAAGACAATCCTAAAAATGTTATTGATACGGTACCTATTTATGTTGTCCATTATTATCCAACGGTTTTTGTTGGCCCGTTTCTTTCTCCTCATCCCACAACCTCAGATACTATTACAGTAAAAATAATAGGGGCAAGACGCCCATACGATAACGGTGGTAGAAATAACTATGCAGTTGAGATTGTAAAACAAATTAACCCAGATCAGTTGATTGAATATAAATGCACAACTATGGAAAAGGTCAGTGAGAAAGTTTATCAGGGAATTGTTGAGTTTGGCCCAGAAGAAGAAGGAGATTATTTAATAAAAATTAATGAGCAAGTGAATGAGGGGGCATTTTCAAGTGTATTCCGTGGTGATTGTAGTGCAGGCTTTACCTATTACTGGATAAAAGTTAAGGTGGGAACAGAGAAGGGTTGTATTGGAGAACCAACGCCAAACTCTACGAGTTGTGACGGAAAACCAGAACCAGACCCAAACGGAAGAGACCTCCAGGGTATTGAACATGCATTCAAAGCCCCTCCTCCGCCTTGTTCTCTTCGAAGCCCTGGTGGTGGTTGTGCAAAAGTAAAAACTGCATTTCCCGAAGAAATAGATACAACTCCTGCGGGTTTTGTAAAATCTATCTTTGGTATTGTTCTTGGTCTCTCAGGAGGAATTGCGCTTCTTCTTATTATTTATTCTGGGTATCAGCTCATTGCATCGCAAGGAAAACCAGAGGCATTGCAGGCAGCCAGAGATCAGTTGGTTGCCGCAATAATCGGACTTATCTTCATAATTTTCTCATTGGTAATTTTGCAAATAATTGGGGTTGATATCCTTAAAATCCCAGGACTAGGTAAATAAAATTCCAAAAATCAAACATCAAATCTCAAATAATATCCAATGAGCCAAAATCAAAATAAACCCTATGATCTAGAAGACCGCACTTTTGAATTTGCTAAAAAAATAAGATTATTCGTTAAAAAACTTCCAAAAACAATAACAAATATAGAAGATGGTAAACAATTAATAAGATCTTCCGGCTCTATTGGAGCCAATTATATAGAGGCAAATGAAGCCTTAAGTAAGAAAGACTTTATGATGCGAACAAAAATTTGCCGAAAAGAGGCAAAAGAATCTGCCTACTGGTTACGGTTGATTATCGAAATAAATGATGTAGAATATAAAAATGAGGGGTTAGCTCTTTTTAATGAAGCTGTTGAACTTAAAAAAATTTTTTCGTCAATAGTTAATAAATAGTTTTTTATTTTTGGAGCTTGATATTTATTTGCAATTTGGGATTTGTTATTTGAATTTTTATGAAGTACCTATCTCTTTCAATAAGTGGAATCCCGATAAATGCGCCGAGCGGTGTTCCCACCGGGGGAATTAACACAGGACAGAAAATTATACAAATTGGAATTACTATACTTTTTGTAGGTGCTATTGTAATAACCTTTTTTTATCTTATTCAGGGAGGAATACAATGGATCGTGTCAGGCGGCGATAAACAAAGAATAGAACAGGCAAGACTCAAGTTAACTTACGCAGTAGTAGGACTTGTTGTAGTACTTTTGGCTTTCTTTATAATAAATTTTGTCAGTGGATTTTTTAATATAAAATTCTTTTAAATTCTAAATTCGAAACTCTAAATTCTAAACAATATTTAAATTTAAATATTCAAAAATCCAAAACATTTTGCTTCAAAAATCCTTATTGTAATCTATTTTTAATTCTGCAATAATTAGGTCACTATTGACATTAGTATCACACTGTAATACACTATGACTAGAATCACCGTTAAGTATTTAGTCTTTGATGAGTATAACCTTAAACATATCAAGAAGCATAATGTTACAAAAGAAGAAGTCAAGGAGATTGGGAAAAACTTTTTCTATCACAGAAAAACTCATACAGGAAGATATCTGGCGGTTGGGAGAGTGGGTAAGAGGATAATAACCTTAGTAATCAGAAGAATATCTCTGGGGAAATATTATCTAATTACCGCTCGAGATGCAAGTAAAAAAGAAGGGAAAGATATATATGAAAAAGAAAAGTAGAATCCCTAAATTTAAAACTTATGAAGAGGAAACAAGATTCTGGGACACACATAGTGTTACTGATTTTGCCGATGAGACAGAGAATGTGGATATTGTTTTTGAACTCGATAAACCAAGAGATGAGACATTGATAGTCCGTCTTCAAAAAGACTTTAAAGATAAACTTGAAAAGACAGCTCGATCTAAGGGCTTAAATGTTTCAACACTAGCTAGAATGTGGTTAATGGAAAAGTTACATTCCAGTAGGCTCTGACTTCTCTATCCTTCGAGCAGCTTGGCAGGATCTTCGTCGGAAAATTTTAAATTTTTCCTCCTTGACAAAGTAAAAAAATCATCGTAGCATTAAACTAAAGATGAAAAAAATAATTGCCATAATAGCCGCATTTTCATCCTATCTCCTTGCAGTTCCTTCGGCTTTTGCCGCCGACACTCCGGTTAAAACATGTCCCGAAGGAAAATTTAGTGTTTTATGCACTTTTACAGATACCAGTTTTGGGGGAATAGTAAGTACTGCCGTAACTGTTCTTTTTGTAATTGCGGTTGTTATTGCCCTGGGCTTTCTTATCTTCGGAGGCATTAAATGGATTATATCAGGAGGAGATAAAACAAATGTTGAGAGTGCAAGAAATCACATTGTTGCAGCAGTCGTGGGACTAATTATTGTATTTTTGTCCTACTTTATTTTGAATATTATTCTTGGGCTCTTTGGCCTTAAGCTAACCGAACTGGCATTACCTAAGCTTACTCCTCCTCAATAATACTTCTTTCTCTTGTTTTTTTTACTGCTACTTGCTAATCTAAATTTATGGATTGGAAAAATTGCCTTTCGCCAGAGGGAGTTGCAACTTTAAACTGCATTCCCGTAGTTTTTCAAAACATTGTAAACTGGGCTTTGATTTTTGCAGGTGTTGCCGCACTCTTTTTTGTTATATATGCAGGCATTAAATATGTAACGTCCGGGGGAGAAGAAGAGAAGATTAAATCTGCCAGAGAAACTTTAACCTATGCTCTAATCGGTCTTGTTATAATAATTTTATCTTTTGCAATTATAAACATAATAAGCGCAATTACAGGAGTAACCTGCATTAGACAATTCGGATTTGGAAACTGCTAATAATAACAACTGACAGTTGACAGTTAACAATTAACTATTTAGCCATTTAACAATTTATCAATTGTTGTTTTTTTCACGGTAGCCTCAATTTATCTTTTTTTTGACCTATTTTGATAATCTTGCATTCAGATTTTTCACGTTGTACGCTAAAAATAGCTAGAATGGCTAAATGGTTGAAATAGTTGAATGGTTGGTTCTATGGGGAAGAGTTTTTTAAGACTTGAGAATATTAATGCATATACAATCGCCGATAAGATTTCCGATTATGCTTGGGATTTGGTTTCAAAATGGGATTGGCTTAATAAGAGAACCTTAGGCGTTCAATTTGTAAGTGCAATTGATTCTGTCGGTGGAAATATAGCTGAAGGATTTGGACGATACCATAAAAAGGACAAACAAAAATTCTATTATAATGCACGAGGATCTTTGTATGAAGCGATTTATTGGACAGAAAAATCAAAAAAAAGAAAGTTAATAAATTCAAGAGAATACCAGCATATTGTTACTACACTTAATAAATTACCAAAAGAAATAAATTGGCTTATCAAAATAACGGAGGAAAAATTAACTATGTAGCTATTTAGCTATATAGCCATTTTAACTATGGGAAATCATCCAATTCCGCAGGACATAACAGGTTTTCAATTTAAGCTGATTGGAGATATGACAGTAAAACAGTTTGCATATCTTGCAGCCGGAGTAATCTTAGGATGGATAACATTTATTCTTCCTATTTTTATTCTTATAAAACTTCCCATAGCTTTAATTTTTGTAGGGCTTGGTGTTGCAACCGCGTTTATTCCAATTGAAGGAAGGCCGTTTGATGTAATGATAACCAATTACCTTAAGGCTCTTTTTAATCCAACTCAATATGTCTATCAAAAAATTGGCGGTCATATGTGGTTTCCGGAACTTAAAAAACAGCCAATAGAGGCTTTGGAAACGCAGCAAGCTTCTCCCGCCTCTACCCAAAGATTAAAAGATTTTTTAAAATCGCTTCCTCAAAAGCCAAAGAATAAACTTGACGAAAAAGAATCAGATTTTCTAAATTCTCTCTCATCTCTATCTACCGCAGGGCAGATAAATCAAGATCAACAACCAATGAGTGTGTACCAACAAGTGATAAATACACAAATCCAGCTAACAAATTCTTCTTCTCAAAAACCGACAATCTACCAGCAGCAATTGGAAAAAGCGCAAGTACAACAAGAAATTTCACCAAGGACAGAGGGCCAGAAGGAGGATCAAGAGGAAGATGATCTTAGGGAAGAAGCAAGTTCTTTAAAAAAACAGCTGGAGGAAGCAAAACTTGCGGAAACATCAAAGAAGGGATCCATAGAATATGAAGCTGCCCATAAGAAAGTGCTAGAGCTTGAAAAATTATTGCAGGATATCCAATTGCAAAAACAAACTTTGGAAAATCAAATCATTGAGCTAAGAAAAAAACTTGAAATGAAAAATCAAAATGTTTTTACCCCAAGTATTGCTCAGCCCAAACCGCAGACTCAAACAGTTAGAAAAGTTCCAAGAGAGCTTGGAAAAAGTTTGGGGTTACCGCTAATTGCCGACTTCCCAAATTTAATAGCTGGGGTAATAAAAGATCCAAGGGGTAACCCTCTCCCAAATATTTTGGTTGAAGTAAAAGATAAAGCTGGAAATCCCGTGCGGGCATTTAAAACAAATGTCCTAGGTCAATTTATATCCGCAACTCCCCTTGCAAACGGCGTATATACAATATCTTTTGAAGATCCAAAGGCAGAAAATAAATTTGACACAATTGAGTTAAACGTTATAGGCAAAATTTTAATGCCGATTGAGGTTATTTCTTTGGACAAAAGAGAAGAGTTAAGAAGATCTCTTTTTAATCCTGTAAAGCAAAAAACATGATAAAACCTGCCCAAAAGAAAAAGGCAACAACTCAAAAATTTATTGAGATTGAGAACATCGAAGACGATATAGTTATTATATCTGGCAAAAATGCTGCTCTTGTTATTGAAGTAAACTCGACTAATTTTGCCCTTCTTTCAAAAGAAGAGCAGGACACAAAAATTTTTTCCTATGCGTCTTTACTTAACTCTCTGTCTTTTCCAATCCAGATTTTTATAAGGAGTAAGAAACTTGATATCTCATCCTATTTAAAGCTTTTGGATTCTCAAGCTCAAGAAACACAAAATCAGCTCCTCTCAACGCAAATTAAGCTTTATAGGGATTTTGTAAAAGAGCTGGTAAAAGTGAATACGGTTTTGGATAAAAAATTTTACATAATAATTCCCTACTCATATTTAGAAAAGGGTGTAATGGTATCTTCGGATTCTTTTTTAAATCAGGCCAAAACTTCTCTTGCCTCAAAAGCCGAATCTGTCCTGTCTCAAATTGCAAGACTTAACCTGCGCGCAAAAATTCTTCAAAAAGAAGAATTAATAAAGTTTTTTTATGAAATTTATAATGGGGACGCGGTTGAAATAAATCAGATAACAGACGAGATAAAAACTCCAATCGTAAGAAGCAGTGTTTCGTTATGAAATTGTTTGGCCAAAAACAGGTTTCTTTGCCTTCTCCCCAAACAGCTTTTCCTGGACTGGCAAAGCTTGAGAAAGGAACTATGTCTCTTGTGGATATTATAGCTCCTTCCTCTGTTGAAGTTGATTTTAACTATATAAGAGTTGGGAGTTATTTTTATAAAACGTTTTTTATTGTTGGCTACCCTCGCTTTGTTTCTCCCAATTGGCTTTCTCCTCTTATTGATTTTGACCACTCTTTAAATATTTCAATGTTCTGTTATCCAACCTCATCAAATGACGTTTTATCTGATATTCGAAGGAAGATCGCCGAGATGGAAGCAACTATATCATCCCAGACAGAAGAGGGGAAAATAGTCGATCCAAAGGTTCAGGCGGCACTGGAAGATGCCCTTTCTCTTCAGGAGCAGCTTGCAAAAGGAGTTGAGCGATTCTTCCAATTCTCTCTTTATATAACACTTTTTTCAGAAACTCTTGCCGATTTGGAAGAGGCGTCAAAAAAACTTACCTCAACCCTCTCATCGATTCTTCTTATAACAAAAACTGCAACTTTGCAGATGGAAGACGGATTTAAATCTACAATTCCAATTGGAGTGGACAGGCTTTACATAACAAGAAACATGGATACAACATCACTTGCCTCAACCTTCCCCTTTACTTCTGCGACACTTACGCAAGATAGGGGAATAATGTACGGAATAAATGAGCAGAATGGGTCCTTAATTATTTTTGACAGATATTCTCTAGAGAATGCTAACGAAGTTGTTCTAGGAAAATCCGGTGCTGGAAAATCATATCTTATTAAACTTGAGGCGCTAAGGCAGTTTATGTTCGGGACAGAGGTGATAATTATAGACCCTGAGGGTGAATATGAGGCGCTCTCGCGAACGCTTGGAGGGGAATATGCTTCATTTACCCCATCTGCTCCAATAAAAGTAAACCCGTTTGATTTATCAGGCCTTTATGAAGAGGGAGAAAACGAACTGGGACTTAAGATTTTATCTCTTCACGGACTTTTAGGAATTGTTATGGGAAAATTGGATGCCCAAGAAGATGCGATACTTGACAGAGCGCTGGTTGAAACTTATAGGCAAAAGGGGATAACCGCAGATCCTGCAACTCAAAAAAAGCAACCTCCCTTGATGGAAGATCTCTATAAAGTTTTAATCGGCATGGAAGACCAGACGGCTAGAAATCTTGCTCTCCGTTTGGAAAAATTTATAAAAGGGAGCTTAAGCGGCATATTTAACCAGCAGTCAAACTTTGACATAACAAATCCTTTTACTGCTTTTTCCATAAAAGCCTTAGAAGAAGAGCTAAGGCCAATTGCCATGCACATTATATTGGACTTTGTCTGGACAAGAATAAGAAAAAGGCTTAAAAAAAGGCTTCTTATCTTAGATGAGGCCTGGTATATTATGAAGTATGAAGATTCTGCTTCTTTTGTTTATGGGATTGCCAAGCGCGCACGAAAATATTACCTTGCTCTAACAACTGCTACTCAGGATGTGCAGGATTTTTTATCAACAGACTATGGCAAAGCAGTACTGTCAAATTCCTCAATTCAAATGCTTCTTAAGCAGAGTCCGACTGAAATTGATTTAATTACTAAGGTTTTTTATCTGTCCGAGGGGGAAAAGGAGCTACTGCTTTCTTCGGATGTAGGCGAAGGTTTGTTTTTTGCCGGACAAAGCCATGTGGTTATGAAAGTAATTGCAGCTCCTTTTGAGCATAGCATAATTACCTCAAATCCGCAGGAACTTGCCAAAGAGCAAGATCAATCCTCTTTGGGAAAAACTCCTCAAGATACTTCACCTGTTGAACCGGTGAGTGCGGTCGAACAAAATCCTAGTCCGTCTTCGAGTCAAAATCCTCCCTTCACCCCTCCTGTTTTAAATAAATAATAAGTTCTGTTATTATTAAATCATGGACCCAAATCAGAGACAGCGAAAACGGGGAGCTGTCGATAGAATAAATTCCGCTGTAAACACTGCAAAAAACTTAAGAAATGCAGTAAGACTGGCAAGAACCGCGGCAACAGTGGGAAGAACAGCTGCTACAGCCGCGGCAACGAGTGAAATCTGGATTCCGGCTGTAATTATAGGAGTTATTGTTCTTATTATTATTTTTACTGTAATTATTCTAATGGGCTCCGGCGGGTCGGCAGGTAATCTTGGGGCAGGACAAAATGGCGGACCAACACCCGGAGGCGGCGGAGACACTTCGGCAGATATTTCTACATGTTCATTTTACAGGGGGGGGTCTGCGTCGGTAATGGTTACATTTGGTAATCCTCAAATGGCTACCTTAGTCTCAGAAATATCAAATAAGGTTGGCGTACCGCCCGCGGTTGTTGCCGGAATCATGCGAGTTGAATCAGAGGAGGCATTTACACGAACTGATCCTTCTTACTTAGCAGGTGATTACGACGATAATTGCAGTATCGTTGGTGGTGTTCCGGTTGCCTGTGGAATAATGCAAATTGTTCCCAGCACGTTTACAGGCGTATTTAATAACAATGCCGCTGAAATGAATTCCCTTTTTGGAAAAACACAGGCAAGAGCGGTTATTGATCCAAAGGGAAGTGTCTATCCAATTAGCTATTTTAGAATATACAGCATAAGAGATTCTATAATTGCCACAGCCTTCTTGATCAAGAACAATAAGAGAGATATAAATGGAGACGGGCCATGGGACCAAGCTACTATTAGTAAAATTGCCGCTGCTTATTACTCCGGTGATCCTAATGGGTGCACGAAGTATCCTAGCTGCTCAACAGGCCCAAACGACTATGGTGAGGATGTCTGGAATAGCTACGTAAACTGTCAAGTGACATCGCTTGCTTCCTCCTGCCCAATTAAAAATAATCAGCAAATAACCTGTGGTTCTTTTATGTCTGATCCTCAATTTAACCAGTCTGCATGCTCAGGCCCAAATCCAATAGACAGAGGGCACTGCGGCCAAACATATGGAAGCTGCTTTAAAGGAACAGTTGAGGCAACAAATGATCAAAGAAGAGCGCATTCGATCGATGTTCCGGCAGCGCCGGGCACACCAGTTTATCTCCCGACAATAAATAATCAAACGGTTTCTTGGAATTATGTCACAAATTACTTTGTCCTAAGTAGCGAAGGGGGAGGGTATGGATATGTATTTATAGCAACGGCAGGGAGTGATATATGGGAGCTTCGCTTACTACACTTAAGTCCCCCTCCGCTTATACCACCGAGCGATGGTACCACGTATAAATCTGGGGACGTTGTAACAACTATAGCCGCAACGTCTTATCCGCACGTACATATTAATATTGGAAAAAATCCAGAAAGAGAAGATGGAGGCGCTGGGTGGCTAAACCCTGAGGATCTTGGGATGTGTAGATAGTAAAAAGTGTACAATTATATTATGAAAAAGCCTTATTTAATCTTAATCTTGGGCGCAATAATTCTATTTATATTTATTTTAATCCTGTATCTTCTTTCTTTTAAAAAAGGGGCTGAGATTCCCCAGCAAGAACTACCAGCTCCCACATCTGCCCCCGAGAGGATTTATCCCAAGGCACAAAAAATATTAAAAATAGTTTCTGTTTTTCCTGAGTCTAAATACCTACAATCATTATCTGTTGCGTCTCAGATCATTATTACATTTGGTGAGTCTATTAATCCGACAAGCTTAACCTATGAAATCACTCCGAGCATAAGCGTGCTAACTGAATTAGACTCAACAGCTACCAAATTGTCATTTAAGCCAAGACCTTTTTGGAAGCCAGATGAGAAATATACATTAGTAATTAAAAAGGTTAATGGCCAAAGGGGTTCTGTCTTGGTGGGTGAGTATAGGATTGAATTTAAAGCAGTAGTATCAAGCGGTGAGTAAGCCAGAGAAATAAGTCCTAAAATTAAACCTTAGGTTGGTTAGCCCTGGACTCTAATCGGCATTATTATGTGGAGGAAGTCTTTGTCCTCGTCTAATTTAAAAACGCCGGGATTTAAGGGGCCTGTCATTTCAAAAATAATTTTTTCCGAATCTACACTTCCTAAAAACTCCAAGAGATACCTTGCATTAAAGGCTATTTCGTTTTCTTCTCCTTCAACAACCGCTT
>Ga0209541_10001213_pt1 | contig 51731 bp, 52 predicted proteins | sample RifCSPlowO2_01_FD_184027 | JGI IMG/M metagenome (GOLD analysis project Ga0209541, IMG submission 184027) | Groundwater microbial communities from Rifle, Colorado - Rifle CSP2_plank lowO2_0.1 (SPAdes) (version 2) | ecosystem: Environmental > Aquatic > Deep subsurface > Groundwater | place... | reverse complement strand
TTGGGCGACATTGAACGCTCCCCTTTGAGATGGAGCCGTTCGCCTAAGCGCCGTTCTATTTTTTCTCTTGGTCCTGTGTATCGTGCCATAATTTTATATCCTCCTTGGTTTAGGTGATTTAACGCCGTTGTGGGCTATCGGGGTCTTGTCCATCAGCGCGGTGATGTTCAACCCGCTTGCCGCCAATCCCCTGATGGCCGACTCGCGGCCGGGGCCGATGCCCTTTACCGTTATCTTTAAATTTACCAGGTTGTATTTCTTTGCCTTCTCCATTACGTTCTTGGCAACCAAATTCGCGGCGTAGGGGGTTGACTTCTTACTGCCCTTGAAGCCCAATGCTCCCGACGATGACCAGGCGAGAACCTCCCCTTTCGTGTCGGCTATCGCTATCTTCGTGTTGTTGTAAGAAACGACGATGTGGGCCACGCCGTTGATGACCTGCTTTTTGGAACTCTTTTTTGAAACGCTAACAGGGGCTTTGGTTTCAGCCCCATCAGTAATTGATTCCGATTTTGTGATAACTTTTTTCTGTCCCATTATTTGAAGTTTATGTCTTTTCCGATGCTGATTTTCTGCCGGAACCCATAGTCCTTCTCACGTTGCCTCTCGTGGTTCGGGAATTGGTCTTTGTCCTGCCTCGGATCGGAAGGCGTCTCGCATGCCTTGAGCCCCGCCAGGTGCCGACCTCTTTCAGGTGCTTGATATTCTGGCTGATCTCTTTCTTGAGGTCTCCTTCAACTTTGTACGTTTTCTCTATTATTTTCTGTATCTTGTTCAACTCTTCGACGGACAGGTCTTTCGCGATCTTGTTCCCGTCTATGCCGGCGGTCTTGAGTATGACCTTGCTCAAAGACAAACCTATGCCGTATATGTATGGTAGTGAGTATAATATCTTCTTGTTGTCCGGGATTACGAACCCGCTTATTCTTGGCATATTATAACTTGCTGGCCGCTTAACCTTGGCGTTGCTTATGCTTCGGGTTTTTGCACAAACAATAGAGGCGACCTTTTCGCCTTACCAATTTGCAGTTTGTACACATCTTTTTTACCGAAGCTCGTACCTTCATCCCGCACATAACAGCCATCAGTTGCTTTAACGCGGTACAATAATACTTTGTCTACGCATTAAACTTTCAAAATGATCTGTCTTGTTAACTTATCTTAGCCCCGCAACATATACTGCATATGGCTGTTATGTGCGGGATTCATATTACAATCGTCTAACTATTCTGCCCTTGTCGCCGTCGGGGCTTAGTTCGAGGGACACTCTGTCGCCTATCATAACTTTGATGTAATGCAGGCGCATTTTGCCCGAAAGATATGCCAATATTTCTCTGCCGTCATTCAGTACAACCTTGAAAGTGGTATTAGGCAATGCTTCTATTACTTGACCCTCGACTTTTTGTTTATCGCTGTTATTCAAATCTACATTTAAAAAGGTGGGGGTTTTAATACCCACGCTTTTAGCTACATTATGTTAGCAAATACTTGGACTTGTGTCAAACGATATCAAAAAGTGAGAGAAATGTCTATTTTTTCCTCGTTTTTTGGTATTTTTTTGACCCAGAATGGCGAGAGGATAACCTTGGCCGAATCAATGTCCTTGATGGAGCCGAGGTAGTCCTTGATCTGGGCCTCGTTCTTGCCCATCAAGTTGGCCGTGATACCCGCCTGGTCTATCTTGGCATAGCCCTGGCCGCCTATGGCGACTATCACCTCAAGCGTGTTATCGGCCGGGTTTATGACCGCGTCTTTGTATGAAAGTTCCAGTTTGTCGGGCACAAGCATCAAGCCGCTGGTCCTGTCGATATGGTTGGATATCAGCGACAGCAGGTCCTCTTTCTTGAAACCGATGGTCGTTATGGAGCCGTTCACCGTCATTGTGAATTTCTCGGCGGCATCGTCTATCTCGGCGGTGGACTCTACGGAATCAAGTTTGGGCTGAATACCGGTAAGCAGTTCCAAGCCAGCCGACTGCGCGCTCAATGACTCGCTCACGTCGTTATTAACTTTTTCGGTGAGTTGGTCTTTGGCGTTATTGTAGTCAAATTCGGAGACCACTTTTGCTTTGCCGAATATTCCGCCGTGCATCGAGTCGGACGACCTGCCGTATATCTTCTCATACCTTGCGGTGTCGCTTTTCTCCCGCCAAGCCATAATGCCGAAATCACCGGCAGAAATATTGTAATCCTGTCCCGCTTTATCCGCGATGACCTCTACGTTGATCTTGCCGGGCGTGACCACGCCGTTCTCAACTTTCATACCCGGAACAACGACCGACTGCAGCGTTCTGAAGACAAACCTCGACTCTTTCCCGCCTTGGATATATTCAAATCGGGTAGTGGCGACAAGCGGTTGAGGCGAGGTGCTGTACTCATTATATATGGTTATGGTTCCCCTGGACTTCTGGACGGCGTCCTTTTCCGCCGTAGCGTTGAATTCATCAGATGCCGATCTGCTGATGGTGAAAAGCTGTCCGGGAATACGGTTGAACGAGTTGTCTACCGAAGAAAAATTCGCCGACATAGTGACTTTCAACTGCGTACCAAGCTCTTGCGACTTCGGTCTTATCTCTATTTTGGCGCTGCCGGTCGTCAGATAGACAACAAGGGCAAGGATAACGATGGAGGCCAGCGATAATATGCCGACGCCTTTTTTAAAAAAACCCCCGTAATTAAATGTAAATCCGAGGCCTTTTTTCGGTGCCCGGGGCTTTGATATGTCGGCCCAAATATTATCCGTTGATTCCCGACCTGCCTGCGCAGGCGGGCCCCACACGCTTTGGATATCCTCTTCTTCGGTGTGGGTTTCTATTTTGACCGGTCTTTTATCCTTTTGAACCACCCTCAAATTCTTACCGGCGCTTTGTCTGACCACGTCGCTCATACCGCGCGTCTTGGCCGAAGCAACAATGACTTCTCCTATCTTCTCTTCTTCTTCATCGTAGACAGGGTTGCCTGACTCATCCACTTCTGTGCCATATGGAGGTTCGTCTTCTATCACCTCGGGTTCTGTCTCATCTTCCTTGTATTCCTCTTCTTCCGCCGGAGTTTCTTCTACTGCTTCCTTCGGTTCTTCGTGAGTCGTTTCCTCGTCTTCTTCGTCCATATCGTCGTCAATCGGGAGTTTCTTATTTTTTGGTTTCTCCGTTTTAGTCGACAGAACGTCAAAGTTGTATCTCTTTGCCAGTTCGTTCACTTCGAGGTCGGAACATAAAAAGGCAACGGATCTGTCGCCTTTCTTGATCTCTTTCTCCAATGCCGCGAACTGGGCTTCTGATCTGAATGCCCTGGCTTTTTTGGGCAGTACGAATACCACCTCGGAGGCATCGGTACCTTTGACTATATCCAAAAGTTCCTCAAACTTATCGTCTTTTAGAACATTGATAATTTTCGTCGCTCCCATTTGCTTCTATAATATCACAACATTTCAGATAATATATCAACAACTTCTCCTTTATTCTTGGCCACCATCAGTTTTGTTCTTAATTCTTTAGCCCCGTCAAACCCAGATATATAAACCTTAAAAAACTTTTTCATCGTATCAAAGTTCTTGCCTTCTCCCCACAACTCAAGAAAAAGGTTGATATGTTCAAGCATCAGTTCTGTTCTTTGTCCCGGTTTAATTTTACTGATATCGATCTTTTCATTGAAAAACCACGGGTTAGCGAAAATGCCTCGCCCGACCATTACGCCGTCAAGACCGTAGTCATTGGCTTTTTGCTTTGCGTCATTCAAGTCAACCACATCGCCGTTGCCGATTATTAATGTTTTAGTACCTTGGGAAGAATGGATAAGTGAGTTGGGACTTGCTGGCAAAGCCAAGGCAACGTCGGCAGCGGTACCGATCTCGTCCCAATGAGCCGGCACAGATGACATTTCTTTTCTTGTTCTGCCGTGCACTATAATAGCGGCGGGTTCCGCTTCCAATAAAGTTGAGACCCACTCCTTTGTTTCAATTTTGTTATAGCCAAGCCGTGTTTTAACTGAAATGGGCAAGTCGTCTTGCCCATTTAAACGAGCTCCACGTTTTGTTTCTTTTATTATTTCTTTGGCAAGTTTAGGGTTCTTTATTAACGCCGCTCCCGCTCCTTGCTTCTCCACGCTTCTGTCCGGACATCCCATATTTATGTCTATCCCATCAAAACCAAGTTCTACCGCCAGTTGGGCGCATTTGTAGAAATTCTCGGGTTTGGAACCGAAGAACTGAACAACGATCGGTTTTTCGGATTTTTCAAAATATAATTCTTTTTCAAACCGCGTTTTGTCATAAACAATTCCGTCGCAAGACAAAAATTCCGTATAAAAAACATCCGGTCTGCCGCACTTGGCCACAATCTTTCTGAACGCCCAATCAGTCACATTTGCCATTGGGGCCAGAACAAAAAACGGCCTCTTCAGTTTTTGCCAGAAGTTTTTGTCCATTTTATTCTACAATCGCGCGAATTCTGCGGACTCCGGCGCTTATCGACTCCTCTTTGACTATCTTGAACTTCCCTATTTCAAGAGTGTTCGAGACGTGAGGGCCGCCGCATAGTTCTTTGGAGAGATCGCCTATGGAATATACATTAACCCTCTCGGGATATTTCTGCTTGAAGAATGCCAAAGCGCCGGAATTTATGGCGTCCTGGTATGACATCTCGGTTTTGATGACCGGCAATTCCTTTTTTACGGCATCGTTGACCATATCCTCCACCTGCTGTAATTCCTCTGGCATTAGCTTGCGCGGGAATGTGAAATCAAATCTCAAACGCTCCGGAGTTATATCCGAACCCTGTTGTTTCACCTCTTCGCCGAATATTTTCCTCAACGAGGCGTGAAGCAGGTGAGTGGCGGTGTGGAGGCGGGTTTTCTTTTTCATTTCTTCGGCATTGGCGGCGGTCAAATCCCCTTCAGTTATCATTCCGTGACCGCCGAACTTCTTCTCCGCCCCGACGCGCGATATTTCCTGATGTTTTCTAAATTCTTCTTCAAATGCTTTTATAGTTTCTGGAGGAAATTTCATGTGTAAAATTTCTTCCGCAATATCTGGAAAAATTCCATAACTTTCGTAAAATCTAAAAAGTATTTTTCCCCAGACATCGTAATTTCCTACATCATATTGGGGATATTTAGACTTACCTATCGTATAATGCGTATTTTTGGGTCTGATAAAATTTTGAAGCTCTTGTGTGCCCTTTTTCAGGGTCTTTTCAAATTTCTCTTTTTCTCTATCAAACTCATGGATTATTAAATCAGCATTTAATTCCGTAAAACTATTCTCATATTCTTGAGAATATGAGAATAGTTTTGTTGTTGGGTTATGTATTTCCGCTATTTTGGCGAAGATATCGTGCACTACCGTAGAATCGGCTTTTGAAATATAAAAATAGGTTATTACTCTGCGCATTAGCCGGCGCAGGACATAACCCTGTTCTTTGTTTGACGGTCTGACTCCGTCGGTGATAAGAAATGCAATTGCCCGGGAGTGGTCGGCAATGATCCTTTTGACCCGGTCATCCAACTCCATCGGTACGAGTTTTATAATCGGATCCAGCAGGTCAATGTCAAAAACACTCTCTTTGCCCTGAACTATCTGAACGATTCTCTCGAACCCCCAGCCGACATCAACTCCTTTCTGCGGTAAGGGGTTTAAGTTTTGATCTTTGTCGCAGTAGAATTCCATAAAAACCAGCGTAGCGACTTCAAGGTCGTCCACATAAACCTCGTTTGCCGCTCCACACGGTCCTTCCGGACCGGCCGGCCCCCAGACATTGTCCGCTCTTGGTCCTTTCCTGATCTTATCCTGCGGGATAAGCTGAGCCCAGGCATCATAGGACTCCGAATCGAATGGAATTTTTTCATCTCCGGCGAAAACGGTGGCGGATATCCTGTCTTTGGAAATTCCCAGCTCTTCCGTAAGGAACTCGTAAGTCCATTGTATCGTCTCCTTTTTGAAATAGTCGCCGAATGAAAAATGCCCGAGCATTTCGAAAAAGGTAAAATGCGATTTGTCTCCCACTTCATCTATGTCGGATGTCCGCATTGATTTTTGAATGGATGCAACTCTCTTTGTGCCGAAGTCCTTGAGCGGGTCGGCCGTTCCCATAAAATATGGTTTGAATTGCTGCATACCGGCGGTTGTGAAAAGAACCGACGGGTCGGCCGGAAGCAAAGAAGAGGACGGCACGACCTTGTGTCCCCTGTCCTGAAAAAATTTAAGAAATTTTTCCCGTATCTCGGAGTGCGACATATTCGTAATTTAACAGAATTGAAGCAAATAAAAAAGAGGCAAATGCCTCTAGTTAGCCGCTGTAATGAATGAGGGACATAATATGGATATATAGGATACAGAGATAGAAGCCGCTTAAGAGCCAGAGCGCATTGAATATCTTATGCCGATACAAAAGATATCCCAGCAAAGAGGCAGCTACCTTTGCTGCAAAAAGAGATCCCGCGGCACCAAAATGGTGCATATAGAAGATTAACAGTGGATTTGATTCGTATTTATCTATGCCAACTGCGTTAACGCCATGAAGGGTAAAGAGGCCGTCGGTGATCTGCAGAATTACGAAAAGGATAAGGATGGCCATAGCACACCTCCTGTCTCCTTCATCCATTAATTCACAACGAACTAAAAATAAACTAACACAAATTAGTTTTAATTCAAAATCTACAACTTATGCCTAAGCGTAGGCTGTAGATTCAAAAATCGCGCGCGAGCTACTCTCCTTGCGCCCAGGATTTGAGCTCTTCATATGTCGCCTCGCCGCAGAGGGTCTTTTGAGTGTCGGTGTTAATGAAGAACGGCACGCCCATACAGATGCCACGGGCCTCGTCGGCCCACTTTTTCTCGTTTGTCTCATCGTGCCAGATCTCCATTCGCTGGACCTTAATGCCAAGCTCTTGTTCAAGCTTATCTATCAACGGCTCCATCTTTTTGCAATGGCCGCATTCTTTTCCGTAGAATTCCATCAACATATTTTTGTAATTACAGATTAATACAGTTCCAGTATAACACTTCTACGCGGTCTTTTTAATTTCTGGGGTGCCCGACCGGGATCGAACCGGCAACCGCTCGGACCACAACCGAGTGCTCTACCAATTGAGCTACGGGCACCATTATTTAAATTTATCTAAACGTCGTACGTATCCCCAATCAATGCCTACTACTTTACTTATGGCTCTATAAGTAAAGCCATTTCTTCTCAATTCTTTACATTTCTTTATACGCCAACACAACTTCTTTTTGCGTAATTTCTGTTCTTGAACCTTTTTTTCTAATACGGGTATGGCGTGATAAACTAACTCCTTCTTTACAACTAATTTAGGAGCGATGGCTTTCAGGAATCTTAACATATCTTCTTGTTTGGCTATATAGTAAACCCATGATTGTTTCCAATGACTTTGACGTTTGGTAACTATGATGACAAAACCAACCTTTGCAAATTTTTGTATTGCTTCCAATGCTTGTAGATTTGTTTGAGAGATAGTTACTCTGTATCTATCTCTAGTGTTAGTTATACTTCCCTCTCCGTCAAAAAAACCTGCTATGTAGTCCCAATTCATGAGATTAATTATAGCAAATTATTGTGGCTTTATAAACAGTGACAGAAGCCCCACTTATCCACACTCCTAATTTATATTATACAACAAAATCTATTCTTCGTACACTCTCTCATCTGCCGAGAGCATTGCGTCCAGATTATCCACCAACTCCTCGAATTCTCTGTCGTCGGTGAAATTAGGATTTGACCTTATCTTGTCCCTGATCAGTTCTATCGCCTCTTTGTGTTCTTTCTTGCCCCTTCTTCTGAATGCGTCGTACTTGTCCAGCAGGATTATCAACTTCTCGGCCCGGTCAAAAGATACATTGTCGCCGAAATATTTAGTGAACCTGCCGTCCTTGCCGACTATTTCTTCGGGATTTATGCCTTCCAGCATATGATGGGTTGCCGCGGCGGCAACCGCTTCCGGCGGCACGCCATCGCCGCTGATGGTCTCAAGCGTCCATTTCGGATGAAGATTGTAGAATTCTCTCATTGTTATATCTCGGCCTACTCCCATTTCTTCAAGAACCTTTAACTTATCATCTGCGTCTTCAGGAAAGTTGTCGTTGATAAACCCTTCAAGAGTTACCTTCTTTGGGTCTATGATATTTTCAACGCCATAAATATCCGATATCAATTCCTCCTGTTCCGGCGTGGCATTGCGGGGGCCGGTCTTGCCGATATCCGTGAACATAGTGCCTATCAGAACGGTTCTCTGTTCTACATCGGTAAATTTTCTGTCAGACAAATTCTTTTCATAATATCTGAACAGCGCGCGAGCCACGTGAACCGACCTCTCCTCGTCTTTGAACGTTTTCGTCCTCTCATTAAGGAGGAGTAGTTTTCTGACAATGTTCGGATTCATTTTCTCCACATCAAGACCAAGCTCTTCAAAAAGCTCTCTCAAATGGTCGCGTTCGGTCTCAACTTCTTTTTGCGACGTTGTCATTGCTTCTTTCATCCTTGCTATTTTACCGTTGAATTACAAAAAGTTAAAGACCCCATCAGGGGTCTTTAGTAAAACCGACGAAATATCTATCTAAGGAGATACCTAGATATTGCTCCAAGGAATGAGTGTTCTATAAGTGAGCTCGGCGGTCCTTGATTCTGGGGAGGCGGAGGAAAACAGGTCATAAATTTGGACTGAACAGCCGGATTTGGTGCGCCCCCTCCACCTCCAGCACCTAAAGAATTAAGACAGGCTTGGAATTCACCGCATGGTTTGGCAACACATGCGTTAATTTTTTCTAGTTGGCAGGCCTGAAATTTCGCGCTGACTGCCGGCTCCGGAGTGCCCTGATCCTGTTGTTCTCCGCCTTGGTCTCCGCCGCTTGACTCCAGAGCTTTTAGGCAGGCCTCAAATTCGGAGCAAGAAAGAGCTAGGCAGGCGATCTGTTTTTCCTGGGCCATCTCGCCCCCGCATTTTCTCTGCGCCGCTTCCAGGGCGGGTGACTTTGCCTCCGCTTGTGTTATTTTTCCGGTCTTGAATCGCCCAAAAAATTCGGAGCCCAATTCTTTTTCCATGCAAGCAAGCCACTCCGGAGGGGCCTTATCAAGCGAACCCAGAAACTTCTTTTGTTCCTCAATGTTTTTAAGGTCTTCCTCACTAAGCATTCCGTGGTCTTTGGCGAAGTTGAAGCAAACATCCTGATTAACTGCACAGAAAGCTTCACAGTCGGCTTTGCTCTTGCATCCGCCGGGGCCGGAAGTAATTCCAAATTTTCTGGCCATTGCCGCTTCTTCCGCTGTTATAAAACCGGCTCTTACCGCAAAATCAATGCATTCATCAATGTGCGCTTCGTCCTTACAGTAATTGTCGCACGCTTCCCGCGACTTGCAGTTCCCCGGGCCTTTGCCTCCGGTCTTTCTCACTATCTCGGCATCCTCTTTTGTCATGAAACCGGCTTTTTCTGCGAAATCAACGCATTCAGTAGTGTGAGTGTCATCCCCGCAATATGCGTCGCACGATTCTTTTGTCGTGCACCCGCCCGGCAATTTACCCCCGCTCTTCAGATAAGGAAGTATTTGACTGACCGCCTCAACATCTTCTTTCGGTATAAATCCGGCCTTTAGGGCAAACTCCATGCACACAACCGCGTTAGTAGAGTCGTCGCAATACTTCAAACAGCTTTCTTTGGTCTTGCAGTTTCCCGGAAACGCCGTGCCCGACTTGTGGGCATCGGCAACCTGGCGCATTTCCTTTAAATCGTCAGAACTGACTAAATTAAATTTTTCTGCAAAATCAATACATTCTCCCAGGCGGCTAACGTCTTCACAATAAGCGCGGCAGGATGCCTCATCTTCACATCCGCTGGGACTTTCTCCCTTTTGCATCGCTTCAAGGATAGCTCTCTGTTCTGGTGGAATTTCTATATCAAGACCAACTTTTTTAGCAAATGCGGCGCATTTTGAATAATTGCTTGATACACCGCAATAATCTTTACATTCTTGTTGGCTACCACAACTCCCCAACTCTGCTACTGGATATGTAATATTGCTAATTTGCGCTGATATTGCATTTTGAACAGAAACGCCAGAAAAAACCGCGAGAAACGAAAATGCGGTGATTGCCAAAAAGAGTCCTTTTCGAAAATGTGTATTCATTTTATTTATTCAAATGGGTTTTTATAAATTGTGTCAAAAGGATTTTTCTGGTTTTTGAACGGGTTGGTGTCCGGAACCTGGCCTTCAAGCGGACTTTGCGTCCTGTCAAAGATCTCGCTACCTAAAGAAGAACCTTCTTCTGGCGGAGCTTGCTTGCTTGACCAATACCAAAAACCACCTGCCGCAAGGATTATTACTATCACAATAATTAAAAACTTAAACTTAGATGAATTATCCAACACTCTAATTTTAGAACTTGCAAAGACACTAATCAAGCAAGGTGTGGATAATTATGTTGGTCGGGCCGCCGAGGACGGCGGCCGCTCCATGGAAAAACGCCTTACTCCTTTCAGAAAAAATCCGGCCATGCCTACGGCAGGCAGGCGCGCGCAAAAATTAGGCCTATTTAAAACGAAGAAACCAGGCACAAGGCCTGGCGAAGTAACTTACCTACAATATATACTCCTAAAAATAAAAAGTCCATGAAAGTGGTTGTTGATAATTTAAACACGCCAGTCGACTGGCGTGTTTAATATGGTCGGATATATTGAACTTTGCTCTAACCTATTTTATCAAAAACTCTTGATGTGAGATAGTGGCCGCGCCTGCGGCGCGGCCACACCCCGCCCCGTGGCTCCGCCGTTCTGCTTCGCAGAACAACAAAACAGAAAATCATATATTCATTTTTCTGATTTTGCGCGCGCCGGACTCTTTTTCTTAAAGTTATATGATTTTCTGTTTTGGCCGCCGTCAGGCGGCAGGCGGAGCCGCTTACTTACCCCAAGAACTCGGAGGCAAGGAGAACATATCAAAATTTTGAGTGTTGATTATTATTTCTTGTTATACTAACATTATATTATGTCATACGAAACATTGGAGACCAAAAAAGAAGAAGCAGAACCCATGGATCTTGTATCAAAAGAACTTTTTGAGTCGGGGATTCAACAATTAGAACTTTCGATCCATGCCATAGAGAGCAACTTAGTTATTGCCAACAGTATGCTACAACAGGCTGAATTATTAGAAAAAAGAGAACTTAAAGCCCAGATTGAAGAAAGTATTAATAAAGACAGAGAAGTATTGAAACAAGCTAAACAACAATTAGTAGACTTATATTTAGATATAGCAAATACACTAGATCGTAAACTTTTAGGGGCTTTGAAAGAACATGTAATTAGAGGTGAAAATGGGCTTGACCCTGACGATAAGGTTAAAGTTTTAAACCAAATAAATACAAATAGGAATAGGTAAAAACTCTGGAATTGAAATATGTCTATTGAACAACTTAAAGAATCAGAGCCACTAATTACTAGGCACTCCAAGTGGCTGGCTAAAGAAGCGATGGAACTTGGCAAGTCAGCTTTAGTGGCGGGAATTGCCTTGCCTGCAACTTATGAACTGCTAAAATTAGTAAATCCAGAAGTTGCCGGCTATCCCATGGACCCCGCAGTTTGGGGCGCTGTTATTGGTTCAGATTATATGAGGAGAAAATTAAAGCGGCAAAACTAAATGACAGATATTAAATCACAACTTTTAAATGTGGGGTTTAATGAAGATCAAGCACAGCTGGTTATTAAAGATGTTAGCGAAGTTATTGCCAAAAAGATATTTGTCGCCTTTTTTAATAAATTAGAACCAACTGAAAGAGAAAAAGTTGAATCTATGTCCCAAGGTCAGGTTGTTGAATTTGCTAAAAATCAAAATCTTTTAACCAAAGAAAAAATAAATGAAATAGTTGACCGGACTTGGGACGATTATTTTAATACATTAAAAACATGAACCACGAAACTTTAAGTTTGGAAAAAATTAAGAATAAAAAAGAACTACCCAAAGCTGTCAATGATGTTGAACAATTAGACAGTGAGCAAAAAGACGATTCTTTTGATTTAGGGCCGTTAAGGTTAGAGGCCAAGCGATTTGATGAAAAGTTGGCTTCTATGGTTTCTCATCTAAAAGAACTCAAGGACCACGAGAGACGAAGCGCTGCTTCTAACTATAGGCACTCACTAGAAAAATTCGAGAGCGATACTAGACACGAATTAACCTTGGTAAGACAAGAACTGGCTCACTATGCATGGATGAGGGTTGGCGAGTTTGTCGACTCTTTTAAATATGAGTTTGACGGAACCTCAAAAGAGGAGAGCGCTAAACAGGCAATGGATAGAATGCGAAAAGAAAATATTCCGGCCGTGAATATACCAATTATCATAAATTTGCTGGCAAGAGCAGGGTTATTAGAACATAAATTGTCGTTAATTAGGGAAACTAAGGCTCTTGTTGAGGGATACGATACAATTAGCTCCCAGGAACATAAAAAAGAAGATGCAATTAAAGCAAAAAGAGATTTATCTAAACTTATTAGTCTTTTAGATCACCGCGAACTAGGCCCATTTGATAAAGAAAATGACCTTGAATTTAGTTTACTAAATAGTTTGGGGGAAATGCTCGCAAAGCTTGGAATTAGTATTTCATATTTATCTAAGGCCAGGGAATTTATTAAAAGCTCTAATAGGAAAGAGGCCAAAGATGTTCTAACCGAACTGGACGATAAGTTAAATGAAATAATTAATGTTTAGCGTCCCCACGGTAATGTGTACACACATATGGCGGTTTCCGAGTAAGCTCGGAATATGGCAATATGTATGGCTAAAACAATCAAAGAGGAGCGTCTAAGATGGGTGCTCCCAATAATCAACAAAGAAGCAAAGCTGGTCGATGTGGCCAAGGTCTGCCCATATGGAAAAAGAAGTCTTGAGAGATGGGTAGCAATATATCGCAAGCATGGAGAAGCAGGCCTTGAGCCTAAATCAACAGAACCCAAGACATATCGTGTGGAAACACCAATTTGGCTAAAGGAACGAGTCGTTGAGATTCGGGAAGAAACAAAGAAATGCGCATTGAAGATTCATTGGCAGTTAGAGAAGGCGGATATTCATGTTCATGAACGTACAGTCGGAAAGATATTGAAGAAAGAAGGACTAGTCAGAAAGTATCGAGTCAAAAAAATTAAATACAAATACATTCGGGCAGAGAGGAAGCCCGGAGAGCTGATGGAGATTGACGTGAAGCATGTGCCCGGAAAGGTAGCTGGCAAGCGATATTTTCAGTATACGGCCATTGATACGGCGGGCAGATGGAGACACATGGAAGTTTTTGATGAGGAAACTACCCATCACTCAATTAAGTTTCTGAAAATTGTGATGAGTCGATTCCCTCATCAAATCAAGGCAATCAAGACCGACAACGGCAGTATCTTCACGAACTACTACCTGGGGACGAACAAGCGTAGTGATCAGACGGTCAAGACAATTCACGCTCTGGATCGTTTCTGCGCTGAACACGGCATTGTCCACTACTTGATTGATCCCGGTAAGCCGGCTCAGAATGGGACAGTTGAAAGAAGCCACAGGGAAGACCAAGAAAAGTTCTATGAGCAGAATATATTTAAAAACTTCGAAGATTTGCAAAAGAAATTAAGAAAGTGGAATATATATTACAATGACCTTGAGCATTGCGGATTAAACGGGAAGAGCCCGAACCAATTCTTAGAAGAATATATCAATTAATTAAACCGCCATATGTGTGTGCCTAAAACATCACTAATTAAGAATAAAGAGCGGTTCACCAGCCGCTCTTACTATGTTGCCAGGGGTTGACTTAATACGATTTGCGTCTAGAGTTTTTGACTTTCTCCTTCGCTTTCTTCATGAACTCGCTGAATGCTTGGTTGGTGACACGGAATACTCTGCCTATCTTCACAACTTCGAGTTCCCCCTTATGAACAAGCCGATAGACAGTTTTGTAATCCACTCTTAGGATTTCTGCCACATCGTCTAGCGTCATAAGAGGGGGCCCTAGCGGCTTCTGGGCTGTCATAGTCCCTCCTTTTAAAAGTCGTCTACGGCCATTTTGGCCAAAACAACCAAAAGAACAAAGATCGCAACAACTCCCTGGACAACCATCATGCTTGCCCAGGCAAGAAACGGTGAGGCCAAAACAATATAGGGCGCAATTTCAAGCATGTAGGCTCTCCTTTCCTGGCCCATATTATACGCTTTTAATTGTTTCTGTCAAGTTTTTCGTATGTTTACTTGCGACAGCATTTATAATAAAATAAAAGCAGGTATCTGGTTGAATCGGACCTAAAATTTTTTTAAATGATTGAACAACCTCCACCATATTCCAAACAGGAAAAGAAGTTATCTTGGTTAACCGAAGAAGAAGCCATACAAGCCGTGGAGCAAGGAGTTAAACCCACGGCCATGGTTACGCAAAAGTTCGAAACAGAACTTCCTTTTGTTGAAGTTGAGCTCCCGTTGGTTACCTTTGATATATATGGAAACGACAGAGTCGTTGTTGACGTAAAAATAGTGAGAGATTATATTTATTATGCACCAGAAAATCAGATGAGGGCATATCGAATGAAACGACTACTACTAAAATCAAACGAAAAATCATTTAAATTAAAACCCGGCGATATTATTACTGGCTCATTTATTGAAACAGAAAGTTATCATCGTGAGTTTGGCAAACTGCTTGGTTACAGTGATGAAGAAGTTGATGACTTTATAGAGGAAATGAAAAGAATCGGCCAAATCAAAGAAATCAATAACTAAACTATGAGCGAAAAACCAAAAAACTTAGAATATTCTAAACACGACGAGGAAAGAGTCCAAGATGATAAAGAAATGGCAGACGTAAATAGAATGATTTTGGAAGAGGAGAAAAGAATAAAGGAAATTGAAGCCAAGATTGAGAGTATAAAAATTGATTCCAGCTACACTGAAGATGAGCGAAGAGAGGACATTGAACATTATACAAAATCGATTGAATTTATTCGAGAAACAATAAACCTTGCAAAAAGAAATATTGGCCTAATCGAAATTTCTAAAGGCGTAAGCGAGATTCTAAAAGAACAAGCCGACCAAATCCTAAAAAGGGGCGAACGTTTAGATCCCTTGACTGCTGATATTGAGCAAGAAGACAAAGCCCCTCGACGAGTTAACTAAAGCTGATTCAAAATTTTGATATGTTCTCCTTGCCTCCGAGTTCTTGGGGTAAGTAAGCGGCTCCGCCGTCAGGCGGCAGGCGCGGCCACTATCTCACATCAAGAGTTTTTGATAAAATAGGTTAGAGCAAAGTTCAATATATCCGACCATATTAAACACGCCAGTCGACTGGCGTGTTTAATATGGTCGGAGTGCCGAGATTCGAACTCGGACTAAAACGTCCCAAACGTCTCGTGCTACCGTTACACTACACTCCGTATACAAAAACTTCGTTTTTGTCCCTTCGGAGGGAATCGAACCCCCATCAAGACCTTAGAAGAGTCCTGCTCTATCCATTGAGCTACGAAGGGATATTATATCGTTAATCCAATGTATTTTACCATAAAATTCTTTAACTTGCCAAATTAGAAAAATGATGTAATATTTCTTCCATTATCGGACTTTGAAAATCAGGAGTTGAGAGTTGAGAAAATGGCTGAAGCTGACCCTCAAAACATTCAAAATAGGTTTCAGGGTCTTTCTGGTGTTTGTATTCCTTTGTTATCTCTCGGCGTATTTCTACCCTCGGCCATTGGATTACTTGGTCCTGACGACCCACTATTTCCTTTTTGGAAGATCCGAACCGCTTGATGTGGGGTCGCTGGTCGAATTCAAAGAGCCGGCCATAGGCGAAATATACGATGCTGAAGGCAAGGTGGTGATCAAGCTTGCTCATGAGTACCGGAGGATAAACCGTTATTCGGATTTTCCTTTTATCGTGGTCGGGGCGGTGCTGTCTACCGAGGATAAGAGATTTTTTGAACACGACGGGATCGATTATTGGTCGCTGTTTACCAGCGTCCCCTGGGACGTCATAGGCGATTCATGGGAGGCCACCAGCGAACACAGGCCGTATTTCAAACCGACGCTGGTTATGTCCCGCGGCGGTTCAACCCTTACCCAGCAAATTGTCCGTCTGCACTTTCTTTCGGAAACGACAAAGCTGGAAAAGGGCGATGAGCTCGTAGTTAACAATTGGCGCACAAAATTATTGGCCTTAACGCCGTATGTCGAGGTCCAACACGTGAACACGGTCTTAAGGAAAATACGCGAGTTATACGACTCGATATACACCGAAAGAGAATTTGTAGAGCTCTACGGTTCCAAAAGAAAAGCAAAAGAAGAGCTTTTTGCCCGCTACGCCAGCTCCGTTTATCTCGGCAGCGTCTACGGTATCGGCTACGCCGGCGAGCATTATTTTGGAAAGAACATAAGCGACTTCACAAAGGATAATGCGGCCGAAGCGGCCCTGCTTGCGGGAATGATCAAGTACCCCCTGCCGAGCATCTACTCGGTCAAGAGGCAAATTCCGGATATGTATCTGGCCAGGAAAAACAGCGTCTTGAGGTTGATGGCTGTCAATAATTACATAACTTACCAAGAAGCCGGAGAGTTTATGGACCGAAAGATAGAATTCGCCCCTCTCAACGTAAAAACTTCCGCTCCTTCGGTGATAAACGACGTTCGAAAAGAGTTGGTGAGAGCGGGTTTCAGTTCCGAAGACCTGTTCAAAGGTTTCGTCCACGTATATTCGACTATCGATCTCCGCGTCCAGAATATTGCCAACCAAGCTCTTGAGAATGGACTTGCCGAATATGAAAAGCGCCATCCGGAGCATAAGGGCAAGGTTCAAGGCGCAATCGTGGTGATGGCAAATGACGGAAGAGTTCTTGCTGTTGTCGGCGGAAGGAAAATATACAACGGTAAACCCTATAAATACAGCGACTTGAACAGAGCCAACCGCCTGCGCCAGATCGGCTCGGCGTTCAAACCGTTCGTTTATTTGGAAGCATTCAAGCAGGGCCATGAGCCCACAGATATTATTTCCGACTCCCCTGTCAGTATAAATATGGGTTACGGTCAAATTCACCCAATAAATAACTATGACAATAAGTTCCTTGGTCCAATAACTATGTGTGAGGCCCTCTATCGCTCGCGCAACGCACCCACAGTCCGGCTTGTCAAAGATATTCTTGGATATGGTTATTTTGAAAATAGCGGTATGAAGAAAGTTATCGATACGGCGAGAATGCTCGGGGTCAAGAGTCCGTTCCATAGCGACGTAGACCATCTGGGCCGGACTGTTTACTATCCTACTTCTGCCCTTGGCGCTTCAGAAATGACCCTGACGGAACTGACCAATGCCTATCGGGAGATCGCTTCGGGTATTTCCGTCGAACCCTATCTGGTTCATAAGGTTATAGGCAGGAATGGCGAGGCCGTTTTCGAAAAACCACACACAGGAAAACTATCAGCGATAGACCCGACAGCGCTGGATAAGATCCGTTCCTGCCTTCGGAAGGTCGTAACTCAACCGGGAGGCACGGCTTATTCCCTCACTCTCTCAAATTTCCCCGTACCAGTAATGGGCAAGACCGGGACAACCGACGATTTCAGGAATGCCATCTTTATCGGTTCTACCTATAGTTTGAATGGCGTTACCGTGGGGGCGTCAATAAGTTTTGACGATAACACCGAACTTGGTGACAGTGAGACCGGAGCCAGAGCGGCGTTGCCGATATTCAAGGAAGTAACGGAAGAAATTTACAGACAGGGTCTGGTTGAACCGGCTTCGGAATTTCCTCCGTATATAAAGATATTAGATCCCCAATCCCGTTAGAGGTCCGACCTGCCTGGAAAGGCATAGTCGGCATCCCGCCAAGGCGGGATTACCTCTAATGGGAGGGGATTTTTAAATTGACAGGCGCTGAACGTTGGTATATTTATACCTTAATGTCTTATCCCTTTGATCCACACAAAATAAAGGTGCTAGACCGCATTCAAATACTAAGCAAAAGCGAAAGAGTAAAAGTTCTTCAAGAAGCCAACTATAATCTTTTTAAAATTCCTTCCGAAAAAGTAACTATTGATCTGCTTACCGACTCGGGCACCTCGGCCCTTTCTCAAGAGCAATTATCTCAGATGATGCTCGGGGACGAAACCTACGCATCATCAAAAAGCTGGGAAAGATTTGAGACCGCGGTTAAAAATTTTACCGGCAAAAAAGAAATCATCCCCGTGCATCAGGGCAGAGCGGCAGAAAAAATTATCGCCGAGGTGCTTCTGGACAAAAACGATATTGCTTTTTCCAACGGATTTTTTGATACTACTCGGGCAAATTTTGAACATCGAGGAGCAACCTGTTTTGATGTTCCGACCGAAAAAGCAATTGATCTTTCTAAACCAAGATTATTCAAGGGCGACATTGATACCAAAAAACTTAAGAAACTACTGGGCCGTTACGAAAAACGGGCTAAATTTGTTTTAATGACTTTAACTAATAACACCGGGGGTGGACAGCCAGCTTCGTTGAAGAATGTGGAACTTGCTAGAAATATCACCGCCAAAAAGGAATTGATATTTATTATTGATGCTTGCCGGATCGCCGAGAATGCCTATTTTATATGGCTCCACGAACAAAAGAAAAAAGGCAGCGTTAAAAATGTTATCAAGAAGTTGTTTTCTCTGACCGACATTGCTTTTATGAGCACTAAAAAAGATGGCTTGGCGAATATGGGTGGATTTATTGTAACTAATAACCGGTCTTTAGCCGCTAAATTAAGGGAGTTAGGGATTCTTTACGAGGGGTATGCGACTTATGGCGGTATGACCGGAAGAGATATGGAAACGATAGCCCGGGGACTGGAAGAAGTTGTCAGTCCAATCTATCTTGAACACAGGATCAGCCAAATCGCTTATCTTCATAGCGAACTGGCTAAAATAGACGTACCTTTGATCCACCCTCCCGGCGGGCACGCTGTATATGTCGACGCTGGTAAACTTTTTTCACACATACCTCGAAATGAATTTCCAGGCCAAGCATTGGTCGCTGCTCTTTATCAGGAAGGCGGTATCAGAAGCGTCGAGATCGGCTCTTTAATGCTTGGTAAGACATCAAAACCGGAACTTGTCCGTTTGGCTGTCCCCCGCCGGACGTATACCCAATCGCATTTCGACTATGTAGTTAAGACCTTCAAAAAAATTTCAGGAAATAAAAAACAATATCGGGGATTCAAAATAATCTGGCAGCCCTCCACTCTCCGGCACTTCACCTGTAAACTAAAGCCAGTTAACTAAAATCGGCTCACCCCAGTGAGCCGATTTTAGTGGTGGAGCAGGTAGGGGGAGTCGAACCCCCGTCCAAAGTTTGGAAAACTTTTATAATAACCGCTATACGATACCTGCAATGACTAAAATTATACCACGAAATATAGGCTCTTAAAAGCATAAAACCCCATTACCACGGGGTTTTGATTTTGAATTTAATAAAATAAATGGCCAACTTGAATAAAGATACGGCTTTGAGCCAGAGCAATTTTGCTTCATTTCTCAGTCCTTTATCTCCTTCTAGGTGGATAGGACTTTTTGCGCAAATTACGGTTTTCCTTATCCAACCGTTGGAAGCTAAAACATCAAGCATTTCATCTGCGGCCCGAAGGGCCAGCGCCATTTTCCCGGGATGAAGAGAGTAGAAATTCATCGGACCGTCAGTTGCATGTCTCCATATCACCGGCCGATTCGTGTCTGTGTAAGTCGACTTTACTCTAAAGCCGTGTCGCATGGCCGATATTTTTGGTATCTTTCCGTCTTCAAGCAATTCAAGAAAAGGAGTAACCAAAGAATTTATGTCCCCTATCGATTCGGAGAATTGAGACGGATGTCCGGAAAACGGAGAGTTGGTCGGTCCGACTTGAATTGAACCGTTCTTTTGCAAACAGATTAAATATTTGCCATTTTTATCAAACATTATTATCCCTGACTGGAAATACCAACCCGGGAATTCTATCTGCAAACCGGTCCGAAGCTGGTAATTCATTGTAAGGCCGAGAGAAGCGCATACGTCTTTCATCCACGGCCCCGCCGTATTCACGACCGCGAGCGGTTCGCTGTTGTTGCTTATTCTCACGCTATTACCGTCAGCAAAAACAGCGCGGACTTCCCTGATAACACCATTTTGGATATGAAATCCATCCAGCTCTCCGATATCGAAGCGGCGTGTCTTGCCAAGGAAAATCACCGCCTCATTATCCAATTTTCTTAAAAGCACCGCCGGATCCACCGTCCACTCTGCCACAGAGAAAGCGCCTCCGAAGCGGTTCTTCCTCAAATTTGGTTCCATCTTTTCCAGGACAGAAGAGCTGATGAAATCGTGTCGTTCAAAATTATCAAACCGGGATCGAGCGACTTCGTCATATAAAGAAAGTAGCACGTTGAGATTGCCAGTGTTTACGGGAAAACCGGAGTATGTCGGGATAAGAAATTGTCTTCGTTTTAGCACTTCCGGCCCAAATGTCTTTGCGAACCGCAGACATTCAACAGAGGTTTGACGAACTAATTCCGAGTCGGAAAGAAGATAGTCCGGCCTTGGTGCAATAAGTCCAGTTGCGCTGTGAGTCGTACCTTTTAAGTTTTTGCCCAGAACTGCAGCCCGAATTCCTCTTTGAGCGGCAATATAGGCCAGCGAGAGACCGGCAATGCCATCACCAATAATTACCAGTTTGGCTTTTATGTCCATCAGCTCAACTTTGTTATCAAACAACTGTTTGATATTAGAGCATATGATTTAATTTTTGAAAACAATAGGCCTTAAAATTTTAATAACCCTCACGGTTCGTGAGGGTTATATCAATTCGTTGGTTCTATTAAAGGCAGACCACTGGTGCTCAATCCGAGTTGTCTCAATGCTTTTAACGCCGCATTGTGCCCGGCCCTCATAAGATGGGCCACTTCTGCTCCAGTAAACTTTGTAAAATCAAAGTCATTAAAGGCCTTGGGATTAGAGACCATCACTCTTTCAGGAGCGTGTTTGTCATAAAGCCGTAAACGGCCATCGTTCATCCGCTTGATAAGGCCTTTGATCCTGGAGGCGCAACCATAAACGCCGACTTGCGAAGGATTCAGAGAACTGAGCACGGCTCTTATCTCTTCAAGTTCATTTCTTATCGCAATTTCTTCATTTATTCTATCTTGGACACTTATAACAAGCTGGTCGTGAGTTGTAGAACGAATGTGCAGCGCCCTTAGCGTTCTGGAAAGCAAGGCGTTTGAATCTATAGGGCTGATATCGCTAAGTTCCACATTGCGGATGTCTATTACAAACAATATATCGTAGCCGATCTCTTCTCTTATAGCCGCCTCTATGGGCAAGCTGATCTTGTATCCGCCATCTATCAAAAAGAATTTGTTGAAATCAGGATGTGTTCTTTCAGCAAGATTTAATCCTTGAGGATTATCAATAACGGTAGCGGGAAATTGAGGCACAAGGCCCATAGATCCAATAATGCCCCTGAATATCAGATCTTTGTGTTCAGGAACTCTGTTTGAAAAAATCACATGCTGGCCGGTAAGTTCGTCTACGGCGCTGATCTTCATAAGGGCGGCTTGCGGACTAAATATTCTTTCTAATTCCGGTTCGCCGTGCTTCTTCAAAAGCTCATACAGAATGCCGTTTGTAATTATGTGGCCGTGTTTCAAGTTTTCCAACAGACGCAGCACGAGCTTAAGATCATTCCTTTTACCCTTTTCACGTATCAGGGATCTCCACGTAGCAAGGTTAAACGGGTCTTGTATGATCAAATTTATGATCTTCAGCAATCGTCCGATGCTTTTGAATTCATCTGTATCTCCGACAATGTCTTCTGGTGTGAGGTTGCGCCAAATACGGCAGAGTTTTTCTTCCTCTCCGATGCAACCCAAGAGAGCAGTAGGGCTTGATCCGGAAACGGCGTAATAACCCATAAGAACATCTTCGTATCCGTTCAGCTCCAGCCCCTTTCTTAGGGTTTTTGCGGCTTGGGCTGAAAATGGTCCATTCTCCGGCCCTCCGCGACAGCAAATCGCGGCCTTCATTCCTTTTTCCAGCCGGAATCTTGTTTCTGCCATGGTTTTCTCGTTTTCAAAGACCTTATACTTATGACATACAATAAAATCAGAAAATCCGCAATAAGCGGATTTTCTTTAGATAATATTCCGGATCCGAAATACTATTTAATTGCTTCTTTGAGCAATTTACCGGCGGTGAATCTCGGCTTCTTGGAGGCCTTGATCTGAATGGTCTCGCCCGTTCGAGGATTTCTGCCCTCTCTGGCTTTTCTGTCGGCAACCTTGAAGATACCGAAACCAGTGATGTTGACCTTGTCGCCCTTTCTCAAGGAATTCGTTATTATTTCCACAAAAGCTTCTAACCATTCCACGCCCTGCTTTTTGGTAACTCCCATTTTTTCAGCTAACATTTGGCCTAGTTGGCCCTTTTTTACTGTTTCCATTGTTATAACTTGCCGGTCGCTCTGCCAGCCGCTTATAGCGGCTTTAGGCAGTACGCTCTTGACCAACTTCTTTGTTAAAAACTCCGGTCCTCCTTCAACGTACTACAAGTACGTCTCAGTTCGGTCCTCGTTTTTGCCTCGAATTTAGTCAAGCCAGCTACGTTCTAAATATATTTATTATTTAATCCCAATCGACCATTTCATTAGGATTATTTGGTTCTGATGACATTTTCTAGGTTTTATGCGGAAAATGCAAGCCCCGTCTATCAACAGGGTCTTTTTGTTGATAGACGGGGCGCAGTCCCGTCACTCAACAAGCAGTCAATTATTAACGACTTTTTCTGTGTTTTTGCTAAGGAATATTCTGTATTGCGAACTTAAAATGACATAAAACAAGAATCAGCTGGGAGTTATCTGCTTGTTGTAGTGCGGGGCAAGGGGGGTGTGGATTACTAACCACCCTACCCTCATCCCTCGCTCCCTCTCCCCCATTTCTCACATCTCGCTCCATTAACAAACATAGTGATAAAATTATCCATTTTTCGGACAAAAATTTAGCATCCGTTCCTCTTCCGTGCTTCGCACTCCAGATTTTCCGGCTAAATTCTTTGTTTTTCCGAAAAACCTCATAATTTTATCAATGTTTGTATTAATGTTGCTCGGACTGCTCGAAATGGGAATAGAGGTCGCTCGTGAGGACAAGGGTTAACCTTCCCAGTTCGCAAGGAGTCATTTCCTTATTTACATCACTATGACGAATAGACAGCGGGAAACGGCGAGATGAGGATATTTTTCTGGGAACCGAGCCGGAGATGTCAGGAACGGGCCCTACTGGAAGCCGCATGGCCTGACAGAGGTGGCTCCGGGCGGTCAGAAAAATGACGAGTGAGCCGCATATCCCGCTCTATGAGGAATCCGTGATGTAAATGAGGATGACTCCGAGCGGATGAGAGTGTTTGGTGAGGTCTCGAGACCATGGCACTATCTGGCGTATTCTATTGCCCGGGTCTCGCGGATGACGTTAACCTTTATCTCTCCGGGGTATTTCATCTCGTCTTCTATCTTTTTGGCTATATCTTTTGATAATTTGATCGCCCTTAAGTCGTCAATTTGAGTAGGGGTGACGAATATCCTCAATTCTCTGCCTGCCTGGATGGCGTAGGATTTCTCCACTCCGTCAAAGGAGTCGTCTATCCTTTCGAGGTCTTCCAAGCGTTTCAAGTATATTTCAACGGTATCGCGCCTTGCACCCGGCCTTGCGCCGGATATGGCATCCGCCGCCTGAACTATCCTTGATTCCAATGTAACATACGGATATTCCTCGTGGTGGGCTTCCATTCCCTGAATGACCCTCGGGTCTATTCCGAATTTCTGGAGTATCTTTCTCCCTATTTCCACGTGAGTTCCCTGAACCTCGTGGTCAACCGCCTTGCCTATGTCGTGGAACAGCGCCGCTTTTTTGGCGATGGGCACATCCAGTCCCAGTTCGGAGGCAAGCATTCCCGCTATGTGGGTCATTTCTACCGAGTGAAAGAGAACGTTCTGTCCGAAACTGGTCCTGAATGCCAATCGGCCAAGCAGGTACGTGAGCTTTGGGTCCACCGGACCTATACCTGTCTCGAACAGCGCTGCCTCTCCGGCTTCTCTTATCTTCTCGTTGATCTCGCTTTTCGCTTTTTCAACCATCTCTTCGATCTTCGCGGGGTGTATCCTGCCGTCGGCTATCAATTTATCAATGGCCAGCTTTGCGATCTGCCTGCGGACGGGATCATAACCCGAAACCACGAGTGCTTCCGGGGTGTCGTCTATGATGACATCAACGCCGGTCAATCGTTCTATAGTCTTGATGTTTCGTCCTTCCTTTCCGATTATCTTTCCCTTTACTTCATCGGAAGGCAAACTGACCACCGTTGTCGTCACGTCGGCTATGTGAGAAGCGGCGTACCTTTGTATCGTTGTGGTCATAATCTCCCGGGCTTTTTTGTCCAATTCTTCCCTGTTGTCCTGTTCAAGCCGCTTTATTTGCTTGTACAGATCCTCTTTGTATTCCTCTTCAACTCTGGACAGCATCTCTCCCCTGGCTTGGTCCCTGTTCAAGCCGGATATTTTTTCCAGTTCTCCGAGTTGCCTTAACTTAACCTGTTCGAGTTCGGTTTTCGCGGTTATAAGCTCGGCTGTTTTGGCCTTTAAAGTTTCTTTTTCCTCGATTAGTTCTTTTGCCCTTGATTCCAGCTCGCTTTCTTTCTTGGTCAAAAGGTTTTCTATTCTGGATAGCTGGACATTCCGCTCTTTTTCTTCTTTTTTGGCGTCTTCCAAGACAGCAAAAGATTTATTCTTTGCCTCAAGGAGAATATCCTGGGACTTTGACTTTGACTCGTTGAGTATCGCCTCGGCCTTTGATTCCGCCGAGCTTATCCTTTTACTTGAGAGTAATTGCCTGATGAGATACCCGATTATTATACCGGGCAATAACGCTGAAATCGCCGCTACGAGCGGGCTTAATTGTGAAAACATGTGTTTGGTGAGCTAGTATCATAGAGTATTTGACTCTTAAATTACTAAACTGCAATTAAAATTCCTATCTTAATCTTAGCAAAATAGGGATTTTAATGCAACTCTACGTAGAATGTGGTGTCCCCTTCTCCGGTATCAAACGATATTTGCCACCCGAGATAATCGCATATCATTTTAACGATAAACAGCCCAAGGCCGGCCCCGCCGGTGGTGCTGACGACTTTTGTGAATATCCTGGGCCTCATTTCTTCCGGTATCGGTTCTCCATTGTTGTGGCAAGAGAAGAGAATGCCTTTTTCGGATCTTTGTAGTTTGACTGCAACCTTTCCCTGTTCTTTATCTGCGTGTTCGGCCGCGTTATGCATTATATTTAAAAACACCTGCAGCGCCAGTGATCTAATGGTGTTGATGGTCGCAGGGCCTATCTCATTTTCAAACGTTATCGCGATATTGGGCTGTTTTTTCTGAACCATTTTAACCCCGTTTTTTATTTCTTTGTCCAAGTGGACGGTCTCTGTTTGCAAAGCAAGATTTTCTACACGCGAAAGAATCAGCAGGTCGTTAACTAAATTTATTAAATTTTGGTTCTCTTGATAAACTTGCTCCAGTTTTTGCTTTTCTGTTTTTTCAATTCCGGAACTTGTTAAAAGATTCTCCAAGATCCATTTAGTGGCAATTAAAGGATTACGAGTTTGGTGTCCGAGCACGGAAATGAATTGTTCCTTAAATTGTTCTCTATTCCTATTATTAAAAAATACTTCTAATTTTTGTATCAGATGACTGACGAAATTAACCACATCTTCATCTTTTTCTCCGGGTGTCGGCATAAAAAAGACGATAACTGCCACAACCTTTCCTTGAGCCAGCACAGGGAATCCCGCCGCCGCCGAGAGTCCCGCTTTTTGCGCGGCTTGAACTCGCAGAAATATCGCCTGCGATTCTTTCCTAACATCTTTTATCCATTCAACGGCATTATTTTCCCATACTCTTCCGGGCAAACCTACGCCCGGAGCAAAAGTGATGTTTCGGGTAATCTTAAGAAACTCTGAAAATTGCTCATTATCCGATTTCGACCATGCGAAAACATTCATAAGCCGTGAACCGTCCGAACTCGGCATCCACACTTCTCCCACTTGCCATTCGGTAAGCTGGCAGATGATCTTTACGATCTCTTGGAGGGCTGCGGCCGTATTGTCTGAAGCAATCACTGAATTAACAAGTTCCTGAAAGACGGGCAGTAGTCGTTCGTGTAAACTTATTTCTTCTTTATATTTTGTAATGTCCGGTTCTATGGCGATGAAAAACCGAATCTCGTTTTTTTTGTCAAAAATCGGGGAAACATATAATCTCTGCCAATAAAGCGCGCCGTCTTTTCTCTTGTTTTGAACTTCGGCGATGAACGGCTTTTTTTCTGTTTTTATCGTGCGCCACATTTTTTCATAAAATCCCTTTGGCATTTGGCCTCCCCAGAGATCCGCGGGGTTTTTACCGACAGCTTCCTTCAAAGAAAAGCCTGTACGAATTTCAGCCGCTTCGTTGGCGTATAAAATGTTCGCGTTTGCGTCTGTAATAGCAAAATGAATAGGCAACGAATCTAATACTTTTTTCAGGTCCAGTTTTGATATTTCTTCCAAACGCTTGCTTATTTCTTCTTGTGAGATAGACGTTCTCATGTGTTAATTATTGATAATTAATCATTAATAATTATAATGATATCATGAAGCCCATTGTGCTAATAGTTCTAGACGGCTGGGGATACTCGCCGCAAAAACACGGCAATGCCATTCTATACGCGCGGACGCCTTTTGTAGACCTCGTCCAGCGCAATTACCCTTCTCTGCTTTTGCAGGCCTCCGGAAGAGCGGTGGGGATGACCTGGGGCGAAGCGGGCAACAGCGAGGTCGGCCACTTGACCTTAGGCGCCGGCAGGACCATCTTCCAGTACTTAAGCCGAATAAACAAGGCCATAAGCGATGGCAGTTTTTACCAAAATGAAGCATTGCTTGGAGCCGTCAATCACGCTAAGGAAAATTATTCCACCCTCCACATTGCCGGCCTTCTGACATCCGGCTCGGTACACGCTCATATGAGCCATTTATTAGCCCTGATAGACCTGGCCGCCAAGAATAATTTCCCCAACATACGACTCCATCTTTTCACCGACGGCAAGGACTCGGGGCTTAAAGAGTCGCCGCTCTTGATAAAGAAGTTCCAAGATCATGCCGCAAAAGTTGGAGTCGGCGTGATAACGACGCTTATCGGCCGGGATTATGCAATGGATAGGGGCAAGAATTGGGATAGTACAAGAAAAGCGTACGAACTCCTCGTTCGCGGAGCAGGAGAAAAAACCGACGATATCCTCCAAAGGGTAGAGACGAGCTATCAAATGGGGTACTTCGATCCTAATTTACCTCCGTTGATAACCGACAAGCAAGGCACTATCAAAGACGGCGACGCGCTGATATTCTTTAATTTCAGAGAGGACTCGATGCGCCAGATCACAAGAAGTTTCATAGAGGATGACTTCCAAATTTTCCCGGTGGAGAAATTCAGCAATCTTTTTGTCGTTGCTATGACCCAATATCTTGACGACCCGCGCCTCAAAGTCGCTTTTCCTCTCCCGGAAATAAAAAACGGCCTTGCGGAAGTCCTGGCCTTGAACGGAAAAACTCATCTTCATATCGCCGAATCGGAAAAATACGCCCACGCCACGTATTTCTTCAACGGTTTGAATAACACGCCTTATCCCGGCGAAACGGATATTTTTATAGAATCATTAAAGGACCACACTCTTAATCCGGAGATGAGAGCTATGGAGATATCGGAAAAAGTAAGGGATTACCTCAACCGGGACCAATACGATTTTTATGTGATCAACTTTGCCAATCCGGATGTTCTGGCGCACACCGGAGATCTTGAAGCGACAATACGAGGAATAGAAACAATAGATGACGCATTAAGTCCGATAGCCGAAGCCGTTCTGAACAAAGACGGCATAATGATAGTTACAGCCGACCACGGCAACGCGGAGTCAATGGTTTATGAGTCGTCCGGAGAGAAAAAATCAAAACACGAAGAAAGCCCCGTGCCTTTCTATCTTATCGGGAAACAATTCCAAAGGGACCGTGAGATAGAAGAGATCGAGAAGTCCTTCTCCCAGGTGAACGGCATATTGAGCGACGTCGCGCCTACGGTACTGGAACTGATGGGAATACCCAAACCGGAAGAAATGACCGGAGACAGTTTACTCAGGCTACTTACTCTATGATTCCTCCTCCTAAAAGTTCCTCGCCTCTGTAGAATACCGCTGACTGGCCGGAAGTTATTGCGGTCTCCTTTTTCTTAAATATCACTTCGCCATTATCTTTAACTATGGCTTTCGACAGCTCGGCCCTATAGCGTATTCTGACATCCAATAACGACACGTCGTGTCGTTTATCCACAGGCGACCGGTTTATCCAGTTTATGCCGGTTAACTTGAGTTTTTGAGAAAGCAGGTCGTCCTTGGAGCCGACGTAGAGCACATTACTTTTAACGTCTTTATCGACTACATAATACGGTCCCTTGCCGTTCTTTATGTCCAAGCCGTGTCTTTGGCCGATGGTGTAGTAAGATACTCCGTCATGAGTTCCCAGCATTTTCCCGTTTGTATGATATATCATACCGTTTTTGGGTTTGATATATTTTTGCAGGAAATTCTTCATGTCCAGCGGGCCTATAAAGCAGACCCCTTGACTGTCTTTCTTGTCAGCCGTCGGCAGACCGAATTTCTTGGCCATCCTTCTTACCTCCGGCTTTGTGTAATCCCCTATCGGAAAAATACATTTTGACAGTACTTTCTGATTTAATGTCCACAAAAAATACGTTTGGTCTTTATTTTTATCAATAGCTTTGAATAATTTATATTCATTAACTTTTAATTTTTCATTTTTAATTTTTAATTTTCTTATGTAGTGCCCTGTTGCTATAAGGTCCGCCCCTTCTTTCAATGCTTTCTCCAAAAATAATCCGAACTTAATGTGTTTGTTGCACATTACGTCCGGATTAGGGGTCCTGCCTGACCGGTATTCCCGGACCATATAGTCGGCCACTTCCCTCTTATATTCCTTGGAAAAATCCCAAGTTAGGAGGGGTATGCCAAGTTTTGCCGCCACCCTCATCGCGTCTTCTCTGTCCTTTTGCCACATACAGACAAAGTCACCCTGCTTCGGCTGCCACGGTTTCATAAATACACCGACAACACTAAATCCCTGTTTCTTTAACAAGGCAGCAGCCACGGAAGAATCAACTCCCCCCGACATAGCGACATAAACCGTTTTTCTTTCTTGACTTTTCATAACGCTGTATTATAGCAAGTTTTGTCCTAAACAAAAATCCCCGCTTCTCACGGGGATTTGATTTACGGCAGGTCGTTTTGTATCAGATAATCCAGCTTGGTCATAAAGTCGCGGGTCTCTCTTCTCAGTCCCCCTTTTGAATCCTTTCGAGTCGGGCTTAGAGCGGTGATCCAGCCGGCAAATGCCTTTGAAATGGTGGCATTCAGTGAATTGCTCACCCATTTTGGAGCACCATTGTAGGAAGCTGCCAGATATTTCTCGCGTTCCGGGTCAACCAGTATTTTGTCTCCGAATTTTTGGACAAGAGGCGCCAGGTTTATCTTGTGCAGCAAAATAGCTGCCATTATGGAATTCTGGTGATCGCCGGCTCCTTCTCTGAAATCAACCGTCAACTTGGCTGCCGGAAATCTTTTCCTCACAGTAGTATAGGTACCGTCAAATAATCTTCCTGACGCGTCTCTGGTTCTAATATCCGTGAACTGGACCCAGCCACAGGCACTTACACCGTTACAAGTGTACTTCCAGGCATTTTCTTTATTGGCACCGAGAATTATCAGCACTCGTTCAACCGTCTTCTTCGGATCAAGCTGGAATTCCGTGAAGTCGCCTTGTTCCAAAAGAGGAATACGTTCGAAAAATTTTGGCGATAGAACTTCCCTGTCAATATGAATACCTCGCTCCTCAAGAGTGTCAAATGCTTTGGCAACTACGCTTTTAAGGTAGTTCGCTCCCGCTTGAACCAAAATGCTTCTATTTTCTTCCAGTTCAAAGAATTCAGAGTGAGGCACGTAGAGAAATCCAACAACAACTTTCTTTGTCTCTTTTTTTGGTTTTCCGTTTACAATTCTTGTGACCGGAATCATTTCCTCTCTTGGCCAGAGATTTTTGATGACAACACTGTTTTCCGGGGCTGTCACCCGATACAGCGTATTCCACCAGTTCCATCTGATGCCGTTGGGCCGTTCGACTATTTCTATCTGATAGCCGTCAGGCGCCACGACACTCACACCGTTTATGTCTATTTTGATCTGGACGGCAATTACTTCAACCTCGCCCGTTTCCGTGTTAAGAAGCTTGAGTCCCAACACTCTTTCTTTGTCGGTGGACCTTTTTTGACTCACTGATCTGCAAACTTCAATACTCTCATCCCACAGACCCTTTCTTTTGTCGCATTCGGCCTGGGTTTTATACGACAAGACAGTGTACCTATTCTCATAGTAAACAATTTCTTTCGAACCTATCGAGACGGGTACCCTTGCCAGCTCATCGTCTTTTTCGGCCAGCTTGTCCAGAATATCGGGCGGAGGCAAAAATATGTCCCGGGCGAGAGCGGACGTGGAGTCAATCGATATCGGCGCATTCATATTCTGAAAAACAAAAGCAGATACAACTCCAACCAAAAGAATGAGAGAGATAAGCGCCGGCGGAGGTTCTTTCATTTTGAGATGCCTTAATTTATCAAAGGACATAGTGGTAGGTTAGCAAATTATAGGTTTTTTTCAATCTCCGCGGCTATGTTTTGAATTCCGTTAGCATATCGGTTGCATGCAGATGTTGAACATTTAGAGTTTCCACTGATATAGGCCTTTGCCGCGGCTATTTCTGAAGCGCGTGTCTGCGTCGTCGCGCCCCTGCGAGCCAAATAAAGAGCAGAGGCCGTAAAAGCGTCTTCAAAATTCCAAGGATCCACCGGACGATGTCCTGTAATTCTAGAGACATCTTCTTTATAACCTATCCACGTTGACGGTATGAATTGGGCCGGACCCATCGCGCCGCCATATCCATAGCCGGGCCAGCATGATATTGGAAGCCGAAAAGGATCTCTGCCCAATTCGGCGGCAACAGAAAGCAGGACGGGCAGATCTCTTGTGGGATGGATGCCTCTTGCCGACACCTTCCCTGTTTCAATGTGGCGTGAAGCCCCGCTTGTGGCATCTACGATATTACATTTGCCGACATTGCGCCCGAGCCCCGTCTCATATTCAAGAAGGGCAAGTAAAAACGCCGGCCGTATTCCTGTGCCGACAGCGGCAAGCTGGGCGTATCTGACCGCGTCTTCGGCGGTCAAACCGCTTTCAACGAGAAACCGAATTTGAGCTCTTATCGCATCCAGGTCTTTTTGAGATCGCTGAACCATTTTTTGAAATGTTGCCTCTTGACCTTTGGTTTCTTTAAGCAATCTATCCACGGAAGTTCTGCCCTGACTCAACCTTTGCCGTTCAAGGGCTTCTATCTTGCGCGCCCTATCAAGTTCCGCCAGTTTTTCTTCTAATGTTGTTTGGTATGTCTCAAGCTCGATCTTTAAGGTCTTCATTTTGGTTATCGTTGCCTGTAAATTTTCCTGATTCGTCTTTATGTCGTTCAGCGCGTTAAAAAAATCCGACAGGTCATCATAAGAAAGAAGTACTTCGGTCAAACTTTTATTGTCGCTATGATCAATAAGTTTGATAAATTGACCAAGCGCTTCTTTGTGCTTTGAGACCTTTTCCTCAATATCTTGTATGTTTTCTCGGGTAGTTCCTATCTCAAACGACGTTTCCCCTATTGATAGTTCCAACGAACGGATACCGAGTTCGATCTGGCGGATCTGCGCGTTAAGAACGTTCACTTCATTCTGAAGTGTTCGGGCTTGTCCTTGCGTCTCGGCTATCTGCTGCTGCAAGCCGGCGATCTCTTTCTCTATCGCTTCTATCTGCCTCTGGCGTTCGGCTATTTCCTCCTGGACGGCGGCGGAAGAGGAAATAGGAAATAGGAAATAGGAAATAGTGATGAACAACAAAAAAATGGCCGCCAGGATTAGGGTGTGGATTTTGTTATTAACACTAGTCACAATAAGTAGTATACTTAAAATAGCGATGAATCACAAAATAGTTTACTCCATTTCGGTCCTTATTTTTTGCTCTGTGTTTTTGGGACTATTTTCGTTAACCGCAAACGGGGCTCCGGTTATAATGGGGATAGAGCCGCAACGGTCCACGCCGGAAGAATCCATAGGTATTTTCGGCTCAGACCTTACTAACAACATTGAACTTAGGTCTACCGGCCAGACATTTCAGATCATCGGCAGCATAAATCAAGCTAAGACCGAGGTCAGCTTTCAAGTTCCCGCAAACGTCCCGGCGGGTGAATACGAAATAGCGATGATCGCCCCTAGCGGAACTTATTTCAGCGACACGAACCTGACTGTCATAGCCGGCGGCAAACCGTTCGGCCCGGTCATAAGACCGAACTTGCCGACCGAAGGACTTCCCAATTTCGGCCAGCTTATAGCAATGATATTTACCTGGTCTCTCAATATCCTGGGTATTGTGGTTTTCGTAATGATATTCTTTGCCGGGTTCAAGTGGTTCACGGCCGCAGGCAATACGGCCAAAGTGAACGAAGCCAGAGGCCAGATAACCAACGCCGTCACCGGGGCCATCATACTTCTTGCGGCATATATCATTCTCTACACGATAAATCCCGATCTTGTGGGGGGCACTTACACTCTGCCCGGCATAGGACTTTAGAATGGCTTACATACTCGGCTTGATATTGGTTCTCGGTTTGATCTTTTCGGCTACGACCGGGATGAATTTAACGAACGGCCTTTGGCATAAAGCGACGGACAAGTTCAAAGAGTTCACTTTCCCAAAAACTCAGAAAGAGATCACCATTGATAATCTCGAGACGCAATACTCCGAACTGGACAAATTCTTTTCTTCCGTCGCGCCGTCATTGCTTAACTCCGACGCTGTCTCCGCTCAAGACAAAGAGTCCCTGAAACGAGCCGTACAGACATTCGGAGAATCTCAAAATACGATAGAGCAGCTCAAAAAACTGGAAAAGGAAGGAAAGAGCGTCACCAAGGCCCTTATTGAGAAGGTATTCGACCTGAATACCGAACCGGGACCGGAGCCGACGAGCATACCTCCCAATTGCAACCTCGTCTGCGGCGACTAGCAACTACGGATTATCCGTATATAATACAGTCAGCACACTAACAATGAGGGACGAGATGGTACTGCCTGGCGATATTTTGCCGGCCCACGAAGCTATAGAGATGATACCCGAAGTTGATCTGGGGCCGCCGATAGAGGTGCCGCCTATTCCGGCTGAAGCTGATCCCAAAAACATCTCTGAAGAAGAAAGGCAATTTCTTAAGAGCGGGATAAGAAGTCGCAAGAAAGAGATAGACGCTCTTCTTCTTGCTCACAACTATGAGCCCCCTGACGTTCAGGATGAAGCGGACTTCATCGGTGACTCCATTCATCTTGCCAAAATAGGCAGGGACTCCAAGAAAAAAGTTATCATAGAAGCATCGGTGCTTTTTATGAACCAGATATTGGCTGTTATGAAACAGCCCGGCCAAATAATTCTCGCACCCAGCTTGAAAGCCCTTTGTTCCCTTGCTGCCCATGCGGATGTAAATAAAATCCTCGATTGGAAACACGAACACCCTAAAGGAAAAGTAATAAGTTATGTTAATACCTATCTGGATGTAAAAGCTGAGAGTGATATCTGCTGCGCTTCCGCTAATGCCGCCAAGGTTATTCAATATATGGCCGAACGACATCCCGATAGTCCGCTACTTTTCTTGCCGGATGTGTTTCTCGGATATTACGCAATGACCGTGCTCAAGAAAATGGGCCGGTCAACCGATAACCTTTGGCTGATGATGGGCGCATGCCATGTCCACGAGAAAATAACCGCCCACCATGTAATGAGACAAATGGCCCTACATCCCGATGCGGCAGTTACCGCTCACCCGGAATGCGGCTGTGTGTCCAAGTGCTCAATGCTGCTGGATCAGGGTCTTGTATCCGAGGAAATGATGCAGCTTCGCTCAACCTGGGGAATGTTGGAGTTCGTAAAGAAAACTCCGGCCAAAAAGATAATCGTAGCAACTACCGTTACTAATATTCACCCGATGAGAAAAGCCGCGCCGGATAAAGAATTTATCCCGGCAAATCCGGAGGCCCGTTGCGCTTTTATGGAACAGAATACTCTCCGCAATCTGTATGAATCGCTGCGCGATATGAAATATGAAATAACCGTCGATCCTGAACTTGCCGAAAGGGCCAGAATCCCCATCGAAAGGATGCTGGCAATACAATAAAACCAAGGATCGCTATAAGCGATCCTTTAAAATTTTCAAAAACGCCTGCTCGTAGCCGTCCACCATTTTTTTGATGCTGAAATTATCTTCCACGTGCCTGCGGCACTCGTGACGGTCTATTTGATCCACTCTTTTGGCGGCTTCGGCCATTTCTTCCACCGTATTCACTATGAATCCCGTCTTGCCGTCAACCACTACTTCCGGCACGGAACCGCGGTTGAACGCTATCACCGGCGTACCGCAGGCCATCGCTTCTACCATCACTAGACCGAACGGCTCCTCCCACTGGATAGGCACAAGTATCGCTTTGGCCTTGCCGTAATACTTGTGCAGTTCATCATAAGGCACAAAGCCGGCGTATGTTATCTTGTCGCTTAGATATGGTTTTATTTTCTCATCCCAATACTCTCCGCTAACCGGCGGGCCGACGATAATCAACTTGACTCCGGCCAATCTCGCCGCCTGTACGGCTTCGGCTACGCCTTTCTCGGGATGCAGTCGGCCGACAAAAACAAAGTAATCTTCGCTTTTTTCGTAAAACGGAAAAATACCAAGATCTATGCCGTTATAAACCGTACTTATGTAGTTAAGTTCCGGCGCCGGTTTTCTTTGGGCATCGCTTATGGAAACCAGATGCTGATTGGGGCTTGAGAACATTTTGAAAATCTCCCCGCGCCATTCGAAGATCGGATCATGGAGTGTATATACAACGGGCACTTTCGGATGCGAAAGCGCGATAGGCATAGCTCTGTCTATCGGATGAATATGGAGAAGGTCGTAATCGCCGTTCTCCGTCGCCTTGAACATCTCGGCGACAAGAAACTGGTCCCAGAGATTGAATATCTTGTTCATTTCGGCGTTGCCGACCTTCGGATACTTTAAGATAGCATCATTTTGCTTTAACGCTTTTAATCCGAGGGAGACGATCTTGCTGACCTTCAGCGACGACCCCTCAGGCGCAAAAAGGTCAACCATATGTCCCCGGGCAACCAATTCCTCGGCAACCCACTTTGCGATATCCATCGGCGCATATACTATTCCCTTTGGAGAAGGAATGGTAAAGTGAGCCGATACCATTGTCGCTATTCTAATTTTGTTCATTGGGAATTCGCTTCCGCCAGTTCGTAATAAATTTTCTCATAATCGTCGGCCATTCTTTCTTTGCTGAAATTTTCTTCCGCGTATTTGCGGACTTTGGCCCTGTCTATCTTATCAATGTTTTTCATCGCCTCTATGAGATCGTGCATATTGCTGTCCACCACAAAACCCGTCTCCCCGTCCTTTATCAGCTCCGGCATTGAGCCGCGCTTATACGCGATAACCGGCGTACCGCAGGCCATCGCTTCCGCCACGATAAGACCGAAGGGTTCTTCCCACTCTATCGGGTACAAAAGGGCTTTGGCCGAACCGTAAAATTCGGAGAGTTCTTTCTCGGTGAGTTCTCCGATGTACTTGATACTATCGTTCAAGTGGGGCTTGATAGTCGTATCGAAATACTCCTGCTGGGTCGGATCAATCCTGCCGGCCAAGATCAGCTTAACCCCTAATTTCTCCGCCGCTTCGATGGCACTTTCAATTCCCTTGTGTTTGTTGACCCTCGCGATCCAGACAAAATGATCTCCCCCATTCTCGTTATACTCAAAGTGGCTGATATCTATGCCGTTATAGACGATCCAGTTCCTCGGGAACTGAACCATAGCGAATCTGCGCGCCGATTCGCTGATGAATGTTAAATTCGTTCTTGAGGCCTCTTCCGAAAAAAGCCGCAGCCGGTCGTCTTTGGTGGCGTCGGCATTCGTTCTGTAGAGAGGATTATGCATCGTATGAAGAATGGGGACATCGCTTACTCCCTGGAAGAACAAGGTCCACAGGTCAAGGTGAGAATGGATTATGTCAAATTCCCCTTTGTGGGCCATCTCGAACGCCTTAGAAAGATTGCGCAAGTTCCATACCGGGCTTGACCAGGGGACCCCTGCCTCAATTAGCGGTTGGGGGAATACACTCACTAGTTTTGCCGATGTCATTGAACCGGGTGCGGCAAATAATGTAACATCGTGTCCCCGCCTGACCAGTTCCTCGGTCAGCAAAGAAACAACCCTTTCAATACCGCCGTATTTATGAGGCGGTATTGGGAACCACAATGGCGCCATTTGGGCGATGCGAAGCTTTTTTTTATCGCGTGAGTTCGGCATAAAGTTTTTCGTACCTGTCGGTCATTTGAGCCAATGTGAATTTCTTCTCAACCAGTTTCCTGCATTCGGATCGGTCAATTAAACCGACCTTGTTAACCGCTTCTATCATCTCGTCTTCAGTGTCAACGATAAAGCCTGTTTTGCCGTCTTCTATAACTTCCGGCACAGAACCCTTATTGAACGCGACAACCGGCGTGCCGCAGGCCATCGATTCTATCATAACGAGGCCGAACGGTTCCCGTCTGTCTATGGGGAAAAGGGTGGCTTTGGCGCCTTGGAATAATTTGACCTTCTCTTGAAAGTCCGCCTGACCCACGAATTTAACATTCTCATCGTTTATTAACGGCTGGACGTGCTCCATAAAATACGTCCACTCCTCCGCGCCAACCATGTTGCCGGCTATCACTATCTTGTGGCCGGTTCTCTTGGCCACATTTAGAGCGGTCACGATCCCCTTGCCCTTGTTCAACCGCCCAAGATACAAGAGATAGTCATCCGGCTGAGCGTTGAAGGGATATTTCTCCGGGTCAATGCCGTTAGGCACCACGTCTATGACGGATATGCCCTTTTCCTCCGCGCTTTTCTTGGCATCTTCGGAAAGAACGCAAAATTTAATATTTGAAGAGAATAACTTGATGGCATCGGCATAGAGATCGTCTATCGGCCGGTGAATGGTAGTAAGCATCGGGGGAAGATGATCGCAAAGAGCCAGAGGGAACATAAAAAAGTTGAAATGGTTGTGTATCAGGTCGAAAGAGTTTTTGTCCTCATTTATCATATGAAGCATTTTTATTACCGCGGCGTGGGGATTTTTTGCTTCCTTTTGAAGCCATAACGCTTTATCGGTGGGGCTTTTCAATTTGGAGGAAACGGTTGAATCGCCAGAAGCGTAAAGAGTAACGTCGTAACCCCGCTTAACGAGCTCTTCCTCAAGGCCGTACAGCATCAATTCAATGCCGCCGTAGGTGCGAGGCGGTATGGGTATCCACAATGGCGCGATTTGTGCGATCTTGAGTTTTTTCACAGAACTATTATAGCATAATGGCGAGTTTTCTGGTATATTAGAGGGGCAGATGATGAGGAAAATACCATTATATTTAATTTTATTAATAACGGCGCTAGTGGCCGGTATTTTTATATCCTGGATCGCTTTGAGATCAATAAATACGCCGACAGGCAGAACAAGCTCACTGCCCGGATTTGAGTCGGACCCTAATGCCACTCCTCTTCCTGTTCGGACGCCTAGAATCACAACATTGCCTAGTACCACTCCGACACCGAGCAAAACCGCCAGTCCAAACCAAATATTATTCGACGTCCCATTCACCCCTCAAGCTCCTTTCAGTGAATGGGAGAATCCCAAGCTAAGCAACGGCTGCGAAGAGGCCTCGGCTTTTATGGCTATGTCGTGGGTCAGAGGGATAAGCATAACTCCGGAGAAAGCAAGACAGGAAATAATAGCAATTTCTGATTATGAAGAGGCCGACCACGGCGTGTATCTGGATACATCTTCCCAAGATACCCTTGATTGGATATTCAAAGGATATTACGGTTATCAAAATGTAGAATTGCTCTATGACATCTCAGTTGAAGACATTAAAAAAGAATTGCGCAACGGAAATTTGGTCATCGTCCCCGTGAACGGACAGGAACTGCATAACCCCTACTACACCCAGCCCGGGCCTCTGCGCCACAAAGTCGTAATAATCGGATACGACCCGGATAACAAAGAATTTATCACCAATGACCCCGGCACTCGGCTCGGAAAGCAATACCGCTACCCGGAACAAGTACTATTCAACGCGATTCACGATTATCTGACCGGCAACGACCTGCCATTACCGCCCAAGAGAACGGCAATGATAGTAGTCAAGAAATAACTTGTTCGCACATCTGGCCCACTTCGTTATGGGCCTACGATGTGCCCTTCGGGTTTGGCCAATTTTTTTGTTACAAACTCCAATCCTCATTCACCATACTACTGTATGGCTTATTCCGGGTTTCGTTTGTGCCTCAAACTTGGCCAAACGACCAGCGTTATTTAAAATTTTAAAATCGTGACAAACAAAAACCGCATTTGCGGTTTTTTATGATTTTTGTTTTTGAGTTTGAAGCCAGACATTATATCTTTCAGCCATATCTTCGAAACTCACGGAGTTGTCGGCGATAACTTCTTTGCCGTGAACCATTCTGATATCGGCGTTCAAGTTAACGGGGCCGGAGTATTCAGGCACCGTCTTCATCCTCTCAACACGTTGTCTTGCGCGGGCAAGATATGCTTCAATGTCCATTGTTACCTCTTCCAGGAATGCCTCCGGCGATAATTTTCTTCCGGTAGTCAGCTCCACGAATTCCGGGAACAGTTTTGCCGAACCAAGCTCCCAGACCCCTATCATTTCCCGGCCCACATCCGGATTGTCCACGACATAGCCGTATTTATCGTAGAAGTATTTGCGCCATTGCTGGAGCGCAAGTATCGCCAGGCCGTAAGAGTGATAGTATGCGGAACTCTCCCAGTCATAGATATGCGGCACGGAAAGGAGCCAGAGGGAATCCTCGCTGTAATCAAGATGCTTACGGCTTACCTCTCTGGCTATCGCTGTCACTTTCTCTGCGGTCAGTTCCGATTCTTCGTATACCCTTCTTTCAAACTCGGAGACCGCCATAATTTGATGTAAATTCGTAGGCGCCAGCACTCTGAGCTGTCTTGCTTTTCTCTCAAACAGCTCAAATGGATACGAGTTGCCGTCTTTGTCTTTGGCATACCGGGTTCGCCACTCAATGCTTGAATACATCGTGTCCAAGAATTGACTATGCGTTTCCGCCCAGGCAATAGATGCCGGCGGCCATTCGGTATTGAGACACACCTCGATTTGCTCGCTGCACAGCCGGTCGGCAGCGTGACCGCCTTCGTGGAAAAGCGTATCCGAACCCTGAAAACCAGCGCCGGGTTGGCCATAGACAACATTGCAGGTGAAGTTGGCTGCGCCAGGATCACGCTTTCCTTCATTAAAATTCACCAATGTCGGATAATGGCAGAAACCATTGTTGTACTTGCCCTGCCTGTCCAGTAAATCCAGCTGTAACCGGCCACCTTTGTAAGTAATGCCAAGCGCCGCGAATGACCTGCCCCAACGCATCAATGCTTTATCAAAGTCATAGTAAGGATCTTCTTCAAGAGTGAAACTGCCGGTCATCATAAAGCCGAAGTTCCACGGTTTTCGCAGGCCGGGCTTTGTGCTTTCCAGTTCCCTGATACCGGCAAGGACGTATCTGGTTCTTTCATAGATCTCGTCGAATATACTGAAAACGTCGTCCTTGGACATTCCTTCGCTGATACGCAATTTGTAAGCGTAAAAGTCCTCGAATCCCAGTGCTCTTGCGAACTCATTGCGCATCGCGACCAATTCCACATACTCATTCACAGCGTCCAGGGACAACGTTTCCAGAGCATCGAAACAGGCCTTTCTTACGAACGCATCGGAGTTGGTTCTCATTATCATTCTCATTTTGATCTTGGATGCTTCTACGAATTGGCCGGTTTTGGGGTCTGTGTACCCCTCTTTTCTTGTCGCCAGTTTCTTGGCGACATTGCCTTCAAGAGCCGTTATCCTGTCGCGCAAAGGAGTCAGCTCCGGCGGTGTTTGGTAAAGCTCAAAGAAGTGCTCCCAAATATCGAGTCGCTCACGTTCGCTGTCGGTCAGATCCGTCATCGCCAACGCTTCTCTGGCCAGCCCTAAATTTCCGGCATCGGACCGGAAAAGGTCTCTCGCTTTTTCAGCTTCGTTCTGTGGCTGTTCTAAGCTATGGTCGCCCATTCTGACCTGCCACCACAATCCTTCAAACCTCTTGTGCAAAGCCAGGTATTCGGCATTAAGTCGAGCCAGCAGTTGTCGAGCCGTTTGGTTCATACGCCTTTTATATTATCAAAAAAGCGGTACAAAGTACCGCCACTACGAATTCCAGCCGATCGCCGCGCTTAGAAGTTCGTTTCTGGTATCGCCTTTTTGTTTAGAAATATTCCCTGGACTACATTGTTCCTGCGCCTGCCGAACTAACGCTTCTAACTTTTGTCTACGCGGTGAAACGTTTCTTTCTTTCTTCCAATCTGAACAGTGAGGTTCTTCTATTCTGTACTTTTTGCTCGCCACTTGCCCGACACCCTGTCCAAGCTGGCCAATAATAAACATTAAAATTATCGGCGAATCTAGGACCCCCTTTAACTGTAACCTGACACCGCCTTTGGCTTCGGCAATATAGTAGCCCGTATCTGAATCTAAAGACCACTCCAAATCCATCCCCTCAAGCACACCCAGCGCATATTCGTCGGTCATTTGGCTGTTCTCCGTAAGATGAACAGGCCCTCCTCAATGTCGCTTATCATTATCAATCCGCGGTCGTCCACATCAACGCTCCAGTTGCCGTGGTACGGCTCTGAATCCGGAAAACTTCTGACCGAAGAGTCAAAGAATGCTACTTCTTTCGGATGAACGGGGTTGGAGATATCTATCAGCCGCACGCCATCCTTATACCAGGAGCAATAAGCAATGTGGCCTTTAATGACAACGTTGTGTATCAGCGAGTTGTCGGCAACAAGTTCACTTCGATAAGCCGAGACAAATCCCGGTTTGGCAGGGTTGCTTATATCATACACAAGCAAGCTGCTCCTCTTGGTTTCCTCGGTCGCGAAAAGCCACTTCTTGTCTTCCGATGCCCAGATGTTATGAACTGAATATCCCTGGTTATACATCGGCGCGTGAACGGAGTGCAATACTACCGGCTTGCCCGGATCAGAAACATCCAATACGCGTATATATCCCTCAAAAATGTCAGCCAGATACACGACATATGCTTTTCTTGCGGGGATATCAGTAACCTCATATTTACCGGCGGCGGTATCGTGCTTGTACTGTTTTTCTGCTGGAAGATCAACTTCGCCAAGAGCATAAGAGTCGTGGGTATATGAGGTTGCTGTATGACCCCAAATAGCGAGGATGTTCCGGGTCAGCCGCCAGATCAAGTATTTGCAGACCGCCGAGATGGTCTTTGTGGTCTTGATGATGCACCGGCACGTCTCCACGCCAATTTGAACCGTTCACAAATGCCAGTCCCCGCACGGTATCAATGAATATCGTATGAGCGCTGTTGAAGTTCTCTACATAAGTATTGACCAGTTCAACTCCATTCTTTCCTAGCTTGAATATCTGTATACCGCCCGGATGGACTTTGAAATCGGGTCCCTCCGTCACCACATAAGCATAGGAATTGCCGTTCTTATGATTATAAGTCCGGCACTCCCGCCAACGAGACGATGCTCCCGGGAAGAACTGGATGTCGCCCTCTTCGATCGAACTGTCCGTGTAATTGACGAAAACCGTGCCGTTTTGCGTTCCCAGAACGGCATAATAGCGGGTATCATCCCGAATCTTGCATACGTGGGAGAACGGTCCGTATTTATCAAGGTCCGGATGGGCATAGACCTCCAAACCGCTGATGCTTCCTTCTACCGACGTGTTCCCGTAGCTTGTGATAAGCAGGAACGTCAAAAAAAACAGTCGCAGCCACAAACTTCATTTTCCCCTACCCTTGTTTTCAAAAAAGCTTTATTAAATAGTAAAAAGAAAAATGACCTAAAAGTCAACCCCGTTAGAAGTCCTTGGTAGAAAAATTTTATAAAAATTTTTCTACGTTGAACTAATGAGGGCATAACAAAAAACGAGACATTAGAAATAAGTTACAATAACTGCACAAGACAGACTTCTAACGGGGTCAACCACACATCTATTGCCACCAAGAGGAGATGTAGGTGGCGGCTTCGCTCATTTTGAGAGGGGTGGAGACATTGCCGGTGCGAATATAAAAATCTTCTCCAACTCCAGTTTTCAAATACACCGGTTTATGACTTGATCCTACATTCGCCAAACAAACCACCTTGCCGTCTATGCTCTCAAAAGTCAGCTTAACAAACCTCCTGAATTCAGCCCCGATCATACTGTTAAAAATATTATTAAAATGGTTTTCAAAACCGTCGGTATCTTGTTTGGCAAGAGTGGTAATGTCATTTTCCAACCCCATAGGTTCACCGCTATCGTCAACGCCTATCAACAAATGACCGCCGTCTGAATTTAAAAAAGCGGCCACTGTTTTCATAACCGCTTTTTCCAGCTCCTTATTCACCATATCCCGCTTGCTGTCCCAGCGAAGGGAGGTTTTGAACTCTAACCTTTCATGCTCGCCGGACTTAATTATTTCTTCAATGTTTTTTTCTTCATTCAATGTCTTGGCAAATACCAGAGTAATTAACCCAAGTTGAGACAAAATGAGCATAAAAAACTCAACCACCTCAAATCTAACGTAGCCGGATACGGCAAGACCCTCATATACATCTCCCCAGTCAGCGGCCAAAGCAAGAACCAAAAAAGTTAAATAAAACAGCGCCTCAACAACAATAAGATTCCTAAAAACAACAAATAATTTATGGCGTTTCAGCGTCCTAAACTTCATAGGACAATTGTAGAATTTTTATCTGAATAACTCAACGGCCCAACCCGTTAAGTTATTTTGATTTTTTAAACATCTATCTATTTGCGGCATACGCAAAAGCGTCAAAGTAATGCCGCCAGAGTTCAGGAGTAGAATTATACTCATTTCCAAAGAAAAAATAATCGGCCACAAATTCGCGCAAACGCCATAATTCTTTAAGGCGGCCGGAAGTATGATTTTTGGGATCATCTATCGTCAGGTCCACCAACTCAAGAGCCCGTTCGGCGGCCAATCGGCTGTTATTTTTATCAATTGACCGCCATCTCACCGCGCGCAAAACCTCGCTGCCGATATTGGCCATCTGCGAAAAAAACGAAAAAGTGTTCCATCTTCCTGAAGCAAGTTCTTTGTGCTGGTAGCTCATTGAATGATAAATTTTTTCACAATTACGGTTATTCTTTCTCTGATAACAGGATCTTCCACTCCCCTCGTACGATTGTTGAACTGCGGCTTTAAGTTGATCATTGAATCAAACTCCAGCCAATTCTCTCCCGTTTCATCAGGATATATATTAATGCCCCAGAGATTTTTATTTGTTGAACCGTTAGAAACCAAAAGTTCAGCCAGATCAACGTGAAGTTCAGCATCAATCGCCATAATTTCTTTTTCAATATCTACGACCCCCTTAACCAAATTACCGAACATCTTCTCGGCTATTTTCTTAAGCTCATCTTTGGTTATAGGTTCATCTAAAATTTTCATTTACTTAATTTTAACAAATAACAAACGGAGATAAAACAATTCTGCTGCCGGGCCAGGGATCGAACCTGGAGTCTTCTGCTTCAAAGGCAGACGTGTTATCCCGCCACAGTCCCGCCACAGCGGGATCCCGATAGGGCGGGACGGGACCCCGCTAAGGCGGGGCAAGTTAGACGATCCCGCAAATAATCTTGTCCATTGCTGCGGGGCCTGGATTCGAACCAGGATTACGCACCTCCAAAGGGTGGTGTCCGACCGTTAGACGACCCCGCAGCAATAAACAAGATCAAATTTAAATTATTTTTTTAAACTCATTGCCACCTTTTAGTTTTTTAAGATAATTTTCTCTCTTTCGTGCTTCTCCTCTAGTTTCAAAAGTTTCTTTTTTAATTAAAATAAGAGGTGTTCTATCCTTGGTTGAATGAACCTTCCCATTATTATGCTGCCTCAATCTTATATTAATATCCCCTGTTTGACCTATATAATATCGATTGTCTTTTAAACTTTTAAGAATATATACGAAATACATATTGAAATCCTATCCCGCCACAGTCCCGCCACAGCGGGATCCCGATAGGGCGGGGACGGGACCCCGCTAAGGCGGGGCAAGTTAGACGATCCCGGAATATTGGCTAATTTTACAACAAATAACGGCATTTTACAACGCCATTATGCTTCTCGATATAAATAAGGTCCTTTATTTCTTTATCGTGAACAGAAGCGCCAATATGGCGACAACCGAAAGGCCAAATCCGTAGGTAAAGGGGTAAGCGGGATTTATATTCCACAGAAAGCCGGCGATAAGACCGGCGGGAATTAGAGCCAAGCCAGTAGACGTTTCAAACGCGCCGAGCGATGTGGCTCGGTTCTCTACAGATGACAGATCGGAAACAAACGCTCTTTGGCTCGCGTCTATGAACGCCTTGAACGCGCCGTAAATGGCAAAAAGACCCAGAAGCGCAAATAAACTGTTTGCGAAAATAAAACCGAGAGAGGCGGCCGTAAAAAGCGAATAGCCGATAGCCAGAACCGGTTTACGGCCTATTTTATCGGACAATCGCCCCGCCGGCGCCGATAGAGAAGCATCAAAGATGTTGAAAAAGATGTATAGCAGTATCGGTAAGCCGATGGCGAGTTTTTCCGGTTCGAACGAGGTTACAAAAAATCTAAGGAATTGATAAGACGCCAAACCGCCAACGTCTTTAAACACTTCGCTGGCCTTAAGAATAAAGAACATAAAATTAAAGTTTGCCAAATGAAAGATAGTGGCAACGATAATAAATTTCCTTAATTGCGGCGATAGGTTTTTAAAAGAAAGTTTCGTGTGCGTTGGCTTACGTTCTGTCAACGAGCTCGGTTCTTTGACAAATATAAGCGGTACGAGAGCGGTCAAAGCAATAACAGCGGCGACAAGGAACACGGACTGAAAGGAAATATTAAGATCTACGAATAAAATGTAAACAAAGATAGAGCCGAGAATGGCGCCCGTACCGTCCATTGCCCGCTGGATACCGAATCCCTTGCCTCGCGCCGATCCCTTTACTGATTCCGAGACGATAGCGTCCCTTGGCGCATCCCGCAGACCCTTGCCGACTCTTTCAACCGGCCTAAGGACAAAGATCTGCTGCCAGGTCTGGGCCAGCGGAAACAGGAATTTAGCCATCGCCGAGAACCCATAACCCAGATAGACAAATTTTTTGTATTTCCTCCTTTGGTCAGCCCAATGGCCGGAAAAAACTTTAAAAACAGCGGCCAGAGCATCTCCTACCCCGCCAACCAGCCCGATAGCCAGCCCAGCTCCGCCCAAAGCGACAATAAAGAACGGCAACAACGGCTGTATCATCTCGCTTGAGAAGTCAGCCAGTAACGAGGTCAGACCCAAAAGAATTATGTTTCTCATATGTTTATATTAACTGAGCCGTCATGATTGATACAAGGACAACCGCGAAAGCAACCACCTTCTTCCAGTGTATTGACTCTCGTAAAAAGAAAACGGAGGCGAGATAAACAAGCAGGGGCTGTATGGAAAACACGAGAAGCGTATAAACAATACCTGAACGCTGATAACTAAAGTAGAAAAGTATCCACGCAACAGAAGTTAGAATATTAGTAACGAGCAAGATAGAAAAGGCCTTGGCCGATATCTTTTGCGCATATCGGAAAAACAGCGGACCAAGCACCAAAGCTACGGCGCCGGACCTGATCAACTCAAGTGATATGGGATTCCAGTTTTCTAAAAGAATTTTTGATACTGCCGCCCCAACCGGAGCAACGGATAGAGACCAGATAAGAAAAGGCAGTGTATTCTTGGCAATCTTAAAGTGATGGTGCTCCCAATGGGACCAAATAACCGCCAGAGATGCTATTAGGGCGGGTATAACAACGGTGAAATTACGCTCGGATGTAAAAATTATGCTTGCAAAAATAATGACCGGTATGCTCCTCAATAAGTCCAGGGTCTGGATTTCGCTTAATTTATCGTCATCAAGAGCGCGGTAAAATATAAGATTGGTGACAATAGTAAGCCCTATTGAAGCAAGAATGAGCCACAGAAGATTACCCGAAAAAAGTTCAAATGACAGCGGCGGTCGGAAAATGGTAAATATTACAAGGGTTATTAAAAATATCAAAGGGAAGCTTACGCCCGTATACGTCTTGAACGTAACCCGACGCATAGACAAAACAACCTTGTCAAAAGTAAATGAACCCGCCTGCAAAACAGCCGCCAAAATTGGAAAAACGAAATTCATGTTCAGTTTTCGGTCAATTCTATTACGGCCAGCTCCAAAGGCAATTGCGGTACGGGAGAATGTTTGATCTCATTTCGGGCGTTTGAGAAACTGACTATCATTTTTATCAGACGCTGACCGTCTACGCTTTGGCCCAGTGCCGCTATATTCTTCATTTCCTCATCGTTCATACCGCTCACTGAAGCAAGAACGGCCGGATTTATTTTTGCCATCAGAATGTTCCTCACATATTCCACCAGATTGCCGGTGAAATTCTCCAGATCGGTTCCCGAAATGTATATTTTCTGAATAAGCCCCATAGCGCCGATTCTGTCATTATTCAGAAGATAACCTACGAATTCCGGATAATATCTGTACGAAGCAAGGCCGAGTATTTCCTGGACGCTTTCAGCCGTTATCTCGTCGGCTGATTGGGTGGATGCCTGGACCTTTGAAAGGGCCACCTCCGCGTCTCTCAATGCGCCGTCGGCTGACATAGCAATGGTCTTTAAGGCATCGTCGTCTATTTTGATCCCCTCTTTGCGGGCCATCATTTTGAGCTTATCCGATATCTGATTCTGGTTCAGCCGCTTGAAATCAAATCTCTGGACGCGAGACAACACTGTCGGCAGTATTTTGTGCGGCTCGGTTGTGGCTAATATGAATACGACGTGCGTCGGCGGTTCTTCCAGTATTTTCAAAAGAGCATTGAAAGCATCCTTGGTAAGCATATGAACCTCGTCGATTATAAAAACCTTGTACCCGCCGCTGGGAGCGGCGACAAGAGCCGAATCCTTGAGATTCCTTATCTCATCGATCCCTCTGTTGGATGCCGCGTCTATCTCAATGAGATCAAGAAGGTTGCCCTGATTGGCGGCAAGACAATAATGGCAGTCGTTGCAGGGCTCGTTGCTCTTTTTATCGGCGCAATTTAAAGTCTTGGCGAAAACTCTGGCCAATGACGTCTTGCCAGTCCCTCGCGAGCCGGTAAATAAATAAGCGTGGCCCACCCGGCCACTTTCCAATGCCCCCTGAAGGGTCTTGACCACGTGTTCCTGGCCGACGATTTCGGAAAATTTTTGCGGTCGATATTTTCTGTAAAGCATACTATTTTTTGAATACTGCCAACTTAAATCCGACAAAACTAGCCGCCAACGCTACTGCCGAACCGGCGATTCCGCCGATATTTGCCCACTGGTTCAGCGTCAATTCAAAGAGGGGGTTAATTAAGCTAACAACTCCCGATGCGGTACCGACATTCAGCAAACCGGCAATCATGGATACACCTAAAAATTTACTGAACTCCTGTCCGCTGACATTACTATCCGTAGCGCCGAATACCCAGAATTTATTCCAGAAATAACTGTGAGTTGTTCCGATAATAAAAGCCGTGGCAACAAATATAGAGTACCAAAATCCTCTATTTATATCGGACCAGGCGATCAATACATTTAGAATGCCAAAGTATACCGCCGCATTAGTGAAACCGACGACCGAGAATTTGCCGAACTGGTTGAAGAACCCGAACCATTGTCCGAGAAAATATCCGAGGTTTACTCCCAGTATCCAAAGAATCGGAACAAATACCGCCAGCCAAGCATAAGATATACCGGCAAACTCCGGCAATTCAAGGAAAACAAATATCCGCCACGCGATAAAACCGGTTATGAGTCCGGTTATTATAGAAAAATATAAGTCCTTTTTGGTGAATTTATTAAGAGGATTTTCCATATTTCATTCTCGATGACTCCTTTACCTTCTGCGCAAGCTCCGTGTCCGATATCTGAGGAGGGTCTATCTTGATGTTGAATGGTCTTGTCGTCTGGTTATTAATAAGCAATTTAACATAGCAGTTGAAATTATCAATATTCATAAGGTCCTGGGGAGTGAAAACCGGTTCAAATTGGTTCTTCAGCGACTCGGCATCGTCCGCGCCGACCCTGAACACGCCCAACGAGCCGACATTGCCGAACACGGCATCCTTGATCTTATCCACCAGCTGTTTGATGAACTGGTTGGCGATTATCAGGTTGAGGCGGTACTTGCGCGCTTCGGCGAGAATGGTGGCTATACTGTCGGTGGTAAAATTCTGGAACTCGTCTATATACAGATAAAAATCGCTCCTTTGCTCCTCCGGCACGTCAACGCGCGACAAAGCGGCTATCAACAACTTGCCTACTATCAACATACCGAGAAGATTGGCGTTGATGTCGCCTATCCTGCCCTTGGAAAGATTTACCAGCAGTATTTTCTTCTGGTCTATGACCTCCCTGAAATCAAATGAACTTTCTTTCTGAGAAAGTATCGGGCGCAAATATTCGTTGGCGATGAACCCGTTAATTTTTGAAGTGATATACGGGGCCATATTGGCCAGAGCCGCTTCGCCGCCGGCCTTCTCCGCTTCAAGCTCCCAGAAATTTTTGACTATGGGGTTGGTCTCCCGGGACAGTTTGTCCTGCCTGTATTTTTCATCAGTGAGCACCCGGGGTATATTCACCAGCGTCGGTTTCTCGTTCTGGTAGTCATCGAGCAGGAGGAGTACGGCATTCCTGAAGTACTGGTCGAACATCGGCCCCATCGTCTCGGCTAGGAATAACTTCTGGAATATGCTCAGAAGCTCGTTGACAATGAATGTCTTTTGTTCGGGATATCTTGCGTCATACTCGAGCATATTTATGCCCAGCGGCCTGCCTATGTCTGCCGGATCAAAAACAATGACATCCTGCATCCTTTCGGGCGGTATCGTCCCGAGTATCTGCTCTATGGCCGTACCGTGAGGGTCAATGAATGCGGCGCCCTCGCCGTTCAATATGTCCTGATATATCATATTCTCCATCATAGTTGACTTACCGGTGCCGGTCTGGCCGAGAACGTAGAAATGCCTCCTCCTGTCATTTCTGGTCATCCTTATCAAACTGGTCACTCCGCGAAATATGTTTCTTCCAAGGACGACGCCTTCGCGAGGCAGATTGGTCGGCGGTTCAGACGCTTTTGCTTTAAGGAATTTGATCCTCGGCGCAAGAGTGAACGCCAATGGGAAATGATATAAGCTGGTCACCTCTTCCGATGACAGAAGCGTCGAGTGCGATTCGTCGAAAAGCCGGAAAGAGAAGTTGAATAGCAGTTTGTCCAGCGCCCTGGATGTTACGTTGACTACTTTCAAACTATTCATTTCCTGGGCGGTAAATTGAACCAAAGAGCCCTCTATGTCGGCGAGAAGCTGTTTAGCCTTCATCTCGCTGCCGGCTGAAACGACTATCCTTATATTCGTGTCAAAAACAGGTTTGGTGGCCTTGGACTGGATACCCCCTATTACCTCTTCTTCGAAGGGCGTGACAACCCGCGACTGAAGTTCAGATTCGGGTATTTTTATCTTCGGGTTCCTGGCAAATGATAATGCTTTCTCGAAAGACAGGCCTCCCTGCATATTTCTTGCCACTTTCTGGGCAAGAGAGCGGACCTCGTTTTTGTGAGACGGCTTCATTAGTATCTGGATGGCTGCGCCCTCGCCTTCTTTATCCAGCTTGGATAAAGAGGTGGCTATCTCGCTCAAAGGATCGGCTTGCAAATTCTGATATGTCTTGAAGGGCAGCATCGGATTCGTATAGAGCTTCACATATGCGCCGATGGAAACGCCGTCCGGATTGAAAATATTATAGTCCTTTACCTTTTCAACCTCGGCATTCGGGAAAAATCCGTGAACCTGTTTCTCGAATATCTGCTCATATGCCGTCGGAACGGCGATGTAGAAAAATATCTCCTCGCCGACATGATGGACGGCCATTTCAAGGGAGATGTACGGCTCGCCGTATATGAACTTGTTCCAGCCCTTGGAGTGAATGTTCGAGAACGAGGAATAAAGTTGTTCCATCACGGATATCAGATCTTTCTCCGTCCTCTGGGCGCCGTATTCTTCCGGCGCTTCACGAGGAAGAGTTATCAAAAAAAGCGACATATTGAGCGCCCTTGCTATGTGGCCTTTAGTTCTAAGCGAACCGGATAGCACTAAAGCAGCGATAAAGATAATGCCGACAACGATGAGAGAGATAATTAAAAGCCAAATATCAAATGTCATTTGGGTTTTTACTTAACCGGTTCTAACTTCTTCCTTTCCAAAAGCAAAGCATAAAGCTGGTCTACCAAAACATCGTGAAACGCGTCTATCAGCGCCGGGTTGTTGGATCTTGATACTTCCTTTATACCCTCTTCCAAGCTTTTATTGAAAACCACATTGACCAGTTCTTGCACCTTTTCTTTCAGCTCTTGTTCCGTGTAGCTGGGAATCTCATCTTCATCTTGGGGTTTGGCCCCGCCTTGGCGGGGGCGGTATTGAGGAGCCTGCTGTTGAATTCTTTCTCCTACAACACTGTGGAGAACTTCCTTTTCCGACGGCTCTGAATCTTTTGTTTCAACCTGGTCCAAAGCTGCGCGCTTTTCGGCAAGCTGTTTCTCAAGTTGGGTTATTTCTTGTTCTAAAGATGGTCCTGTTTCGGGCATAGATTAAGTATATCACGAACAAATTTTTAATTCTCCACACTTTTTTGTAATTTAAAAACCGCCGCCGGGGACGGGAACCAAGATTTCTGGTTCCGTCCCTCGGGGCGGTCGCGCGCGCAGGCCGTCCGGACTTGCCGCGACGGGCGCGGGCGCTAGCTGCGCTCGGGTCCGCAGGGCGGAATGTTGACCGCTCTCTCGATCGGCCGGCGCGGATTGATGAGAAGAACCTCACCTGACCACGCGGTGCCGAAGCTGTGGCCCTCGCGGTTCTTGGCCGGTACGGCTTCGATGATCAGCCGGACGTAGCCCTTGGGCAGCGTTCGGTCGTTCGTGACGACCCGCATTGTCCGCCGTCCCATGTTGTCGTGGCGGTCAACGAACTGCGCCCGCCGCGACCTGTCGGCTCCACCGAAGTGGAAGTCGTAGGACCGCGAACCATCCGGCTGGTAGCACGAGTGGAAGTCGTGGTACGCGACGGTCTCGTTGACGGCGATGTCCGTCACGCTTGTCGGAGGCGGTACCGGCTTGTCGAAGAAGCCGATAACGAATGCCGTCGCCAGAGCGATGATGGCACCAGCCACGAGGGTAACGATCGCGTAAAATGGTCTGCTCATCTCTGCCTTCCTTTCGGCGCCTTCTTGGCGCCTTTGTGAATTGTGGGGTACTGTCTCAACTGT